>JTFN01004363.1_pt1 | contig 11459 bp, 12 predicted proteins | sample 235401 | NCBI WGS metagenome assembly JTFN01 (sample SAMN03067589, study PRJNA260952) | activated sludge metagenome | biome: Sludge; feature: Wastewater; isolation source: CETP activated sludge from augmented bioreactor treating industrial... | place: India:Gujarat | collected 2013-04 | reverse complement strand
GTTTTCTCGGCAGCGCAGCAACGAATTGCGGCCCTGCATCACGCTTTCGGTAGCGGCCCTTTAATCCCTCGGGCTTAGCATCAATTAACATTAAGTATGTGAGTCGTTTTGGTTGCAGCGCCAAAGGGCTGGCGTGTCTTTGCCGGCGATCGCGCGTAACGTGGGGCTGCCAGGAAGCTTTGTGTCCGTGCGTTTAAGAGCGCATCGAGCGCCGACGGCACGTGGATTGCACAAACTTAAACATGGGTGAAACGCCACACACACAGCGCAAAAGAGACGAATGAGGTCCGCTATGGCGGCGAATGGCACGGCATCGACAGGCAAGATCGGTTTGGCGCTCGGCGGGGGCGCAGCCCGGGGATGGGCCCATATCGGTGTGCTGCGCGCGCTCGACGCCGCCGGGATCCGGCCCGACATCATCGCGGGCACCTCGATCGGCGCCGTGGTCGGCGGATGCTATGCCGCCGGACATCTCGACCAGCTGGAACATTTCGCGCGCGAACTCACCGTGCGGCGGGTCTTCGGTTATCTCGATTTCAACTTTGCCGGAACGGGGCTGATCTCGGGCCAGCGCCTGGGCGAACGCCTGGAAGCGCACCTGGAAGGCCTGGACATAGAAACTCTACAGCGCCGCTTTACGGCGGTGGCCACGGAAATCGGCACCGGTCATGAAGTCTGGCTGTCACGTGGGCCGCTGGTGACGGCGATGCGCGCCTCGTATGCGCTGCCGGGTGTTTTCCGGCCGGTCAAGGTCGACGGGCGCTGGCTGTTCGATGGCGCGCTCGTCAATCCGATCCCGGTCACGGTCTGCCGCGCGCTCGGCGCGCGCTACGTGATCGCCGTCAATCTTAACAACGACTCGTGCAATCGCGGCACGGTCATGCCGCACCTGGACCATTTCCCGCAGATGCCGCCAGACGAGGCCGATTCCGGCGATGCCATGGAACAGGCGAACCCTGGTGCTGGTGCGCGCGCCAAGAATGCGATGCGACGGCTCTTGCAGCGGCAGATGTTCGGACGCGGCGACGACAGCCCGGGAATTTCCACGGTGATGGTGGATGCCTTCAACATCGTGCAGGATCGCATAGCTCGCTCTCGGCTCGCCGGTGACCCGCCCGATGCGATGATCTCACCGCGCACGGGCGGAGTCGGGCTGTTCGACTTCCATCGGGCCGAGGAGCTGATCAAAGCCGGCGAAACGGCGGCCAAGCGGGAGATCGAGGATCTGGTCCACGAAATCGAGGCGCGCCGTCAGCATCAGCAGCTTGCCCCGGTCATGTAACGCCGCGCTGAGCGGGTCGGCTCCGTACATGACGCACGGCCAAGACGGATCACCGAAATGAGAACGCCGCGCATGCGATGCGCGGCGCTTCGTTTGTGCACGCGGCTTCGGCCTGGCACTAGCCGGTGGCCAGGTAATCACGCATGGCGGTGACTTCCATCTCGACCTCCGCAATGTGGTGCTTGACGACGTCACCGATCGAAATGATGCCAACCAGCGCGCCGTCCTCGATGACCGGCACGTGGCGGAAGCGGCCCTGCGTCATCACCGCCATCATCTGATCGATGGTGCTCGATTCCGCGCAGGTCATGACATTTTTCGTCATCACATTGCTGACGGGCTGTTGCAGCGCCGTCGCGCCGTTCTCGGCAATTGTCCGCACGATGTCTCGCTCGGAGACGATACCGGCCACGCTGCCGCCGTCGCCTACGATGACGATCGCACCGATCTTGCGCGCGGCAAGCTTTTGCGCAACGGCTTCCAGCGTTTCATCGGAGCGTGCGGTGGCGACCGATTTGCCTTTCGCCTTCAGGATCGAAGCAACATTCATTGGCGTAACCTCCAACTCGTTATTTTTCGCTATCGTCGCACCTTTTGCAGGCGGGTTTGTTCTTGCAGCCAAGACGCGCATAACTGGGAGTGCACTGTCCGGCCGGATATCCGTTCTTCAACCATTCTGCTCGGCCGGGCTGATGAGGGGGCCGACTTGCGCGCCACATGCAGCGTTTCGTTCCTCGTATCGTTTCACCTCCAAGACACAGACCAATTGCCTTGGTGGAATGGTTCAACATGCGTTTGCTTCGTGCACCTTCCTTGGCGCGTCGGCGCTTCTCGTTCACCCGCCGATCAGCGCCATGGCGCATCAGACATTCATAACAGGATACGCGTCCGCATTTGGCACACGCAAAGCCCGTGGTTCATATCGGTTATGCGCGCGCGACATCCGTCTGCTGCCCAGTCCAGGCCCACGTCGCCGCCGCCTTGGCCGCAACGGGTTTGGCAAGCCATGCGAAATCGCAGCTTTCCGAAATCATGGTGCGACAAACCGCCGCCATGCGCAAGCCAAACGATGGGGTCGTCTGTGGACGTCCTTAGCGGGCCGCCGGGGCTGCATCAGCGCAATTTGCTTCAGCATGTCTGGCATGCCAGAGCCGCAGATGCTTTTGCCCGACCGGCTTAGTGGACTACGCGCAGATCCGGGCGTTTGGGCGCGCGCGGCCGCGGCTCGAACAGACCGAACAGCAGCAATCCGGCTAGATAGCCGCCAATGTGGGATTCCCAGGCGATCGCCGAAGCGTCGACACCCGCCGCACCAACGCCGACCAGCGTTAACAGATTGATGGCGATCAGGATCGCCGTCGCCGCCAGCACCCGCTTGTCGGTCAAGGCCACCATGATCGGCATCAAAGGCACCGACCGCGGGGCTTCGCGCAGGCGCCAGATGCCCCCCATGTCGATAGCGGCAAAAAGGAAGCGCATGGTGCCGCCCATCAGGCCCGCGACAGCCCCAGAAGCGCCTATGACGGGCAGCCGCGAGCCCCAGTTGAGGGCCAGGAAGGCCAACGCCGCGACGACGCCGCAGACAAGGGAAAAGACGATGAACCGCAAGGTCCCGACGCGCAGGGCGATGGCGCCGCCGAAGGCCAGCAGCCAAAGGCTGTTGAAGGCGAGATGGGTCAGGTCGCCATGGATCAGCTGGTAGGTCAGCGGCGAGGTCAACATGGCAAGGTCGCCGCCGGGCAGCAGCGATGCCTCTCCGACATAGCGCGAGGGAATGAAGGCGGAGGCCACCACGAACCACTGGTCCAGGTCCAGCGGCAGCACCTGTCGGCCGACATGAATGGCAATCAGAAGACCGATGACGGTGAGCACGCCATTGGGGACGTTGAACATCGGTTCGTTGTCTCGGATCACGGGATTTCCCTGTCGCTTTGAGGCCGGCAGAACGGTTAACGGTTCAATCCCCCCCCGACAACAGCAAATGCATGTTCGCGGCCGTGGAACTGGCACGGAAGCTGCTCTTGGACATGGCAATTGCGAACCAGTGGGTTCGTGCACCTCCGCTGCCTTGCGCGGCGTCCTCTGGGGCGCGCGTGCCGCACTCGTTGCCGACGGACTTGAATTGCAGATGAAATCCAAGACGTGTCAGACTCTGTACGCCTATTGGAACGACGTACGCCAGAACCGGCTGGCGCCGCGGCGCTTCGAAATCGAGCCATCGCGGATCGCGCCGATCCTGTCGGAGACGTTCATTCTGGAGCGCCTCGATGCCGACACCTTCCGGTTCCGGCTGGCTGGAACACGCATCTGCGAGGAGTTCGGGACGGAGTTTCGCGGAACCAACTTCCTCGACGGCTGGGCGCCTGATGACCGCATTTCGCTGATGCGCCACATGGAGAGCCTGACACGCCAGGGCGGCGTGGGGGTTCTCACGTTCGATGTGAAAACACCCGCATACGGGCTGGCAAGCTTCGAATGCCTGCTTTTGCCCCTGATCCATACGCGCGACACGATCGACCGCTTCCTGGGTGCCCTGTCGCGCATCGACGGGCCGCAAACGCGCCCCGATGATCGCCTGGCCATGCGGCGCCTGCTATCGTCCGAGGTGATCTGGCCGGATGGCCGACCGCATACGCTGATCGCCAGCCAACAGCGACAGATCCCGATCATGCCGCACGTGCGCAACGCCCGCATCGTTCGTGTCGACCGGCGGCAATTCCGCGTCTACGAGGGCGGGCTGGCCAAGTCCGAGGCCCCCGAAAGCTGAGGGCCGCCCCTGGATTTGCAGGCACTGCTGGGTGACAGCGCCGTGCGCAGCTTGACCGGGCCGCGATGGCGGGATGCTGTCCCATTTGTTGTGGCCAAGCTGTTTCGCCCCATCCCGGTCACGCGATTGTCCCAAAAAGACCCCCTCGATTAGCGTCTCATTAAGGCGTGGCGCGCATACTTGACCGTAGCGCTCGTGGATGCCGGGGCATGAGACCTGGGAAAGACCATCGCGCGCCTATCGGGTTTGTTGTGCTTCAGGATCGTGACCATGACCGTGCATGCTACGCTCGCCCCCCGGCGCACTCTTGGTCCAAACGCCCATTCCGCGCCTGAACGGCGCTTGCACAAACGCTTTCCCCTGAAGCTGATTGGCCGGTTCATGCGGGCTGATCGCCATGAATATCCTTGCGAATTGCGCGACATCTCGGTCGGCGGCATGGCCGTCACTGCGCCGGTCCAGCCGGAAATCGGTGAAGGCGTCATCGTCTATCTCGATGAACTGGGCGGCCTTGAAGGCACTGTGGCGCGCACGTTCGATGGCGGCTTTGCGATTGCGCTCGCGGCCACGCTCCACAAACGCGAAAAGCTGGCCGCCCGCATCACGTGGCTGATCAATCGAGGTGATCTCGAAGGGGTCGACGCGCGGGCTCATGAGCGCAGGCTTCCGGGCCGCAATATCAATACCTTGAAGCTCAACGACGAGGTGTCGCTGCAGGTGCAGGTGATGGACGTTTCGCTGTCGGGGGCCAATGTGGCGACCGAGGCGCGACCGCCGGTCGGCAGCGAGGTTGGCCTGGGCAAACTGCGAGCAGAAGTCGTTCGGCACCATGATCGAGGCATCGCCGTGCGCTTTCTGCCGGTTCAGGATGCGGCCACCATCAAACACAGTTTTGACTGACACATCAGAGCGCTAGTCAATCTTCATCGAGGATTGTGAGGCAACGGAAAGAATTTGAACCAAATTCGATGAACTTCGTTGAGGCGAGATCCAGGGAATTTGGTTACTCTAGAACGAGTGGTACGGGGTATGTGATGTTGCGTGGGTTTGTTGCGGTGATCATGGTCGCGCTCGTTGGCGCGGCAAGTTCCAGTCAGGTCGAGGCCGACCCGATCGTGCGCGGGCCGGGCGCGGGTAGCTATCAGTCTGCCTTCATGCGGATTTTCGGCCTCTCCCAGGCGCCCTACGGCTTTGTCCGGTTCTGCGAGACGAACAGTTCGGAGTGCGCGCAGGACGGTCGCGAGGAAGCCCGCCTGGACGCGACGCCGGAACGGCTTTCCGAACTCGACGCCATCAACCGCGCGGTGAACAGGGCGATCAAGCCGCTCACCGATCTGGAAATCTACGGTGTCACCGAATATTGGACGCTGCCGGCGAGTGCTGGTGACTGCGAAGACTATGCGCTGCTGAAACGCAAGATGCTTATGGCGCGTGGGTGGCCGGCCAGCGCACTGCTGCTGACTGTCGTGCGCGACGAACGCGGCGAAGGCCATGCCGTTTTGACCGCGCGCACCGCCCAGGGCGACTTCGTTCTCGACAACAAGGTCGACGGGGTCAAGATCTGGTACAAGACGCCTTATCAGTTCGTCATGCGCCAGTCTTATCTGAACCCGAAAGTCTGGGTCGCGCTGGAATCGGGACAGCCGTCGCGTCCGGCTTCGCTGGCAGGCGTTTCAGAAGGCCGCTAGTCTGTGCGAGCCGGAGTTCGGCACACATGCATTCGCCAACTCACCATCGAGGCTGACCTGATGAGCCTTGATGAGCACATGCGAACACAGCGCCGCGATATTGCTTGCTCAATAATGGCCCGCCATAAGGCCCGCAGAATAGCGCACCCCGGCCCGGCTAGACGTCCTGCGGCTGCAAGCCCGTCTTGAACCGCTGCCAGTTCTCGACATAGCGGCCGGCAGCGGCGCTGAAGCGTTCGACGTCGGCTTCGGAGAGTTCGCGCACGACGCGGCCGGGTGAGCCGAGCACCATGGATCGCGGTGGAATCTTCTTGCCTTCGGGGATGAGTGTGTTGGCGCCGATCAAGGAGCCCTCGCCGATCTCGGCTCCGTTGAGGATGATCGAGCCGATACCGATAAGGGCGCGCGCGCCAATCGTGCAGCCGTGCAGCATCACCATGTGGCCGACGGTGACATCCGGACCGATGGTCATGGGAAAGCCCGGATCGGTGTGCAGCACGCAGCCTTCCTGAATGTTGGAGCGCGCACCGATGCGGATTTCCTCGTTGTCACCGCGGATCGAGGTACCGAACCAGACGCTGGCGTCCTCCTCGAGCACGACGTTACCGAGCACAACGGCGGTTGGCGCGATCCAGAAGCGCCCGCTGTCGGGCGTGCGGACCTGCACGCCGTTGAGTGCGTAGCAGGGCATCCGCGTCAGGCCTCTTCCAGGTCCATTTCGAGGATCGCCATCTGCACCTGGTACTCGACCTCGCCGTCCTCCTCGATGCGATAGAGGGTGGCGATGAAGTCTCCATTGATGAAGATCTCGGCCATGTCGTTCTTCTTGGGCTGCGCCTTCACCTCCAGGTTCGCAGCCCCGAAGGTCTTGCGCAGGTAGCTTTGCAGGCGGGCCAGTTCATCCTTGGTCACGTCGCTTCAACTCCAGATCATTTCAGATAATCGATACTTCGCCGGGCACACTGGTGCGGCACGCCTAGAGTGCGTTCACTAGAATTGGAAGCACGAACACACTCTATACGTTTATCTTGAGCGTGTTTCTCGCGCCGAACAGCATACACTTCGCCTAAACACGCTTGATGCGTGCCACGCCACCTGACAGGCCAGGTCCCGGCAGCGGTCAATCGCAGTCGCACTCGTCGGGTCCCAGTCCTTGGTCCATGGTGCGGGCCGGCTCCGAGCAGCCGGCCGGGCCGACCACCTTGGCCGGCACGCCCGCAACGGTCCTGTTGGGCGGCACGTCGGCCAGCACGACCGAGCCCGCAGCGATGCGCGCGCAGTTGCCGACATTCAAATTGCCAAGAACCTTGGCACCAGCGCCAATCAGCACGTTGTTGCCGAGCTTGGGGTGGCGGTCGCCGGTCTCCTTGCCGCTGCCGCCGAGGGTCACCCCATGCAGGAACGAACAGTTGTCGCCGATGACTGCTGTCTCGCCGACCACGAAGCCGGTGGCATGGTCGAGCATGATGCCTTTGCCGAACTGCGCCGCCGGATGAATGTCGACGCTGAAGAACTGCGACCCGAGGCTCTGCAGGAAAAAGGCAAAGTCACGATAGCCCTGTTGCCAGAGCTCGTGTGCGAAGCGGTGCGTGGTTACGGCATGGAAGCCTTTGAAATAGAGCAGCGGCTCGATGAACCGGTTGCACGCAGGGTCACGATCGCGCACGGCGCTGAGATCGGCGCGCAGGACGGTGCCGAGATCGGGATTGCGCTCCAGAACCTGCTGGAAGCGGCGCGAGATCAGGTGAACGTCGACGTCGGCGTTGTCGAGGCGGCGGGCCAAGCGGTGGCAGATCGCCTCCTCGAGTGTGTCATGGGCAAGAATGGTGGCGAAGATGAAGCTGCCGAGACCGGGTTCGGCCTGCATGGCGGCCTCGGCCTCGCTGCGGATCGACTGCCAGATCGGATCGACGGATTCGACCACGCTGCGGGGCTCGCTCGATGTGCGTGTCTGGGCCATCTGGGACCTCCTTGATTTGGCCGAACCGTTCGAAGCAAGGCGTGTGCTCCGACCCGGTCATCGATTTGGCGATCGACCTGTTGGAGATCGATGTTCGTGGCGCCGACGTCAAGCGCCGGACGTCGCGATCCATGCCGGGGGCCGGCCACTGTCGACCCCGGGGTATAGGTGGGGTCGGATTGTGTCAACTCGACCCTCAATTTAGACGAGTGCGCTCGTCAGCGCACGAAAAAAGGCTGTGACGTGTCCGTGAAGGCACGGAGAGCGCTCTGTTTTTCGGGCGTTGCCGTCACATTCGGGCGGTCCGTTTACCCGATTGTCAGGCACGCCGGGCGAGCCGCGTGCGCGGCGTTTAGGATTTGAGACGGGGGGCGAGAAGCGGCTCGTGTTGCAGAGCCCTCGCAAGGTTCGCTCGCGGCCCGTTTGATGGCGTGGCGCGTTCGGTATTGTGCTAAGCAGCGTGGGCGAAGGCGCTAATTCGCCTGCAGGCAATTTCCAGGAGCCGACGTGAGACAGAAGTGGGCCTGTTGGTTCGATTTCTCCAAAGCTGCCAGTGCCTCGTTGCTCGCGGCCTTGGCGATGCGCGCCGGCGCTGCTGCTCTCGCCTGCATGGCCGTCGCGTTGCCGGCCGGTTGGGCGCAGGCGCAAGCCGCTGATGGCGCCGCCAGCCGGGACACGCGCCTGCTGCAGTCCTGCTTCACCCCTGCCGACCTTGCTGCGAAGGGCGGCGAGAAGGCGCCGCGCAAGGGCCAGCGCGGCTTCGATGGTCCCGAACCTGCGCGCACGCTGCGGCCTTACGCGCCGGTTCCCGGTCACCTGCGCGGGGCGATCCGCCGCGTGAAGCTGCCGCCGGGCCAGAAGCTCGTGGCGCTGACGCTCGATCTTTGCGAGCAACCCGGCGAGATTGCGGGCTACGACGGCGCCATCATCGATTACCTGCGCAAGGAAGGCGTGAAAGCGACGCTGTTCATCGGCGGAAAGTGGCTGCGCTCGCACGAAACACGCGCACGTCAACTGATCGCCGATCCGCTGTTCGAGATCGCCAACCACGCGGCAGCCCATCGCAACCTGCGGCTACTCACGGGAAAGCGCCTGCGTGAAGAAATCGAAGGTCCGCAGCGCGCCTATGAGGCGGTGCACGAGAGCTTTGCGAAGGCGCAGTGTGTTCGCTCGCAAACGCAGGCCTGGACGTCGGTGCCGCAGCGCATGGCGCTGTTCCGCTTTCCCTTCGGGGCCTGCAACAAGGCGTCACTGGATGCCGTCAACAACGCCGGACTTCTCGCGATTCAGTGGGATGTGTCCACCGGCGATCCCTGGCCGGGACAGTCGGCCAAGGCGATCGCGGCTGAAATCTTGCGTGGGACGCGGCCGGGTTCGATCGTCATCGGGCACGCCAACGGACGCGGGTTCAACACGGCTGCCGCCCTGCCACTCGCAATCCCGAAGCTCAAGGCGCAGGGCTACCGGTTCGTCACGGTTTCGGAACTGCTGGCGGCGGGTGAACCTGAAATCGTATCCTCTTGCTACAACCTGAAGCCCGGCGACACGGACCGCTACGACAATCTCGCGACAGCATTCCGCCGCAAATTGCCGAAGCGTCCTGCGGCGGATGGCGCAAAGGGTGCCGGGGGCTGGAGCGCGACGGTGAAGAAAAAACCATGAGTTCGCAGTCGCGCCAGAGCGAGGCCATCCACCATGGCTAACACGGGCTCACACAAGTTCAATGACATCGGCCTCGAGCCGGTTGCCACGCTGAGGATGCACGATGGTTCGAACGTGGCTGTCGGGCAGATCGTATCACCGGTCCCCGCTCAACTGGCGCAACGTCTCAGCGCACAGATCGCGCACATGAACCCGTGGAAGCGCTACGGCTTCAAGCCGGGTGCCCTGGAATCCTTCTTCGCACCCGTCAATCCGTCCGCACCGCGTTTCCTGCTGGGCGTGGACGACGACGTCGCGGGCATGTTCGCGCTCAAGCTCGGCTGGATGTTCGGCACATACCTCAACGTGCTCGCCGTGCTGCCGGTCTACCAGGGCCGTGGCATCGGCAGCGCGGTGTTGACGTGGCTCGAGATGCGCGCACGCGAGAACGGAGAGCGCAACCAGTTCGTGGTGACCTCAGCCTTCAACACCGGCGGACTGAAGCTCTACAGGCGACACGGATTCCAGCCGATCGCAGAAATGCCAGCGCTCATCAATGACTTCGAAACAGAAATCCTTCTGCGCAAGCGGCTGACGCCGCACTGAGCGCGGGTTGGCGCGCGTCAATCGACTTCGAGCACGATGCGCCCGCGCACTTTGCCATCGATGATCTGGGGCGCGAGCGCCTGGACCTCAGACAGCGGCTTGGTCAAGGTCAACTCGGCAAGCTTGGCCTTGTCGAGATCGGCTGCAAGCCGCTGCCAGGCGTCGATGCGCTTGGGCTTGGGGGCCATGACGCTGTCTATGCCGGTCAGCGTCACGCCGCGCAGGATGAAGGGCGCCACGGACGTGGGCAGGTCCATGCCCTGGGCGAGACCGCACGCGGCAACGCAGCCGCCGTAGCTGGTCATCGAAATGGCATTGGCCAGCGTGTTGGAGCCAGCTACGTCGACGACGCCGGCCCAGCGTTCCTTGCCGAGCGGGCGCGGCTTGCCGGACAATTCATCGCGCGCAATGATTTCCTTGGCGCCCATGTCCTCAAGGAAGGGCTTTTCCTCAAGTCGTCCGGTCGAGGCGATGACGTGATGGCCGAGCTTCGAGAGGACGGCGACGGCAACCGAGCCGACGCCGCCGGCCGCACCCGTCACCAGCACCGGACCGCTGGCGGGCGTCAGGCCATGGGCTTCGAGTGCCAGGACGCACAGCATTGCCGTATAGCCGGCGGTGCCGATCGCCATCGTCTGAGCGGGCGTGAACGCGTCAGGACGCTTGACGAGCCAGTCGCCCTTGACGCGTGCCAGTTGCGCAAAGCCACCGTGATGGGTTTCGCCGACGCCCCAGCCGTTCAAGACGACGCCATCACCAGGTTTGAAATCGGGATGCGAGGACTCCAAAACCTCGCCTGCGAAATCGATGCCGGGAATGAGCGGCCACTTTCGGATAATCGGCGCCTTGCCGGTCAGGGCCAGGCCGTCCTTGTAATTGATCGTCGTGTGGGTCACGCGGACCACAACGTCGCCGTCCATCAGGTCGTCGCGCCCCAGTTCGGTCCAGGCGAAGCTCGGCCCCTCATCCGACTTGGTCGCGAGCAAGGCTTGAAAACGCTGCATGGCTACGTCCTTTCTGAGTTGGGCACCGGAGCTTGACGCCTGCAATAGGCCCTTGCCGGCAACGGCGTCCACCCCCGGGCGCGTAGAATCGCCTTGGAAATGCGCTTTTGGGGTGGTCTGGCGGCCGCGGGCGCGAGGGCCTGCCGCGAATACGCCGCACTGCCGCCCGGGAGCCGCCATAATCCGATCTGCTCGCAACCTGGAGCACCCGCTATTTTTCCCCGTGACTACATCGCGCTGCACAAGGGCAATTTGGACATATTAGACTTGGGAAGACTTGAGTATTGGCGCTTCCGCATGCGGAAAAAGCAACCGCATACCAAGACGTAGCGGGCATATCATCAAGTACGAATATGTGTCTGACGGGCCAGTACCCGTTGTTGCTTCATCGCTATTGCTGCACGCGCTAGGAAGTGCTCGCAATGCAGCAACTTTTTTGCTTGGCATTGCACCTTCGTCGCATTTAACGTTTGCCCATCGCGGTCGCCCTCGGGACCGCACCTCATCGGCC
>JTFN01003320.1_pt1 | contig 11502 bp, 9 predicted proteins | sample 235401 | NCBI WGS metagenome assembly JTFN01 (sample SAMN03067589, study PRJNA260952) | activated sludge metagenome | biome: Sludge; feature: Wastewater; isolation source: CETP activated sludge from augmented bioreactor treating industrial... | place: India:Gujarat | collected 2013-04 | reverse complement strand
ATGCCACAGGGGGCGCTGTGGTCAGGTCCGGCTTGCACAACAAGGCACTCCGCACCTGTTTTACAATGTCCTTGTTCTATGGTTCACAGTATCTGCCGAATGCAAGAAATCAGGCAATACCCATGACAGCAGTTTCGAAAAAGGCAGTCTTTTTCTCGCTTGCCGCCTTGGCGATGATTTCATCCTCCGCAATTGCCGGGGAGTGGATCGAAGGTCGCGTTACACATGTGCGAGACGTCGATACGATAGAGGTCAACAACCTGCCCGTCCGCCTGAACGGCGTAGACGGCCCGGAACTCGACGAACGCGGTGGCCGTGCCGCAAAGGTCTGGATGCAGAAACTGGTTCTGCGAAAGCGGGTAAAGTGCTGGCTGAACGGCGAAAAGACTTATGATCGCTGGGTCGGAACCTGCTACACGGCATCCGAGGAAGACATCGGCGCGCTGGCTATTCAAGCAGGCCATGCTCGTGATTGCCCGCGATTTTCCGGTGGCAAGTATGCGAAGTTCGAAACCAAGGAAAGCCGAGCATTGCCTTTGCATTCATACTGCCGCTAAAGCGGCCTGAGGCTTGATGGCAAACTCATCATCCATGTTCCGGGCGAAAGGGTTAACGGATTGTTAATGCATTCCCCTCAAGACTTTCGGCATGAAGAACGAGAACCAGAATCAGAACCCAGCCTTCTGTCAGCTGATCGAGGCGGAAACCGCCTTAGCCGAGTATATCCAGAAGTACGGGCTTACAGAGACGGCGCGGCGTTATTTTCTCAAACGGAGAGCCACCACTTGTGTGAGCGGCATCAGTGATTGCGAAGAATAACCCGTCATGGATCTCGCTCGATCGGGAACGCCCGGGCGATCATGTCGAAGACCGTGATAGCTGAAAAACACCGCGCCGCTATGCCTATGGCCGGCCTCAGCGCCGTTCGTCGAGTAGCTCCTCGATACGGTCGATGACTTCGTCCTGCTGATCATCGCTCATGTCGCTGCCTGAGGGCAAACAGAGGCCGTTGGCAAAAAGTGCCTCGTCGTTCCCGGAGCCATGATAGGGCGCACCGGCATAGAGTGGCTGTAAGTGCATCGGTTTCCACAGCGGCCTGGATTCAATTTGGTGTTCAAGCAGCATCAGGCGGATGTCTTCACGCGAAACGCCCGCCTGTACGGGGTCGATCGTCAGCGTCGTGAGCCAGCGCGTCGAGTGTAATCCCTCTGGTTCGGGCATGAAGGCGATGCCAGGACGGGAGAGCGCCGCTTTGTAGCGCTCGAATATCTCACGCCGACGGGCAACGCGGTCATCCAGCGCCTGCATCTGCCCAAGTCCGATGGCGGCACAGATATTGGACAGGCGGTAGTTGTAGCCAAAGGTCGAGTGTTCGTAATGCGGGGCCGGGTCACGGGCCTGGGTGGCGAGAAAACGCGCCTCGTCTGCCCACGCCTTGTGGCGGGTCACCAGCATGCCACCGCCCGAGGTGGTAATGATCTTGTTGCCGTTGAAAGACAGGATCGCGGCATTGCCGCCGGTGCCTGCCTTGCGACCGTTCTTGTAGCTGGCACCGAGGCTCTCGGCGCTGTCGACGATCAAGCGCACGCCGTATTGCTCGGCCAGGGCTTCCAATGCGTCAAGGTCGACAGATTGACCATAGAGGTCAGTGGGAACGATTGCCTTGGGCAGGCGGTTCTCGGCTGATGCCTTAGCCAGCTCCTCGGCGAGTATCCTTGTGTCGATTGTCCAGCTTTCTGGATCGAGGTCAAAGAAGCGGGGCGTCGCACCAAGATAGTTTACTGGAAAGATACCGCCGGCAAAGGTCATCGACGAAATCCAGACCTCATCTCCGGGGCCGACGCCCGCGATACGCAAGGCTAGGTGCAGGGCTGCGGAGCCGGATGAGAGGCCGACACAATGCAGAATTCCGCCGAGATAGTCGCGCACCGCCTCCTCAAACGCATCGAGTTGCGGGCCGAGAGGGGCCACGAAGTTGGATGCAAACGCTTCGGCCACGCACTTTTCTTCGTGCCCGGACATGTGCGGGCGAGACAGGTAGATGCGCATTGTCAGTCCTTGATCAGAGATTTGGCCGGGTTTCCGACGACGGTGACACCGGGCGGCACATCACGGGTGACGACCGCCCCCATACCGACGATTGCCCCGGCTCCTATGGTAATGCCTTGGCGAAGGACTGCGCCCGAGCCGATATAGGCGTGGTCACCAATTGTGACATTGCCGTTCACCTTGGCTCCCGGAGCGAAGGTCACGAAATCTCCGACCACGCAATCGTGTTCGACGTAGGAATAGAGATTGGCGTGGAAGCAGCGCCCGATCTGAATATTCGAAGTCAGGGTCACGAAGGGCGAAAGGCATGCTCCTTCACCAATAGTCACGTCATCCATTTCTACAACGGAGGCAGCGCGAGCTTCGACAAGGGAAACACCAGCAGAGACACATTTCTCGTAAAGAGCCTGACGCACCTTGGAGTTGGCAATCGCTATTGACACTGATTTCTCCGGAGACCTCGACCGGAGAAAGTCAGCCCAGTCGACAATTGCATGCCCATTCGCACGGCTCGGCGCCTGCCCATCGTCGATGAACATCAGTTCAGCTTGCGGGTATTGCGCACGCAACAACGGCAGGATTCCACGCCCGCAGCCAGATGCCCCATAGACTCCGATAAGGCGTGTCATGCGTCAGGCCCTGTGAACTTCGACATGGTGGCCTCTCCCGAAGTAGAAATCCCTTCGCGCTTCACCACCTTACTTATGGTCAGCCAGATGATCTTGAGGTCGAGCCAGATGGTGCGATTTTCGACATACCAGACATCGAGCGCGAACTTCTCGTCCCAAGAGATTGCGTTACGCCCATTGACCTGCGCCCACCCGGTGACTCCAGGCCGCACCTCATGGCGGCGGGCTTGCTCGGGCGAATAAAGCGGCAGGTATTCCATTAGCAAAGGTCGTGGGCCGACAAGGCTCATCTCACCTTTCAGCACGTTCCATAACTCGGGCAATTCGTCGAGCGAGGTGGAGCGCAGGAACCGGCCCAATCGCGTCAGCCGCTCGGCATCGGGAAGCGGGTTACCCTCGGCATCCATCGCATCCCGCATCGTACGGAACTTGATCATCTCGAAAGGTTTGCCATGAAGCCCCGGCCGAGTCTGGCGAAAGAACACCGGTCGACCCATCTGCCGCAATACCAGCAGCGCCACAACCAGAAACACCGGCGAAAGCAACAGCAGCCCGATCCCGGCACCGAGAATATCGATAACCCGTTTGGTCATTCGAGCCCCCCTGAATGCGGCGCACGGTCGGCATACGAAGCCGAAATCTCTGTGCCCGAAGTTGCCGCCGACTTCAATCGGCGATGCGCCCCGCCCGCATTCATCCCGTCCATTGGGAACCACCTTTTCTTGAGGGATACGTCAGAACTTCGTAGGAAATGTCGTGTGATCCTAATCCCTGTCGGAGTGCCCGTTCGTCACAGTGATGAAAATGCAGTTGTAGCGGCAGTATGCCTTCATGCGCCCGATGCGCCAGCGTCCTGACTGGGCATGGCGAGTCGCTAATTTAATCCGAGCAACTTCATCATCTGACGGTTGACAATTTTCACGTCATATTTCTCTCGGGCGCGGGCATAAGCAGCATCCGCCATCGCTGCGGTACGGTTCGGATCATCCAGCATCCGAGTCATGGCGTCTGCAAGCGCATCTATGTCGCGGACAGGGACGAGATGCCCCTCAATCCCGTCGCGAATGGTTTCGCGGCAACCCGGCGCGTCTGTGGTAATGATCGCACGCCCCGTGGCCATAGCCTCAAGCACCGATCGCGGTGTGCCTTCCCTATAGGAGGGCAATACAAATATTCGGGCTCGGGCAAGTGCCGGACGCACGTCCTCCAGCGCTCCAATATACTCCAGCCCTTGGGCGATCCACCGGTCGAGATCAGCACGCGCAATCATATCGGGGCCCTTGTCGAACGGCCCAGCGAGCAGGCAGCGTGCATCTGGATATTTCTGTCGCAACCGTATTGCAGCTTCAGCGTATTCGCGCACACCCTTGTTGTGAAGAAGCCGCGCTATCATCAGGAACACCGGCTCCTTGGGAAGAGGAGCGCGCGAATAATGCGCCATATCGACGCCAGAACCGTTGACCATCCCGATCTTGGCCGGTTCGCCAAGGCAGCCCTCAGCACAGAAATCGTCACGGTCATCGGGATTCTGGAATATCACACAGGCATTGCGGTTCGTCGCCGCACGGTAGAGGCGTCGCGCAATAGCACGTAGCAACCGCTGCTTAGCCGAAGCCGGGCCGCTGTCTGTGAAAGCATAGCCCAACCCGGTGACCATAGCGACTGAGGGGATGTCCAAGCGTGCGGAAGCGAACGCGCCCCATATATTCGGCTTGATGGTGTAGGTCAGCACGACGTCGGGGCGAATGTGGGTTATCAGTCGGCGCAGGACCACACCATAGCGTAGATCGGCAAGGATGCCGGTACCGGTGCGGTCGAGCGGCGTGTCGTGGACCTCGACGCCCATCGCGACAAGCCGGGCATGCAGGTCGGGGCCGATATCCGGCGCGCCGACGCTGACCCGGTGCCCGGCAGCGAGGATGTCAGCGATCAGCGGGCCACGGAAATTTATCAGCGAAAAGGCCTGCGGGGAGAGGATGAGGATATGCGTCAATTTGACTACCAATTCATTTTCCAATTTGGAAAGTCTAATACCGGAGCGTTTCGGCTATCCCAATTTGTATTCTCGTCACATACGGTCAACGGAGCTGGCGCCAAGATCATGCCCCGTCCCCTGTGATCGCCGTTTACGTCTCATCCTGATTTCACTCGCGAAATAGACTATGCCGGTCATGATGATCCAGGTGGGCAGTCGCCGTAGAATGTCACCGCCCAAGAAATACATGCCGATTGCCGTGGCCGCCCCGACCAGGGCGGGGCTGACCGCCACCTCCCTGGCAAATCGAGCCACAAGCACCAGCAATACCAGTACACCGATCAGCCCGCTCTGCAAGAAGACAGTCAAGCTCGTATTATGCGCGTCCGAGAACCCGCCCCCGAAAGGCGCATGAGCCCCTGGTCCGTAACCTATGAGAAAACTTCTCATGCCATGCGCGAAGCCAGAGGAATAAAGCGCATCTCTCGCCCCGCCACCATCGTTTTCCATGAAAAAGCGGGTTACGACATCGACCACCAAGTCACCCCTCGCGATGATGATGGCAGAACCCACCGCTGCAAGCCCTATGAACGTAAAGATATTGAAAAAAAACCTGTTGCGACCAGAATTCCGATACACCACCAGAAAAACGACGCTGGCGACAAATCCGAACAGCACACCCAGAAATGCCTTGGTCGAACCGCTGTCCAGAGCCATCTTGCCAAACAGGACCGCTGACACCAGACACAAAAGCCGAACCAACAAGTTTTTCAATTTCAGAGCAATGAACAACACTATGAAACCCATCGCACATGTGATGCTGGCAGCCTGATGGACGTTCTCCACCAATGGTGAAAAAAAATGATGATAGCGCAAAGGCATTCCGAAAATCGAGGACGTGCCGAAGCTCAATCCGTAAAGCGCCGTGTAGGTCACGGTCCAGAGTAAGAATAATTTAGTAAAGAACGATGTAGCGGCAATTTGATCTGTTTTGGCCAGATGACCGACGATAATGATTGAGAATAGGACGAAGGAATACGCCAGAAAATCAAAAACAGGGGAAAAGGGGCGCCCGCTTTCGAATCCAAGAACAAGGAAATTGTAAAAAAAACCGCACAACGACACCGACAAGAACAACGCCCAAAAGTTTCTAAGAAACCGTGTTCGGACATCCATTACAATTCTGCCGTGCGACGTGAAAAAGATGAGTATCCCGGCCACGGAAATCAAGATTTCACCGGGTCCGACAAGTCCGAGGCGCATCGACGTGAAGGGCGTAAAAAAGAAACCAAAAAACAGAATCGCCGGAACGATGCGGCTAAGCCTAGCCTTCAAAATCATGATCCAGCCATCAGCAATGCCGCCATCTCGCGGCGAAGATTCTCGGATATCTTGTCCAGGCTTAATTCATCTACACGTTCGTCATAGTTCGATGACAGGCTCCCTTTTGATTGTTTTTCATCCAGAGCGCGTAAAAGCCATTCTTCCAAGTTCGGTTGACGATCAGGCGTCGCGCATTCGAAGCAGTGCCCAGCGCCCAACCTGTCGATGATGCGGCCGATTTCACTACCGCTGCGATCTCCGCTGACGATTGCCAAGATTGGCTTGCGCAGCATGAGATACTCGAACACCTTGCCGGTAAGAACGCCTTGTTCATCATCGGTGTTCCACGTCGCGAGAAGGCAAATGTCCGCCAATTTCTGCAAGTGGAGAGAGCCCGCTCTGGAGAGACGACCATGATCGGTCACTCGGTGATCCAAACCGAATGATCTCGCGTATTCCCGGAATAATTTGCCTTCGCCGCCCGCATACTCCAAAATAACTTTCTCCGGTGAATGGTCGGTCTTGCGAATAACCTCTGAGAGCGCGAAAAAAAACGGACCAAGATCCTGTTTGCCTCCATACACAGACCCTGTATAGACAAAACGCAGTACCCGACGATCCTGATCGGGTGCGGGGCGCGGGTCAGTCCCGAACGCGTCCTCGGGGTCATAGCCATTGTTCACGACCTTGTCGCGCACCTCATCAAACTGGGGAACCATCGTATCTCGTTGGCCAGCGGAAATGTATAGTCGAAGGTCGCTTTTTTTTATCAAATACCTTTGGATCCACAGCCGCACATTGACGAAGCCTGAGTGCGTTGCACAAATGGGATCCCTAAAATCGATGACGAGGTGCCGTGCGACTCCCATTTTTTTCAGCATGATACCGCTGAATGGTGACGCAAGGCTAGGATAGCTGCAGAAAACGATGTCAAAACGTTCGTTCGCGAAATGTTTCCGCACGTGGCTGCGCACACGGTATTTCCAGTCAAAGGCCTTCAACATCGTATACGCCAGCTGCGCGTTTTTTCGGACACGGGATTTCAGCGTCGGGCGGGAGCCTGATGCATGAACTCCTCCAACGGCCGAGCCTGTTCCGATGGTCGCAATCCGCGCACGTTGAAAGACCTTCTGGAACAACTTTGATTGGTCGATCGTGTCCCACCGCATATCGTTCAGTTCCGGAAACCAGAGTGTATCGTCCCTGGCAGCCCACGGAGGTGGCGCAAGCGAGATTACGGAAACGTCTACCCCACCGCGCGAAAGGTACTTGGCAAACTTGGTTGTACGAATGGAACCGATCGCTTGCTCGGGGTAGAACGCTGTAACGACGAAAAGAACCTTCATTGTTTGATCACTTCGTTCACGAGACGGTCCAGCAGAACGCTGGGAGCATTCAGAGGGGTGTCGTGCCAGACGCCATGGCGGTCGAAATAGCCGTTGGCACCCAGCTGAGCGACATAAGAAAATCCGTAGCTGACCTCCAGGATCACCGGACGCCCGGTCCTTGGATCCTTGATCATGTCGAATCCCGTGCAATCGGATCGCATCGCGTCGGCAGCATGAAATGCCGCATCGATCATCGCCTGATCAACGAGTGCATGGTCATAAAACAGAGAACCGCCCCCGGACGCACGGAAATCGCCTTTCCGAACTGATCGGGCGACATAACTCAGTTGATCTCCAACCACCACGACCTTTAGGTCGTGATCGATGCCAGGCACGAATTCCTGCAGATACACATAGCCGCGCTCGCGGGGCCTGCCGCTGGCCATGCGCCGCGAGAACAAAAATTCCGGCGCACGTTTTAAACGCTGAACGAACTCACCAGCAGATCGAGTCGAGGCAAGGTTGGATTTGATCTTGAAAACTGCGCTGGGCTTGCTGTCGACGCCCCTGCCAAACATTCGCTTCGAGTAACGGCGCAGCTCGTCAGCGTTTCGGATAAGTTGAACATTACTGGCACCCGAACCTGTCCGAAGCTTTGCCACGACTGGAAACTCACCAACCTCGCGGTTCCACTGATCAACAGCCGTTGGGCTGTGCAATGGAAAGTTCTTTGGCGCTTCGAGGCCAAGGCCACGAAGAAGGTAGGCCTGTGCGATCTTGTCATCAAAATGGTCGGAGTCGCCGGTGTCTGGAAACACACGGCAACCAGCTGCCTTTAGCGCCTGTAGGATGTTGCGTGCGAAAAGCATCTCATCTTGGGAATAATGGCTGTAGTGCCACACAACTATGTCGTGCTTGGCCATTTCGTCAAAAGCGCCCAGCGCCCGCCAATCCACGAGATTGTGGGCTAGACCTGCCTTCTCGCAATAATCTAACCATACACTGCTCCATGAAGTTGAGTGCCTTCCGTGAAAATCGGATTTCACGACGGCTACGCTGGGTTTGTTCACTTGCTGCCCTCCAAGTATTTCAGTTTTGAGGCAAATGCGGCGCGATAGAGAGAGGCGTTTCTTCGAGCCTTGAACATTATCCCGACCGAGTTGAAGTTCAGGCGACGCAGATACCAGGTCAGGTCACGCAACTGTCGGCGGTTGTGGATGAATTCGGCGATGATCGAAGAACGGCGCGCATCGTATTCCGGCGTGCCGGCATCTGCAAGGTACTCATTGAAGACATTTATATCGAACCCGGGAACTTCGTCGCCTATTAGTATTCGCTCGGGCGCCATGTAAATTGGTGTCACGCTCGAACCTACGATACGCCCATCGCAGATTTCCACCACCCCGATCGCTCCGGTCTTGTTCGCTTCGGACAGCCGGATAAGTGGTTTGCGAGGGTCGCGTGGCGTGTAGACATCATCGAAGACAAAGTTGCCAAGGCTATAGAAAATTGCAGACCCGCCAATGGTCTCGTGCCCCTGGATGACATGCGGGTGGTGGCCGTAATAAACATAGTCGTGTTTGTGCGCCAAGCCCCGGGCAAATACGACGTCGTCCGAGCTGGGCATGTGAACGTGCTCTTGTCCGGAATGAACGGCGAGAATGTTGAGGTACCCCTCGGCAGCGTTGTTCTCGAGCGCGCGGCAAACCTTCTCAAGCTCAAGATAATTCAACCCTGTCCCGGTTTGTACTGGAATAGGTGAGGGGTTGGTGTTATAAGAGCAGTATCCCAGAAGCGCTATTTTTTCTCCCCTCTGCTTCAATTTTATCTGTTTGCCCTCGGTGCCGAACCAGCCGATCCCGACCTCGTCAAGGCACGCCTTAGTGCGCTCGTAGGCCCGCTGGCCAAAATCTCCAATATGATTGTTGGCAAGCGTAACATGGTTGATTCCGAGCGCCGAAAGAAGCGCGACATTGACCGGGTCCGCCTTGATCGTGGCAGACTTGCCTCCGATAGGTTTCTCAGTCATCGCGAAAGGCGTCTCTAGATTGCCAACCACAAGATCGAATTGGGACAGATAGTTTCTGACCGATGAAAACTGCTCGAGAAGATCCTCAGTCCGGGTGAGACAGTAGCGCCCGAACGGCGCGATATCGCCAAGCAGTGCGATCTTCATTGTGTCACGCCAGCGACGCTCGCCGCCCGGCCCATGATGGTATCCACCACCTTATCCGCCGCATCGCCCGCCCCATAGAGCTGCGCGGTTTCTGACGGAGGCACCGGACCGGCCAGCGCGGCCGCGATGCTGTCGGGGTCGGCTCCGGCGATGACGTTCCAGCCCGCCTCAACCAGTTCCACCCATTCCGTTTCGTCGCGCAGTATCACACAGCGGCGATTGTGAAAATACGCCTCCTTTTGTACGCCGCCGGAATCAGACGCGATCACCCGGCAGGCTTTTTCCAGCCAGACCATCTCCAAGTAGCCCACTGGCGGAACAAGGCGGATGTTGGCATCGGGCACTATTCCCGCCGCGCCGATGCGTTCGCGGGTGCGCGGGTGCAACGGCAGCACCACAGGCAGCTCCGATCTGGCCAGGCCTTCGAATATCCCGGCCAAGCGGACGGGATCGTCAGTGTTCTCGGCCCTGTGAACGGTGGCCAGAACGAATTTATCTTCCTCCAGCTCGTGCTTGACGAACCACCCGGGCTCGCGCGCCAGCCCTTGATAGAACAGGGCGGCGTCGTACATCACGTCGCCGGCCAGTTCGATGCGCTCTTCATCGATCCCCTCGGCGCGCAGATTGGCGACTGCCGTTTCGGTGGGGGCAAAGAGCAGGTCGGCGGCATGATCCGTCAGTATGCGGTTGATCTCTTCGGGCATGCAGCGGTTGAAGCTACGCAAACCGGCCTCGACATGGGCAACGGGGATATGCAGTTTGACCGCCGCCAACGCACCCGCAAGCGTCGAGTTGGTGTCACCACAGACAAGCACGCAGTCCGGTTTTTCGGCCAGAAGAACACCCTCAATTGCTTCGAGCTGACGCCCCGTCATCTGCCCGTGACCGCCCCCGCCGATGCCAAGGTGATGGTCGGGCCGAGGAATTCTCAATTCATCAAAGAAGATATCCGACATATTCGCATCGTAATGCTGCCCGGTGTGAACGATCACTTCCGTGATGTCCTCCCGCGCCGCGACCACGCGCGAGACCGTCGCCGCCTTGATGAACTGGGGACGGGCCCCGATAATGGTGAAGAGTTTCATTCTGATTTGACCTCGGCACTATTGATCCCAAGAGGTTAGCGATTAATCGACCGTCAACTTCCGCGGACTATGTGCCGCCCGGATAACAACGACAACATACAGAAGGTAAAACGCCGAGGAACTGACGGCGAATGCCGGAACGGCCCAATCTGAGTGCATGGCGATTGCCAGAAGAACAGCCCCTGCGCGCATGACAAGGCCGAGAAGCTGCAACATCATGGCCCAATTCTGGCGGGAAACAATAGCAAGGACCATCGACACCGGCGACGCGACGAATTGCAGCGCCATCCACGGCACCAGCCATGCGACGATCACGCCGGCACGGGCCCACTCGGCGCCGAAGATCAGCGGAAAAAGCGTCGGCGCGAGGGCCCCCACAAGGACCAGCGGCCCGACGCCCACGATCATCAACCGCCGCATGATCGACAGCGTGAAGGGCGCCAGCCGCCCTTGCCGCATCTCCTCTGGCGCGCGCGACATGTAGACCTGCGAGATCGAACTGCCCAGAAGCCTCATCGGCGCCGCCATCACCTGCATGGCCAGCAGCAGATGGCCCGCTTCGGGCCCGGCATTCACGGCGATCAACAGGATCGGAACCTGGACGCCGGCGATGTTGAAGAGCGCCTCGGGCGTCGAATAGACCGGGTAACGGCGGTAGCGGCGCAGGGTTTCCCGCATCCGGCGTGGCGAGGCTGCACGCAGCTTGGTCCGCTCACGGCGCAACGCCTGAAGGCCGAGGCCGAAGCCGCCGGAGCCGATGTTGAGCATGTGGCCCAGCAGCAGGCCGAGCGGCGCCACCCCGGCCCATCCGAGCGACAGCATGACGGTCACGCCCGCCACCGCCTGCCCGACCCGCGTGCGCGCGATACTGCCAAAGCGGCGCGCGCGGGTGGTCCAGAACTGAAACGCCGAATAGGTACCGGCAAAGGCGATCCCC
>JTFN01003943.1_pt1 | contig 11505 bp, 6 predicted proteins | sample 235401 | NCBI WGS metagenome assembly JTFN01 (sample SAMN03067589, study PRJNA260952) | activated sludge metagenome | biome: Sludge; feature: Wastewater; isolation source: CETP activated sludge from augmented bioreactor treating industrial... | place: India:Gujarat | collected 2013-04 | reverse complement strand
CATTCACGACCTGTCACACATGCACCACCCGGAATACCACCCGGAATACCGGGTCAGGATGCTCAATCACAGACTGCCCAAGACCTATGCCAAAGCCACACGCCTTAACGCAGTGTCTGACTTCACGCGTCAGGCGTTGCGGCAACAGGATGTCGAGTGCCCGATCGACCTGGTACACCCCGGTGTCGATCTTCAGTTCTTCGATGTATCGACGGCAGCACGTCAGCACTGCCGCCAGCAACTTGGCCTACCCGAGCAATACATGCTATCGGTTGCAACTCTAGAGCCGCGTAAGAATCTGGAACGCGTCATTCAGGCTTTTGTGGCGTTGCCAGAGAATCTGCGCCGCTCAACCCCCCTGGTACTGGCCGGCGCGCGTGGCTGGCACAGCGACGCCATAGAATCCGCCATTCAAACACTGCAGGCGAGCGGACAAGCGATCCGCCTGGGCTATGTGGATCAGGCCCTGATCCCCGCACTCTATGCCAATGCAACCGTAACGGTATACGTTTCACATTATGAAGGGTTCGGCATGCCGATTATTGAAGCCATGGCGGCCGGCACAGCGGTTTTGACATCCGATCGCACCTCCATGCCCGAAGTGGCCGGGGGATGCGCCCTGTTGGCAGCACCTGACTCGACCCAATCGATCACCACGCAGATGCAGGCCCTGCTGACCGATACGACACTGCGCCAACAATTGGCAAGCGCCGGGCAACAGCGTGCCCGGTGCTATACCTGGCAGCACTCGGCCCGGCAGTTGCTGGACAGCTTGAAACTGGCACAACAGGATTACACGGCATGACCCCTGCCCTGATATTGAATTTTGCCCGCCAGGACCTGAAAGACCGTTATGCCGGTTCCATGCTGGGCGGCCTTTGGTCGTTCATTATGCCGTTGATCAACATACTGATCTTTGCCCTGATCTTCTCGCAGATCATGGGGGCACGGCTGGAGTCCTTTGGTGCCGAGTTTTCCAAGTACGGTTACAGTATCTATCTGATCTCCGGCATTCTGGCCTGGAATGCCTTTTCCGCCACAGTTGCCCGCGTCACCCACGTTTTTCACGATAAGCGCAACCTGATCGGCAAGGTAAGCATTCGGCTGGACTTGCTGCCCCTGTACATTCTGCTGTCCGAGACCTTTATTTTTGTGGTCTCCTTCGCGTTTTTCACCGGTTTTTTGCTGCTGATCGGCTTCCCGCTGTCTTCCTGGTGGCTGGCCCTGCCGGTGCTGTATCTGCTGCAACAGCTGTTTGCCTATAGTCTGGGCTTCCTGCTGGCCGTATTCAGCGTCTTTATTCAGGACGTGAAAGAACTGACCAATGTCATTCTGCAGCTCTGGTTCTGGCTGACGCCGATTGTCTATGTGGTTAACATCGTGCCCCCCGGCATCCATCAGTTGCTGATGCTGAATCCCATGTACCACTTTATCGACGCCTGGCGCAGTATCATCATCGACCACCAGATGCCGGACCTGTTGCCCCTGGGCGTGCTGGCCGCCTCAGGCGTTGCCATGCTGATCGTCGGGTTATGGCTGATCCGAAAACTTGAACGCGACATCCGCGACTTTATTTAAGGCACCGCAATGATCGAAGTTCGCCAACTGAGCAAAAGCTTCCGTCTCTACCGCAAGCCGTCCGACCGGCTCAAGGAAGTTCTGCTGCGTCGCCAATACCATCACCGCCATCAGGCATTGGATGCGATCAGCTTCAGCCTACGCAATGGTGAAACCCTGGGGGTGCTGGGCCAGAATGGTGCCGGCAAATCCACCCTGCTCAAGCTACTGACCGGCGTACTGATTCCCGACAGCGGCGAGATCGGCATTGAGGGACGTATCACGGGCCTACTGGAACTTGGCACCGGTTTCGACCACGCGTTGACCGGCCTCGATAACATCATGGCTAACGGCCTCCTCATCGGCATGACCCGTGACGAAATTCTGGCGGCACGCGACGAGATCATCAATTTCTCTGAGCTGGGCGAATATATCCATGAGCCAGTTCGGACCTATTCGTCCGGCATGGTGATGCGGCTGGCCTTTTCCATCGCCATTCACGCCAACCCGGCCTGTTTTGTGGTCGATGAAGCGCTTTCCGTAGGTGATGGTCACTTCCAGCAGAAATGCATGCGCAAGATCCGCGCATTCCGGGATGCCGGCGGTAGTATCGTGTTCGTATCGCACGATCTCAATGCTGTCAAAATGCTCTGTGACCGCGCCCTGGTACTGGATGGTGGCAAGATCGCCTATGAAGGTGATTCCGAAGAAGCGGTGAACTATTACAACCGCATCATGGCACGACTGGATGAGCAGGAAGCCCACCTGCAGGAAACCTCGCGCAACAGCAACAGCTATGGTACCGGTGAGGTCAAAATTCAGTCCGCTGAACTGATCGGACGGCGTTCCGGCTGTGACACCGTAGCTGCTGGCGAAGACGTCGATATCAAACTGGATATTCGGGCCTTCGAGACGGTCCCGTCTCTGTCGGTCGGCTTTATGATCCGCGACCGCTTTGGTCAGGATATCTTTGGCACCAACAGCCACTTGCTTGGTCAGGATTTTCAATTAAACGCTGGCGAAGATTGCGACCTTACATTCTCTTTACCCGTTAATCTGACCCCCGGCAAATACACCATTACCTTGGCGCTGCACTCGGAAGACAATCACCTGGAGCACTGCTACCACTGGTGTGATAACTTCATCCGTTTTGAAGTCGCAGGCAGCCACCTGCCCCTGTTCTCCGGTATCGTTGCACTGCCCACCCGTTTACAACATGCGACCCGGCCCTCGCAAGGGACGCAGGAGGCCTCATGAATCACCAGACCACCGAACAACTGCTCGACGCCATCCGTCGCGAAGCGGCCCAACTGGACATAAAAACTCAGCCTGAGCCCCAACCCCTGCCGGCGGAGGAGTCGCCCAGCCTGATGGGGTTTGAACAGCGCCTGCGCCTGCCATCAAAACCGGCCTACCACTACCGCGAATTTCTGCAATTCGATGACGAAGCTTTCGTGCGCAATGCCTTTCTGTGCATTCTGCAACGCGAACCAGACCCTGCCGGGCTGCAGAGCTACCTCAACAAGTTGAACGACGGTGTGGAAAAACAGGGCATCCTGGCTGAACTGTCAGGCTCAGAGGAAGCCAAGCGTTATGGCGTGCGTATTCGCGGCCTCAAAGGCTACCGCATGATTGCGCGCCTGCGTCGTATCCGCACCCTGCGCCCTATTGCACAGCGTCTGCTGGGACTGTACCGCCGTATCTGCGAACTGCCCAATCCCGAAGAAATGAACCAGTACCGGGCCAACATCCTGCAACAATTGTCCTGGATGAGCCGGCAATTACAGGCATCTGAGCGCATTGCCGAGCTTAGCCGGCAGCAGGTGGAACAGCTTAAGCAACAAAGCTCCAAGCAGACCGAGGAAGCTCTCTCTCTCTCCAGGCAGGTATCCAACCTGAGCCACAAGATCGCCTATCAACAACAGGCATTGGCAACACGCACTGCTCCGGCCAACCCCGGCCGCCCAACATCTGCAGCCACCGCCCCTTCGGTTGATGACAGCGATGTGTCCGCCTTCTATGTCGCCTTCGAAGATGCCTGTCGCGGGACCCGTGAAGAGATTCGCGAAAAAATGGCCAAATGGCTTAGCTACCTGCCGGCCGCCAACACCGGCAGTAACCGGGTTTTGGATATCGGCTGTGGCCGGGGGGAATGGCTGCAGCTGCTTGGCGAAAATGGCTTTGAAGCAACAGGGCTGGATATCAACCCGGTTATGGTTAACAGCTGCACCGAGCAGGGCCTGACCGCCTATCTGGACGATGCGTTGGCCTGGCTGCAGCGCCAACCGGATGCCAGCCTTGCCGCCATTACTGCCTTCCATGTCATTGAGCACGTGCCCTTCGAGCTGCTGTTGCGCTGGACCACCGAAGCCCGTCGCGTACTCCAGCCCGGCGGCGTGCTGATCATGGAAACACCGAACCCGGAAAACATTCTGGTCGGCAGTCACACCTTCTATCATGACCCGACACATCGCAACCCGATTACGCCTACACTGCTGGAGTTTCTGGCCGAGTATTGCGGCTATGCCGATAGCGAACTGGTACGCCTGCACCCCTACCCGGAAGAGGCCAAAGTGAGTGGCAGCGATCTACTCACCGAGCGCGTAAACGGCCACCTGTGCGGACCTCAGGATATCGCACTGGTCGCTCGCGTGCCGGAAGCGGAGGCGGCTAAATGAAGTTACTGGTCACCGCCTGCCAGGTGCCGTTCATGCATGGCGGCGCCGACTATCACATCGATGGTGTGACCGACGCCCTGCGCCGCGCCGGCCATCATGTTGAGCAGGTACGCTTCCCGTTCAAGTTCAACCCGACCCGATCAATTGAAGAGCTGATGGCCCATTGCGAACAGCAGGACTTCAGCGAATTCAACGGCTTGCAGATCGACAAGGTTATCAGCCTGCAGTTTCCCGGCTACGGTGTGCGCCACCCCGATCATCGCGTGTGGGTGATGCACCAGCACCGAGCCGTGTATGAACTTTTTGATCAACAGCCGGATAAGCGCCAACTGGAAGCCTTCAAGCAACAGGTCACTGACTACGATACCCGGGTGCTTGCACGCGCTTCACGTTTATTCGCCAACTCTGCCAATGTGGCCAGCCGCTTGCGCCAGTTCAATGGCCTTAACGCCCTGCCGCTGTACCATCCGCCGCACGGCGCTGAGCACTTTTACTGCGCCGACGACTGGGAGTACATTTTCTATCCCAGCCGACTGGAAACACTCAAACGCCAGTCTCTGTTGATTGAAGCCGCACAATACCTGCGTTCTCCTGTACGAATTTTGCTCGGCGGCAGCGGGGGGCAGGAAGCCCAGTACCGCGCCCTGATCGAAAAACTCGGCGTACAGGACCGGGTCTACCTAATCGGACGCTTCAGTGAAGCGGAAAAATATACGCTCTATGCTCGTTCACTGGGCGTATTTTTCGGCCCCTATGACGAGGATTACGGCTACATCACGCTGGAGGCCATGCTTTCCGGTAAGCCAGTGATCACCTGCACCGATTCCGGCGGCCCGCTGGAGTTCGTACGTGAGGGTGAAACCGGCTACGTCCGCGAACCGGACCCCGAGCAGATCGCCGAGGCCATTGAGCGCCTCTATGCCGACAAGCAGGCTGCCGCCGCCATGGGCGCGGCCGGACGCGAAAGTTATTCACAGCACAACATCAGCTGGCAGCAGGTGGTTAACAGCCTGCTGACCGACAACTGAGCAGGACCAGGATGAAGATTGCACTGATTGCCCCCAGCCCCGTTCCCTTCACCATTGGCGGCGCCGAAAAGCTCTGGTGGGGGATGCTGGAGCACATCAATCAGCACACCGGACACGAAGCTGAGTTGATCAAGATCCCGTCGCCGGAACGCAGCTTTCCGGAACTGATCCGCAGTTATGAAGCCTTCAGTCAGCTGGACCTGAGCCACTTCGACCGTGTTATCAGTACCAAGTATCCGGCGTGGATGGTCGACCACCCCGAGCATTATTGCTATCTGCAACACAAATTGCGGGGGCTCTATGACACCTATCATTTTTGTGGTCAACCCGAGCAACTTGAACCCAAGCGCTACCCGGCACACTACCAGCCGCTGATCCAGCTGCTGCAGCAAACACCCGAGCGCACACAGCTGCCAGAACTGTTCTCGCAACTGAGAGCACTTGAGCAGCAGGAAGATTATGGTCGCTACTGCGCCTTCCCTGGGCCGCTCACACGAGCGGTCGTTCATCACCTGGACGCAATCGCACAGCGCCCCGGTGCCATTCGTCATTACGGCGCCATCTCGTATAATGTGGCCAACCGCCGAGACTACTTCCCGCAAGGTGCCGATGTTCAGGTAGTGCATCACCCCTCCGACCTCAAAGGGATTCGTGGCGGTGAATACAATTACATCTTTACCGTCAGCCGCCTGGATGGCCCCAAGCGCCTGGATTTGCTGATTCAGGCATTCCGTCAGTTACCGAATCAGATAGAACTGCGCATCGCTGGCAGCGGCCCTGAAGAGCAAAAACTCAAGGCACTTGCAGAAGGCGACGAACGTATCCGCTTCCTGGGTCGTATCACCGACAAGGAGATTGCCGATCAGTATGCCGACGCCCTCTTTGTGCCCTTTATGCCCTACGACGAGGACTTCGGCCTGATCACTATCGAGGCCATGAGCGCAGGCAAGGCCGTACTGACCACCACCGATGCCGGCGGCGTGAACGAATTTGTCGAAGACGGCATTAGCGGCTTCAGCGTTGCCCCCGAAGTTGATGCCCTGAAACAGGCCATGGGCCAGTTGCTGGCCGATCACGAAGCTACCGCTCGCATGGGCGAGCAGGCACGTGATAAGGTCGCCCACATCAGCTGGGAAGCCACACTGGCTCCCTTGTTGGCGCCTTCTGCTTCAACCACTGAAACCACGAAGCCTGCGCCCGAAAAAGCACGCAAGAAAGTTGTCGTCACCTCGACCTTCCCGGCCTGGCCTCCTCAGGGCGGTGGTCAAAGCCGCTTGTACAATCTCTATGCTCAGCTGTCACAGCATATGGATATCAGCCTGGTCTGCACGGGTCCGGAGAAACGCCACCTGCGCTTACTCCCCGGTCTGGTTGAGCATGTGGTACCCGAGTCCCTGAGCCAGAAAGTGCATGCTAAAACCCTACAGCACGGGCGCAAGGTTCCCCTGGGCGATATCGCCGCCATTGAAGGCATCCTCAAAAACAGTGCTTACATGAGCCTACTGGAAGATCAGGTGCGTGATGCCGACCTGGTCATCGCTTCACACCCCTATCTGTACCAGGCTATCCGGGCAGTCTGGCAAGGGCCGATCGCCTACGATGCCCACAATGTTGAAGCCGATATGAAAGCAGCTGTTTTGGAAGGTCAGAAAGACCCCGCGCCCCTGCTGCAGAAGGTCCGCGATACCGAAGCCGCCTGCATTCGTGAAAGCGAATGGATGGTTGCCTGCAGCCGCAACGATCTGGACAGATTTGTTCAGTTGTACGGCAATATTCAGTGCCCGACCGCCATTGCAGGCAACGGCGTTGACCTGAGCCTGACCCGTTACCACAGTGTTGAGCAGCGTCGCTCAAACCGTATCAAATTGGGTCTATCCTCCGAGCAGGAGGCCCTACTCTTCATGGGCAGCTGGCACGGCCCCAACCTGGAGGCTGCACAGATCATCGTTGATGTGGCGCGCCAAAAGCCTCAACACCAATTCTGGCTGCTGGGCAGCTTGTGCGACCACCCCGACTTTCAACGGCTACCGGCTAACGTCGTTTCGCTTGGCATGCTACCGGAAGCCGAGAAGCAGGTTGTCATGGCGGCAGCCTCTGCGGCACTCAATCCGATGGTTTCCGGCTCCGGTACCAACCTGAAAATGCTGGATTACGCGGCCTGGGGGTTGGATATTATCAGCACGCCCTTTGGCAATCGCGGGATCGACTTTGTGGATACGACCGAGATCACCCTAACTGACACGCCCGCGTTCGTTACCGCCATTGACGCGTTGTTTGCGCTGACAGACACTGAACGTAACCGCCGCACTCAAGCAGCCCGTCTCAGAGTTGAACAGGCTTTTGACTGGTCGGCATGTGCGGCAGCCATACTCGACCTCAGCAAAACGACATTAACCTGATCGGTATGGCTACATACCATAGCTCAATTCAGTATAATGCTTAGTCGTGAATCCAGGTCAATGCCGTCGACCGATTTCCACATCCGCACGCGGCATCGTACCTGCTTGCTGCTTGCCACACGGCAAGCTCTTGATTGATCCGAGGTTACCCATGCGCACATACTTGTCTCACCTGTCCCTCTTGCTGATGACCCTGGCGATCAACCTGGGCATGACCGGTGTGGCCAACGCCTCCACGGCCGCCGGTACCGTGATTCTGGCGGCCGGTGAAAGCTGGCGTTTCGCCGACAGCGGGCGCGAGCCCCTGCGCCGGCAGGCGCAGGTCTTTGCCGGTGATCACCTCATCACCGCCGACGGCAGCATGACACTGCGAATGCAGGATGACGCCATCGTCAACCTGCAACCACACTCGGAAATGATCATTCACGCCTACCGTCCCGCCACGGACGGACAGGCCGCCGCCATCCGTTTTGAGCTCAAGCAGGGTGCTCTGCGTACCCGCACCGGACGGATCGGAGAAAAGGCACACCACCGTTATCGCCTGGATACGCCCTTCGCCGCGCTGGGTATTCGGGGCACTGATTACACCGTCAACCTACGCCAGGATGAGCTTAGCGTTTATGTACACACCGGCGCCATTCGTCTGGCGCCTTTCTCGGATGGTTTGGGCTGTTTGCCGGGCCGCCTCGGTGCCTGCGACACGCCCGAGGCCATGGATCTCAGTAGCAGCGATAACGCCTGGCTGCGGCTGCAGCGCGGGGATGGCATCGAGCGCATCAGCGGCGCCCCCGACTTCATCTCCGAAATGAACACCCCGGCCGTCTTCAGTGCCGGACTCTATGATGCCCAAGGTAAGGCATTGACCCCCGCGGCCACCCATGAACAGATACTGGAATTTGTGGAGCGGGATGAAGCACTGCCGGATAGCGAACAGAGCACCCCGCCCTTAACCGAGCAACCGGGCCTGGAACTGGACGGGCTGCGCGACGCCCTGCTGCTGGACCCGTCCGGTGATACCGATGGGGATGGCCTGTCCGACGAATACGAGTTGGCCAACAACCTGAACCCCTGGCTGGCCGATATGGATGGCGACGGCCTTGATGATGCGGTCGACCCCACGCCAAACCGGGCCGACACCCACCTGTACAAGGTCGATAACCGTGTCGAGGCCTTGACCGAGGCGCAGATCCGTCATTACCTGCGTCATACCACCTTGAAAGTGGACGCCTACGACCCGATCACCAGCCACAGCCTGTACAACCTCCAGCTCAAACTGCGCCAGACACTGGCCCTGAACGGCTGGTTCGATCTTGACAAACAGCGCCTCTGGGGCAAAACCGGCTCCATCGAAACCCTGCTGGCGGCCCGTTACTGGCCGGAAGGTCTGGTATGGAATGCCCTGCCGGAAAGCCTGGGCCAGGTGGGCGGTAGCCCGGCCGGCCTGGAATGGCTAAGTGCCTTGCGTCAGGACCAGGTTGCGCTCTGGCAGCTGGATGCCGGGCGCCACAGCATCTGGTTTACCCCCGGTGAAGGGCCTGTCGGCGAAGGGACCCGGCAGTTCAGTACCCGCTGGAGCCAGCCACTGGGCAATCCGGCCGGCCATGGTGCACCGGCTCGCATTCGCAGTTTCAAAGCCGATGCCGAAGGCCGTTTCCAGCTGGAGATCGGCACCCAACGCTACAACTACAACCTGCGTGGCGCTGTGGGCGAAGCCGGCATGCTGTTTGCCGAAAACGACCACCTCAGCCTCAAGGGACATTGGCAGGGCAACACGCTGGTCATCCTGATCACCGAAAAAGATTCGCACCAGCAATGGATGTTCGGCCTGCAACAGACGGGCCTCGATGACAGCCCCCTGCTGGCCCAGTGGCAAAGCCGGGAAACCAACGGCGTGACCTGGGGCCACTGGGCCGATTTCGCCCGTCTGGATGAAGACAAGGTGGCGCAGTTGTCGCGTTACGGCAAAACCCTTGCCTACAACCGTCATTACGCGCTCGAACTACTGCCGGCTGACAACCTGCCCACCAGTGGCCGCGTCGATTTCAGCCTGAGCGATGCCTCTGCCGTTTATGCCGGCAAGGACGGCCTGCGTCCGGCCGAGGTGATCAACCCGATGCTGCAAGTCGATTTTGATCAGAAGCGCTTTGTCTCCCGCTTTGACGTGACCGCCCCCGGGCTGGACAACAGCATTGCCATTCAGGGAGCAGGCAGTATTGACGACAGCGGCTTCATGAATAGCGAAGACGCCCTTTCAAATGCCCAAATGCAGGGCGGCCTGGGAGCTGACGGCGACAGTGCCGCCCTGATTTTCGAACGCGACCTGGGTGAAGACGGCCACGTTAGCGGGATCACACACTGGAAGTGAACCCCCGCACCCTACGCACCAAGGCCCTGGCACTTGCGTGCCTCTATGGCCTGATGGCGTTCGTCCAATGGGTTTGGCCCGAATGGCTGCGCCGGCTGGAGGCCCCGCTGGACGACACGCGCATCCGCCTGCTGCAGCCCGCGGTCAGCGGCCCCGACCCGCGCCTGGCCCTGATCGATATCGACGATGACAGCCTGGCACAGGAAGGGCGCTGGCCCTGGTCACGCACGCGCATTGCGGAACTGATTCAAGCGCTGCAAGCCCAGTCACCCGCCCTGATCGGCGTGGACATACTCTTTCCCGATCAGGCGGACCAGTCCGACACTCTGGCCCGGGCCCTGCAGGCCGACAACATCACCACCAGTCTGGTCTGGACCACGGCCAACATGCCGACACAGGGGACACTCCCGGAACAGGCCGAGTGCCGGGGCGATTGCCGTGCCCTGCCGCACATGCGCAGTTGGATCACCAATATCCCGCTGCTGCAGGGTCGAGAGCAGGCCCACATCAGCCCCATTACCGACCCCGACGGCACTGTCCGTCGCCTGTTCCCGCTGGTGTGTCACCCGCAGACCTGTGTCGAGACCCTGGCCCTGAGCCTGATGCGCCAGCTGCTGGGCAGCCCGGCGTCCTATCGCTTCGATGCATCCAGCCATACCCTGAGCAGTGAGGATACCCTGATCCGGTTGCCGCTGGCCGCCGATGCCGGCCTGCGCATTCCCTGGTATAGCCCGGATGGCCGTGCCATTCCCTGGGTCAGCGCCCGGGATGTCCTCAACCGACAACTGCCCGACGATTTTCTGCAGGGGCGCGTATTGATCCTGGGCTCCAGTGCGGTCGGCCTGCATGACCGTATCAGCACCCCCATCGCGCCCGACTACCCGGCCGTCGAAGCCCATGCCCTGCTGTTGCAGGGGTTACTGAACCGGCAACTGTGGTACACCCCCGCCCATGCCAACACCCTGGCCTGGGGCGCAGGCCTGACCATTGCCCTGGCGCTGGCCATCGCGCTGATCCGCCAGCGCCCGTTGCGGGGGCTGGCCCTGGCACTCACCGGCGTAACCGGCTGGTGCCTGTTTGCCCTGACGCAACAGCCCGGCGGAGCCTTCTGGCCCCTGTTGCCGGTCCTGGCCACCACACTGGGCACCCTGGCGCTGCTGGTGCCCTGGACAGCCCTTGACGCTATCCGTGCCCGTGACATACTGCAGCGCCAGTTCAGCCACTACGTGGCACCGCCGGTCCTGCAGCGCATCCGCCGCCATCCGGAGCACGTCATCGGCATGGAGCCGGAACGTCGCATCATGACGGTACTCTTTGCCGACATGCGCAACTTTTCCGCCTATGCCGCCGATATCGACCCCGAATACCTGGCGCGCGTGCTGCAGATCATCATGGACCGGCTCACAGACGTTATTCACCGGCACGGAGGAACGGTGGACAAGTATATCGGCGACGCCGTCATGGCCTTTTGGGGTGCC
>JTFN01002029.1_pt1 | contig 11602 bp, 16 predicted proteins | sample 235401 | NCBI WGS metagenome assembly JTFN01 (sample SAMN03067589, study PRJNA260952) | activated sludge metagenome | biome: Sludge; feature: Wastewater; isolation source: CETP activated sludge from augmented bioreactor treating industrial... | place: India:Gujarat | collected 2013-04 | reverse complement strand
AGATTTTCTCGGTTTCGGTCATCACAACTCCTTGTTCAGTTTCACCAGTTTGATCGAAGCCACTTTCAATAGCATTCAACTCTTTTTGCATAGGACTGACTCCCAATGAATGCCACCACAGCAGCACGGGTGGACAACCGCCCACAACGTCCGAGCATGGACCGCGCTTTCCGCCAGGCGCTGACAGATCCATCTTTTAAGGCGACCTTTCGAGAGCGTCTGGGCTGGGATGAAAGTCAGGTAAGTCGGTTTCTGTCGGGCCAGATGGGCCTGACCATCGACAAGATAGACCAAGCCATTGAGCTTTTGGGCATGGTTGTGACAACTCCGTCCTATATCGATTTTCTGGCTTACGGAGCGCGTATCGGTGCGAATTGTCACTGTGTGCGCCAAGGGCTGGGGGAGTGCGGCAGATAGCCATGAGTAAACAGGTTTTCCATCTTGCAAATCCGCTTGTGCGCCGTAACGCGGCCCTCGCGATCGCTGAGGCACCAGAAAACTACCGCGTAGAGATACGTCCTCGTACGCGGTCGCTGGATCAAAACGCAATGATGTGGTCGATCCTGGCTGATCTGTCCAAGCAAGTTGATTGGATGGTCAACGGGGTAGCCACGAAGCTGGAGGCTGAGGAATGGAAAGACGTTCTATCGGCCAGTTTGAACCAAGAGACGAGGATGTCTCAGGGCATCCGTGGCGGGATTGTGATGCTGGGCCAGCGCACGAGCAAGATGACCGTGCGCCAGATGTCCGAGCTGATTGAGCTGGCCCTGTCGTTCGGTACTGAAAAGGGCGTTCGCTGGTCGCCTACGTCCTTGGGGAGTGGATCGTGAGAGCGTTCAACAGCACCCTCAAGGCCCCAACAAAGCCGATGCGGCGCGGTAAGCCCATGAAGTCAAAGCAAAGCGCGAAATCGCGTTCTGGCGTTGCTGGCGTGAAAGTACAGCACGGCCGCAAACCGTCTCGCCTACTGCGCAGTAAATCCCATCGGCAGAACGTAGTGTCGCTTGGCTGCCTGATTACTGGACAACCTGCTCAAGCCTGTCATGTGAACTTCGGTAAAGGGATGGGTATTAAGGCTTGCGACAGCCTGTGCTTTCCGCTGCGCCCTGACCTACACCGTCAGCACGACCAGGGAGGCATGCCCCGCGCAGAGCGCTGGAAGAAGGAGTGGGAGTACGTAGACGCCACACGATCCCTTTTGATTCGCAAGGGGTTGTGGACAGATGAAATAGAAGCGCACTACCAGCGAGCCATTGAGCCGCTGAGTAGGGTTGTACACGCTGATCTTGGAAAAGAAAAAGCCGCCTGGCAGGGCGGCCTAAATACTTGGTTTTCAAAGGAATTGTAATGGCACGGATACGGACAATCAAGCCCGAATTTTTCACGTCAGAGGACATCGTGTCACTGCCGCCGCTTTCACGCCTCTTTTACGTGTCGCTGTGGTGTGAAGCAGATCGGGCAGGTCGCCTGGAGTGGAAGCCGCGCACATTCAAGCTGCGCTATTTCCCAGGTGATGACTGCAACATCGAGCAAATGTGCAATGACCTGATTGATGCAGGCCTGGTAGTGGTCTATGAGGTCGATGGCAAGCAGTATGCCGAGATTCCAGCCTTCACCGAACACCAGATTATCAACAACAGGGAGTCTGAAAGCAAAATCCCTTCACGCGTGACTGGACAGATTGACGCGTCACCCACGCGTGAAAGTGGCGATAAAGCGGAAGGGAAGGGAAAGGAAGGGAAAGGAAAGGAAGGAAGGGAAGGAGATACGGGATCGCCTGACGACGATCTCGCCGGATCTGACGATCCTGCCGTCCCGTCTTGCCCACACCAAGCGATCATCGACCTGTACCACCGCCTTGTGCCGACTGGCGTGCAAGTCCGAGTTTGGGGTGAAGACCGGCAAAAGCTGCTCCGGGCTCGGTGGCGAGAAGACGCTGCACGCCAAAGCCTGGACTGGTGGGAGCGGTTCTTTGCCTACATCGCTCAATCCGAGTTTCTGACCGGTCAGTCGCAGGCTGCGGCTGGTCGTGACCCGTTTGTCGTGAGCTTGGATTGGCTGGTTTCACCACGGAACTTTGCCAAAGCGATTGAAGGCCGTTACCACCGGGAGGCTGCGTGATGCTGAACCGCACGACACCACCGCACAGCTTGAATGCCGAAGAGGCCGTATTGGGCGCTTTGATGCTGGACAACGAAGCCATTGACCGGGTTGCAGACCTGCAGGCCGACCACTTCTACCGCCCAGAGAACGGAGCGATTTTTCGGCACATCCAGAACCTGATCGCCCAAAACCGTCCTGCCGATGTGCTGACCGTGGGGGATATGGCCGCTGCACGCAAGGAGCCGCTGGACTTGACCTACCTGCATGCTCTGGCTGCCAACACGCCCAGCGCCGCGAATATCGCCCGGTATGCAGAGATTGTGCGGGATAAGGCTCTACAGCGCGGAATGCTATTGGCCGCTGACACGGTTCACGACATCGTTCATGGCCCATTGCCGACCGCAGAGAAGCTGGACGCAGCCCAGGCCGAGTTTGGGAAGCTGGCTGAAACGACGACACGCAAGGAGCCTGCCAGCATTCAGGAGGCAATGGCCCGGTACGTGGAATCACTGGACGAGCGATATCACGGCCAAGCCCCGAACCCTGGCATTTCGACCGGCCTTACCGATTTGAACGAGATCCTGAACGGCGGGATGCGTCGGGGTGCGTTGGTCACAGTGGGCGCACGCCCAGGCATGGGTAAGTCTGCGTTTGCAGAAACTCTTGCGCTCAATGCGGCGTTGGATGGCCACAGCACATTGTTCATGTCGATGGAAATGCCTGAGTCCGAAGTGGTGGAGCGTGCGATTGCGTCAGTTGGCCGGGTATCTGCCAGGGCGCTTGCCCGAGGGGATCGTGGCCTGGACTTGAATGACGGCTGGAGGAAGGTCACGCATGCCGTTACGACCATGAGCGAGGCCAAGCTGTTCATTGACGATGAGCCGGGCCTCTCGTTGCTGCAGGTGGTCACCAAGGCGAGAGCTATCAAGCGTAAGCATGGCCTGGACTTGCTGGTGATCGACTACCTGCAGCTTATGACAGGCACCGAGGAAAAGCGTTACCTGCAAATCGAGGCGATCACCAAGGGTCTGAAGATCCTGGCCAAGACACTGAATATCACTGTGGTGGCGCTATCTCAGTTTTCCCGCGATATCGAAAAGCGCCCGAACCCACGCCCCAAGCCGTCTGACTTCCGGGATGGTGGATCGATCGAACAGGACAGCGACATTTTGCTGGGACTGTACCGGGAAGAGCAGGACAAGCCCGAGTCCTCTGAGCTACAGGGATATGCCGAGCTATTCATCATGAAAAACCGACAAGGCAAGACCGGAAAGATCAGTTTGCATTACGTAGGAGAGCAGATGCGTTTTGAAGATCACACAGGGCCAATGCCCATGCCGCAGCAAGCGCCTGCACAAAGAGGGAGGGGGTTTCACGGATGAAGCGCAAGTACGGAAACCGCAAAGTCACGCTGGACGGCCACCAATTCGATAGTGTGCGGGAAGCAACCCGATACAGCCAACTCCAATTGTTGGAGCGGGCAGGGCAGATCACTGGCCTGGAACTGCAGCCACGTTTCGAGCTGATCCCCAAGCAACGCCGTGCAGATGGGAAAGCTGAACGTGCCTGTGAGTACGTGGCCGACTTCCGATATACGGACACCGACACTGGCCAGACCGTCATCGAGGACGCCAAGGGCATGCGCACGCGGGACTACATCATGAAACGCAAGCTGATGCTCCAGGTTCATGGAATAACAGTACGGGAGGTGTGATGAGGCCCTATGACGCTGATTCGATTCTTTGGAACTGGGCTCGCTGGTGCGGCACCGGCCCGACCGTGGGCAACATGGCCCCGCATTACGGTGACGACGACAACAGTGAACGGGTAGACATACGCCAGGCCGAAGAGGTGGATAGGCTGCATAAGACCCTGCCGCACCCAGAACAGATGATCGTCATTGCCGAGTACCCGCAGCGCAATGGCAGGTTTGAGGGGATGCACGCACAGCAACGCCGAGAAGCAGCCCAGCGATGGATCAAGAGCGTTACAGGTGTATGGGTCAGGGAAGTGGAATACAGGTTGTATCTGGGTTTGTTTAAAGATTTGGTGTGGAGGGAGTTGGGATGAAGTACGCAAGCGAGATTATTGACCTGTTAGGTGCGCACCCTGGCCGAGAGTTTCGCATGGCCCAGATTGTGAGACACGTCACAAGGGCAAGAGATCTAGCGGAGCCCGAGCGCCATGCTGTCCGCAAAGCAGTGGAGCGAGTACTGCGAAGCCTTTGTGAGTCAGGCCAGGTAGAGCAGAACAAGGAAGGGGCGACGTCAGCCTATTACTCATGGTGTCGCAGTCTGCGACATGGAGTTAGTGCAAATTGCGACGTGAATTGCGACAATAGGTCAGCACAATTGCGCCCGTAGGATTTGAAACTGACCCGCCCATCGAGAGATCGGCGGGTTTTTCTTTGGGCGCTCGTATCTAAAGTAGATCGGAGTAGATATGGCGGGTAGACCAAAAGGGCTGCCCAAAACCGGAGGACGGACTAAGGGCACGCCAAACCGAGCAACAGCGGATATCAAGGCATTGGCCCAGCTATACGGCCCCGAAGCTATTGATACCCTGGCTGAGATTATGAAGAACGAAGAGCATCCACCAGCGGCACGAGTGGCAGCAGCGAAGGAGCTCATTGACCGAGGGTTTGGTAAAGCCACCCAGCCAATATCGGGCGACCCAGATATGCCGCCCATTGGCATCAGGCAAGTGGAATTGACAGATGAGCAGCTCGCAGCTATCGCCGCAGGAGGCCGCCGCTGAGCTGTTGCGACGCCGTAGGGGCCGAGAGGGCCTGATAGCGTTCACTGAGTACACCTTTCCTGGCTACCGTCCTGCGCCGCACCATCATCTGATTGCAGAGGCGCTTGAGCGGGTTGAGCGTGGCGAGTGCAAGCGGTTGATGATCTGCATGCCGCCACGACACGGAAAATCAGAGCTGGCGTCTCGCCGGTTCCCGTCCTATTTCATTGGACGAAATCCCGCAAAGCAGATTATTGCCGCCAGCTACAACAGTGACCTGGCTGGCGACTTCGGCCGTGAAGTGCGCAATATCGTTGCTGAGCCTGAGTTCAATGCTTTGTTCCAGGTGCAATTGGCATCTGACTCGAAAGCAGCGAATCGCTGGCACACAAGCGGTGGCGGTATGTATGTCGCTGCTGGTGTCGGAACGGCTATTACCGGTCGCGGCGCTCATATATTGTTGATCGATGACCCTTTCAAAGACAGGGAAGAGGCGGACAGCGAGCGGCGCAGGCAGCGAGTGTGGGATTGGTACACCAGCACAGCCTATACACGGCTCATGCCTGGCGGTGCCATTGTCCTGATTAACACTCGCTGGCATGAGGACGATCTGTCTGGCCGGTTGCTGGCTCAACAGGAGCATGGTGGTGATCAGTGGGAGGTGTTAAGCCTTCCTGCCATCGATGATCGCGGGCATGCACTATGGGAAGAGGACTACCCATTATCCCGTCTGCTGGAAATTAAAGCGGTTCTGCCTGAGCGTGATTGGAATGCCCTCTACCAGCAAAACCCAACTCCAGATGATGGGACGTACTTCCGGCGCGACTGGTTTAAGACCTGGGATCGGCTGCCAGCGGCTCTGAATCTGTACGGCACCAGTGACTATGCGGTAACAGCAGACGGTGGGGACTGGACAGTACACCGGGTCTGGGGCGTAGACGAGCGGGGCGACATATACCGGGTAGCAGGGTGGAGAGGCCAGACAGCCTCCGACGAGTGGATAGAGCGGAAGATTGATCTGATGCTGAAGTACCGGCCCCTTGCTTGGTTTGGCGAGGCTGGCGTTATCCAGAAGTCGATCGAGCCAATGCTCACTAGACGGATGAGGGAGCGCAATTGCTACTCCCGACTGGAATGGCTGCCAAGTATTAGCGACAAGCCAACCAGGGCACGCGGCATTCAGGCCCGTTTGTCTATGGGCGGGGTCTGGTTCGAGCCAAATGCAGAAATAGACGAATTCTTAAAGTTCCCAGGCGGTGCTCACGATGATGAAGTGGACGTTGCGGGAATGATCGGCCGTGCCCTTGATGAGGCTCATCCGGCTGTAGTGCCAGTACGACGCACTAGCTCACGTCAGGATAGCTGGGACGATGCTTTTAACGACTCTGATAGCGACGAAGAATCATGGAAAGTGAAGTGACTGCCAACAACGAACACTCGCAGCTTGTGGCGTGGTTCGAAGAGGCCGAATCCGCCACTGATGCCGCACGCCGCTTCTCTGAGCGCGACCGCGAGTATTACGACAATCAGCAGTGGACGAAGGCCGAACTTGAAACGCTGCGTAAGCGTGGCCAACCGGCCCTGACGATTAACTACATCCAGCGCAAGGTGGATTTCCTGCGCGGGCTTGAGCGTCGCATGCGCTCAGACCCCAAAGCCTTCCCGCGCACCCCACAAGAAGAGCAACTGGCTGATGCCGCTACGGATGCGTTGCGCTTCGTTGCAGATCAGAACGATTTTGACGAGGTCCGCAGCCGGGTATACGAGAACCTGCTGATTGAGGGGTACGGTGGCGCTGATGTTGTCGTTGTCGAGCGGCCAGACGGGCAGATTGATGTAGCAATCACCTATGTGCCATGGGATCGGATCATTTACGACCCCCATAGCCGTGAGCCAGACTTCTCTGATGCTCGCTATGTGGGCATCGTTATCTGGATGGACAGAAGCGAGGCGCTGGCGAGGTGGCCTGACGCACAAGACATTATTGAGGCAACTTTGCAGACCGCTTCAAGCTCTGACACTTATGATGACCGGCCCAAGAATGCGATGTGGTCAGACAATCGACGCACCCGCATCCGTGTGGTCCAGATGCAGTACGTGGACTCTGAGGGCGTCAACACAATCTGCACGTTTACACGTGGCGGCATGCTGGATGAGCCGCAGGAATCGCCTTATCTGGATGAGTATGGGATGCCTGCCAGAACGCTCATTCTGCGCAGCTCTTACATAGACCGGGAGAATAACCGCTACGGCCATGTGCGCAGCATGATCAGCATGCAGGACGAGATCAATAAGCGACGCAGCAAGGCACTTCATCTTGTGTCTGTGCGCCAGACGTACGGCAATCGTCGCGCAATCGCTGATAAAGATCATGCGCGCCGTGAGTTGGCCAAGCCTGACGGGCACATAGAGATCAATGAGGCTGCCGAGTTCGGTAAAGACTTTGGGATTCTGCCTACCGGCGATATGGCGGCAGCCCAAATGCAGCTCTTGCAGCACGTCACTGGCGAAATGCAGGCCGCAGGGCCAAACGCAGCAATGGCAGGCAAAGATCCTCGTCAGCAGTCTGGCCGCGCTATCCAAGCCCAACAGCAGGGCGGAAGCATCGAAATGGAACCATCCACCGATGACCTTCGGCAATGGACTCGCTCTGTATTTGAGGCTGTTTGGATGCGGGTGCGACAGTTCTGGACGGAAGAGCGCTGGGTTCGAGTCACTGATGATGAGCGAAACCTGAAATGGGTGGGCCTCAACAAGAAAGTAACCCTGGGTGATCGGTTGCAGGAAATGCCGCCGGAGCAGGCCCAGCAGTTGGCCGCTCAAATGGGGCTACAACCAGGTGACCCGCGATTGCAAGAAGTGATCGAGATCGATAACGAGATCAGCGGTTTACACGTCGATATCGTGATTGAAGAAGGCCCGGATATTGCCACCATCCAATCTGAGCAATTCCAGGTATTGGCTGACTTGGCACAGTCCGGTCTGCCGATTCCGCCAGAGGTCATTATCCAGGCAAGCAGTCTGCGGAACAAAGATCAGCTGCTTGAGAAAATCGAGAAGGCTCAGCAGGCCCAGGCAGAAGCGGCGCGGCAACAAGCGCAGTTTGCTCAGGCAAAGGCAGAGGCAGATATTCGGAAAACGCAGGCCGATGCGTCGAAATCTGAGGCAGATGCCGCAAGAAGCGGTGCAGATGCACAGCGGACGACCGTAGAAACACAACTGACGGTAGCGCAGGTAGCGACACCGCAAAATATATTGATGGGGGTTTGATATGGCGGATGAATCTATTGCGCTGCCGTTCCCAGGCGGGCGGCTGAAGCTGGTCGATAACGGCGATGGCACCTATTCATTGGGTGTTGCGTCCTCCGGTGGTGGTGGAGGCGCTTCTGAGGTCACAGTCTCAAACTGGCCAGCCTCTCAGGCCGTAACAGGCCCTGTAACGAATGCGCAACTTACGGCTGTCACTGGGACCGCGGCACAAACTGCTGTGACGACAGACCCTACTGCGGCGGGGCAGACAGTGCTGGCGGTCTTGCGAGGGATTCTTTCAGAAATGAAGGCGCAGACCGTCTTGCTCAATGACATCAAGGCCAATACTGCACCAACCCCATAAGAAGCCTGTCCGCACAAATCTTTAACACCGCTATGCAGTTGATAGCGGTTTTTTTATGGTCGCCGCCGGGCCTTTTCGGGCGTGATTTGCCGCCGCCGGGCAGATATCGGGCGTTTGGAGAGCAATGTGAGCAACTTGGAAGATGTTTTGAGTGACAACGCCGATGACCTGCTGAACCAGCAAGCGGCCGAGGCTGAACAGGAGCAGGAGAGCAGTGCGGCTCCAGATGCCGACGCCGAGGAACAGGATGGCCATACGGAGAAGTCAACGGGCGAAGAAGGAGGTAAGAAGGCTGAGAAGCCAGGCGTCACCGAGAAGAAAGATGCGCCGCCGGCATCTGAAACTGAACACCACGTTCCCCGCAAAGCTTTAGAGGATGAGCGCCGAAAGCGCCAGCAGTTGGAGCAGGAGTTACTGCAGGCCCGTCAGGCTCGACCCGAACAAACACGCCAGCAACACGAGCAGCAAGAGCAATTGCCGCCCGAAGTCATCATGCAGCAGCAACTCTTTAATGAGCGGCTGAACATGTCGGAAATGGTTCTCCGGCAGCAGCATGATGACGTTGATGCCGTGATTGAGCGGTTCCAGCAGGAAGTCCAGAAAAATCCAGCCTTGGGCATGCAGCTCCAGTCCCAGGCCCACCCTTATCAGTGGGCTTATGACTATGCCAAACGCGCCATGGTGATGGATGAAATCGGAAGCGACCCAGAGGCTTATAAAACACGCCTTCGAGAGCAACTGATGGCAGAGCTCCAACAGCAGTCGGCTACAGACAGCGCCCAAACTCAGGCTGAAAAGCCAAATATCCCGAAATCACTGGCTAACGCCCGATCCTCCGCAGCGCGTTCAGCGCCAGCATGGACAGGGCCTACGCCGCTTGACGACATTGTTAAATAATCAAGAGGTAAATCATGGCTGAAACAATCGCAACCCCAGGCTTAACGCCTCAACAGTGGGATGACAAGTTCTTCCGCGAATATGTGCGCTCCAACCGCTTCAAACGGTACATGGGCACCAGCGAAAACTCCATCATTCAACTCAAGGAAGACCTGACTCGCAAAAAGGGCGATAAGGTCACCTTCGGTAACGTCCGCAAGCTGCGCGGCCCAGGTGTAACTGGCCGCTCCATTCTGGAAGGCAATGAAGAAGAGCTGGATAGCCGCTCCATGGCAGTGCAGGTTGATACTGTGCGTAACGCTGTGGTGGTGACTGATCACGATGAGCAGCTTTCTGCGATTGGCCTGCGTGATGCTGGCCGCTCCGCTCTGAAAGACTGGGCGCTGGACAAGATGCGCAACGACATTATCGACGCCCTACGATCGATCAATGGCGTGTCTTACGGCACCGCAACCGAGGCGCAGAAAGACGCATGGCTGACGGACAACGCCGACCGCGTTCTGTTTGGCAATGCCCGCAGCAATAACGCTGCCAATGATCACTCTGCCGCCCTGGCATTGATCAGCAACACCACCGGCAAGTTGACTGCCGCCACTGTGTCGCTGGCCAAGCGCATGGCTCAGACAGCTGATCCGGCTATTCGCCCGGTCCGCCTGAACGAAGATGAAGAGTGGTTTGTCATGTTCGCTCATCCACTGGCCTTCCGGGATCTGTCACAAGATCCTGTCATGCAACAGGCAAACCGCGACGCCCGCCCACGTGCTGTGATGGATAACCCCATCTTCACCGGCGGCTCTTTGGTTTGGGATGGCGTAATCATCCGTGAAATCCCAGAAATCCCAAGCATTGCAGGTGTTGGTGATTCTGGCATTGACGTTGCCACCTCCTTCTTGTGCGGCGCTCAAGCCGTAGGTCTGGCCTGGGCTAGCCGCCTGAAGTCTACGACCAACGTGCGTGACTACGGCTTCCGTAAGGGTGTCGGCGTGCAGGAAATGCGCGGTATCGAGAAGCTGCTGTTTGGTAAAGGCAATGGTGATCTCGATGACCTGGTCCAGCACGGCGTCGTGACTGTTTACACGGCCGGGGTTGCCGACCTGTAAGCGGTTGGGGCGGCCTCCTTGGTCGCCCCTTTCTAGGAGTAGTCATGAAGATCACTTTCATAGGCGACCCGCGCTCACCAGAGGACCGCGACAGCATCGAGATCTTCGGTTTGGTGCTGGAGCTTAATGAGCCTCAAGAGGTTTCTGCCGACATTGCCAATCGGTTGCGTGGGCATAGCCATTTCTCTGTAGAGGCTGAAAATGAAACTGGAAGACTTAGCGGTCAGAGTGCTGGAGAAGCTGGGAGTTCTGGCAGCGGGAGAAACAGCGGAAGCGGCGGACCTGAAGAAAGCTCAGGAAAAACTGGTGGCAGCACACGCCGCAGTCGTAGCCCGAAGCCTAAATCGGTGGACGACGCACAATCTGCCAGTTGAGGTTCATGAATCCTATGTCTCCCTGGCCGCTGTGCTTGTGGCGCCCGACTATGGGCGTACGCCAGGAGGTGACTGGTGGGTGTGGGGGATGTCTGAGATTGCTACTGCAGCGTCGACACGCATATCTCAAGGGGCAATCCCAGCGGAGTATTTCTGATGCAAATCGATATTGTCCTTGGTGATTTGGCGCGCCGTGATGCTCAAGTGGTCGCTGGTGATGACATCAAAGTCGCCCTTACTGCTTACTCCCAGGAATCTCCAGACTCAATCCCGCTTGAGGGTGCACTAAAGCTGGTTCTATTCAAGGGCGCATACGATGCGGCCAGCGTTGACGGCGTTGGCAACCACCCTGCAGTTTTTACGATCCCAGGATCAAAGACACAGAATAAAGCGGGACGCTGGCATTGGCGGATAGAGCAAACGATTGGCACATCGAGGGCAACGCTGGTAATGGGCGTGCTAGTAATCGTGAACCCAGGACATTGATATGGCAGCGCAGCGTATTCGCATCCCATTCGTCGGCCCAGCCTACGAAACCCGCAGCCCCAACCAATCCGCTCAGCGCCTGATTAACTGGTACGTGGAAGCCACAGAGCAGGGCGGCAAGACGGAATACACGCTGTATCCGACGCCCGGCCTGCGTATCGGGGCTTCGCTTGGCACGGGACCGGTACGTGGCGCCGTTGAGGTGAACGGCGGCCACGTGTACGTGGTGTCAGGCTCTGAGGTATTTCGGGTGTCGCCTGGATTCACTACTGCCAAGGCGGGAAGCATTGGCA
>JTFN01011441.1_pt1 | contig 11681 bp, 6 predicted proteins | sample 235401 | NCBI WGS metagenome assembly JTFN01 (sample SAMN03067589, study PRJNA260952) | activated sludge metagenome | biome: Sludge; feature: Wastewater; isolation source: CETP activated sludge from augmented bioreactor treating industrial... | place: India:Gujarat | collected 2013-04 | reverse complement strand
AGGGCATGCTGGCTAACGTTACCAAGGCGATTAATCCAGTCGCAAAGCTCCATACAACCTGTTGCTTTTTCATTGTTTTATTCCTTTTATCCATGTTGGTTATGAGACCGGTTGCAGCGGCTAAATTACGCTGCAACCTTTGGTCTGATTTTTTAATCACTTGCTAAGACTTAAGCAAATGCTGTGCCAACTTTGATAAACACCTATAAAACAACAAGTTAAGTCGCAACCCTTCGAGATGAGGAATGGTTACTTAAGCTATTTCACTAGTTTTTAGTAAAATTTATACTAACTAAACGGCGATTTTCACCGCCGCTTTAAGTACAACCAATACACTGCTGGTATCACCAACAAACTCAGCAATGGCGCTACAATCATGCCGCCTATCATAGGCGCAGCGATACGCTGCATCACTTCGCTACCGGTACCTTCGCTCAGCATAATCGGCAACAGCCCAGCGATAATAGTGAGCACCGTCATGGCTTTGGGCCGCACCCGCTGTACGGCGCCATGCATAATCGCCTGCTGCAGCTCAGCCAAGCTGGGCTTGCTGTTATCACGGCGAGCCTCAGCTAGGGCTTGATTTAAATACAGCATCATCACTACTCCAAACTCTGCTGCCACCCCCGCCAAAGCAATCATACCCACTCCTACTGCAGTAGATAAGTTAAAGCCTAATCCCCATACCAACCAAAGACTACCACTGAGTGCTAGAGGCAGAGTGACCATGATTAGCAAAGCTTGTTTGAACGACTTAAAAGTGACGTACAGCAGCATAAAAATAATCACCAGGGTGATTGGCACCACCGTCTTCAGCTTATCTTGTACCCGTTGCATGGATTCATACTGACCCGACCAACTGACACTGTAGCGTGGCGGTAACTGATAGCTAGCCACCAAAGGTTGCGCGGCCGCTAACACATCACTGACGGCGGTATTAGCATCCACATCAACGAAAACCCAGCCGGTTGGGCGGGCATTCTCACTACGGATCATCGCCGGCCCACTGGTTACTCTTATGTCGGCCACCTGTTCTAGCGTTAACCAAGTGCTGTTGTCGCTATTAGTAATACTGACAATGGGGAGTTGCTGAAGCCGTACCAGATGATCGCGATACACCCGTGGGTAGCGTAGCGTAATCGGATAGCGTTCAGTGCCCTCAATGCTTTCAGTTACCGTAGCGCCCCCGATGGCATACCGAATGATCCGCTGCAAATCCGCTTGGCTTAACCCGTAACTGGCCGCCTTAGCTAGATCTGGACGAATTTCAATATAACGACCGCTGGCGGGACGCTCAGCGAAGACTGAACTCACCCCGGGTACATCTTGCAACAGCTGTTCTAGTTCAGCCCCAATTTGCTGAATCTGCTGTAAATCGGGTCCTGCAATTTTTAGTCCTAGCGGGGTTTTCAGCCCTGTTGACAGCATATCAATACGGGTTTTTATGGGTTGGACCCAGGCATTCGTGATCCCCGGTAATTGCACGCGTTGATCAAGTTCTGCAATGATGTCCTTGAGCTCTAGGCCAGGGCGCCACTGCTCCTGCGGGTGCAGTTGAATGGTGGTTTCAAGCATGGTTAACGGGGCGGGGTCGGTGGCCGAGTCCGCACGCCCTACCTTACCAAACACGGATTTTACTTCTGGTACTTGCTTAATCAGACGATCGCTTTGCTGTAGTAGGCGCCCAGCAGCTTCTGGACTGATACCCGGTAAGGTGGTGGGCATGTACAGCAAATCCCCTTCGTGCATTGCTGGCATAAATTCATAGCCCAGCTTTTGCCAAGGATAATAAGCGCTGAGTGCTATCACAGACGCCACCGCCAGTGTCGTTTTGGGCCACCGCAATACCCATATTAACAACGGCTGATACACGGCAATCAGCCCACGGGTGAGCGGGTTGGCTTGTTCGCTACGAATACGCCCACGCAATAAATATCCCATCAAAACAGGTACCAAGGTAATAGCAAGTAATGCTGCCGCGGCCATGGCGAAGGTTTTAGTGTACGCCAGCGGCGCAAACATGCGGCCTTCTTGTTGCTCTAAGGCAAATACAGGTAAGAAGCTTAAAGTAATAATAAGCAACGAGAAAAATAACGCTGGCCCCACCTCTGCGGCAGCGGTACCTATCACTTGCCAATGCTGCCGACCTTGAGCTGGTTGGCCATGTTGCTGCTGATACCGCAACAAATGTTTATGGCCATTCTCAACCATCACAATCGCGGCATCGACTAAAGCCCCAATGGCAATGGCGATACCCCCTAGGCTCATGATGTTGGCGTTAATATTGAGCGCTCGCATAGCAATAAAGCTCATCAGAACCGCTAAGGGTAAGGTAATAACCGCCACGAATGCTGAGCGCACATGCAGTAAAAAGAGGCCGCTAATCAACACCACAAAGATCATTTCTTCAATCAGCTTGTGGCTTAGGTTATTAACAGCTCGTTCTATCAGCTGCGAGCGGTCATACACCGTCTCTATTGCCACCCCATCAGGTAGCCCTTGGCGAATACTATCTAGCTTAGCTTTCACACGGGCAATGGTTGCTTGCGCATTTTCGCCTTGGCGCATCACCACAATTCCGCCCACTACTTCGCCGTCACCATTCAGCTCAGCGATACCGCGACGGCTTTGGGGGCCACGTCTAATGGTGGCAACGTCTGCCAGGGTTACGCTCACATTGTTGGCACTGCGAACGGGCAGCGGCAACTGCTTTAAATCTTCAATGCTTTGTATGTAACCGGTGCCACGAACCATATATTCAGCCTCAGCCATAGCAACAATACCACCGCCAACTTCATTATTGGCTTGGGCAATGGTCTGTTCAATTACCGCTAAGGATAACCCGTAAGTTTGTAGCCGCTGTGGCTCGACCACCACTTGGTAAGCCGGCACCATACCGCCGACAGTAGCGATTTCTGCAACGCCGGGTACGCTTTGTAGCTCGGGTTTGATAAACCAGTTTTGTAAACTGGTGAGCTGTCCCAAATCATGCTGCCCGGTGGGGTCAACCAAAGCATATTGGTAAACCCAACCAACGCCGCTGGCATCCGGCCCTAACTGGGGTGTAACACCGTTTGGCAGACGTTGCTGCGCCTGATTTAAATACTCCAACACCCGGCTTCGTGCCCAATAGGGGTCGGTACCATCAGCAAATAAAATGTACAAATAAGAGTCACCAAAAAACGAATAACCACGGACATCGGTAGCACCTGGCACAGCTAACATGATATTGGCTAAGGGCCAGGTCACTTGTTCTTCGACCAACTGCGGCGATTGTCCAGGATAAGAGGTCTTCACAATCACCTGCACGTCTGATAAATCCGGAATGGCATCTAACGGCGTTTGCAGCATGGCGCGCCAACCTAGCCAGCCCAACAAGCAAGCCAGCAAGATCATCATCAGGCGCTGGCGCAGCGCCAGTTTAATGATGTTGGTGAGCATCGACGGCCTCCTGCTTGTTAGCGTTGTTATGCATGCCCTGCAAAGTTGCTTCTGAATCCAGCAAGAACTGCCCCGACACCACCACCCGTTCGCCCGCGGCTAGACCGGCTATAATTTCGGCTTGGTCACCAACGATTAAACCTACCTCAACGGGCCGTTGTACAAAGGTATTATCATCGGTTTGCACCAGCACTCGGTTGCTACCGCTGCCGTGACTGTCACCGGTAACGATCAGACTTGCGAGAGGAACCGCCAAAACCTCCCGTTTGGGGCCTCCGAAGAGTTCCACCTTGGCTTGCATACCCACCAACAGACCCGGTTTAGCAGGCAGTTCTATTCTTAAGCGCTGACTGCGACTGCGCACATCCAACTCGGGGTAGACATAACTGACGCTGGTCTCGTAATCCGTAAGGCCTAGTTGGGCGATGGTAATATCGGCTGGCGTGCCTTGGCTAAACCAGTGGCTGTATTGCTCGGGCACATCAGCTTCCAGCCAGAGTTGATCAGTACCTGTGATGGTCATGATCTCGAGGCCCGGCTCAACATACATCCCTTGCGCACTATTGAGTTGCGTTACCACTCCAGCTTTCGGCGCAAAGACCGGTACGCGATACAAGATTTCTTGGCGCTGCTCCAGTTGCTCGATGAGGTGCGGGGCAAAGCCCAGTAACTCCAATCGTAACCGACTATCATTGAGCAACCGTTGGGCTGACTGTGGTGATGACTGCTGCGATACCTGCTGCGATGACTGCTGCATAAGTAGACTGGACGCCTGCAGATAATCTTGCTGAGCAACCACCAATTCGCGACTATAGATTTCATACAGCAGCTGTCCTTGGCTCACCGTTTGCCCCTCACTGCGCACGTGCAGACGCTCAATCCAGCCGCTGGCACGCGCATGCACATGATGACGAGCATTATCATTCCATTGCACCTGTCCCTGGGTGACCAAATAGCGCCACAAGGTGGTGTGAGAGGCGACCGCAGTACGCACTCCCATGCTTTGTTGCATCGCCGACGATACCTGTGCCTGTGGCTGCTGATGGCTCTGCGGCCGCTGGGGCACTAAATCCATGCCACAAATCGGACAAGTACCCGGCTCTTCACTGGTGATATGGCTGTGCATAGGGCAGATGTATTGTATTGGCTCGGCTTCGTTCAAGCTGAACGAAGGCGCTACGGTACTTTGCGAGTGCTGGTGCGTTTGGGCCGGAACCAAGGCAGAAGCCACAGGAGCAAGCAACCAGCCAACCATCAGCAAAATGGCTAACCATGCCCGGCCTAAAGCCACAACAGCAGCAGGCCCAGAAGGACTAAAAAGGTAACAAAACATGAGCGAATCCTAATCTAAATCAGTTGGTTATAGAAACATTCAACGACGTAAGATTAGAACCCCATAGGTGGGCGTAACAATGGGCTTATTAAAGCTTTTATTAGACTACTGCTGCTGCGCCAAGCTGGCTGCTGCAGCAATGGTAGAGAAGTGATGACTTGACTGGTCATGGCGCTATTAGCGTGACTACAGCCATGCTGGCAATCACCGCACTGGCCGCCACAATCGGTGTCGAGCTGGTTGCTCGGCTCACCATCACAGCAGGCATGACTAGCATCCATCTGCTGGCTGCTATCCATGTGCATGCTGCTATGACTCGCTGCGCCATCCATGTGCATGCTACCTTGCTGTTGGAACTGAGCAAAGTTGTCATAGCTGCCCGCTGCTGAGGCCGTGAATGGCATCAACATAAGGCTGAGCATAGTAAGCATGACGATTAATTTCTGCATGCTCATAATATAGCGCTATTTTTGCGGTGAAGCCAGCCGTAGGTAAGAGCGATATTTAACGATTGCTGCAGATCAGTCATGCTATTTCACCTTGACACCCTCCCCTCTGCTGCTTAGATTAAACTTCAACTTAACATTTTTTAACCAGTTGTACGTTGAACGCCCATTATTTCATCGATACAAAGGATGACTCATCATGACATTGCCCGTTAAATCATTAGTGCTCATGGCTATGCTGTCGTTACTAGGCGCTAGTTCTGTGAATGCCAAATCTGTCGGTAATAAAGAACAGCCAAGACCCGATCCAGGAGCAGAAGTCATCTATCTTGTCGCATCTACCATAGGGCTCTCATTAGATGAACTGAACCGTTCTTTTAATGTGATCGTAGGTTTTCAATCCGGTAAATTTACCCTGCCAGAACTAGATTCACTTGCTGATGATGAGCTGCTGCTCATGATTGATAGGTCTGCAGAACCCTTCGCCAGTCTCGACAACCAACAACTCATGCTGGTGGCGCAACGCTACCTGATTGAAACCGAGCTGTTGGCTGCTCGCGCTGATGTTGACGTTGACAAGTTTCGTCAGTTCTATCGTACCTTTGATAGAACCATTACGCTGGCGCTGCGCGTCAATAAGTATGTTTCAGTAAAGCAGCGTAGCAGTCTCTCCCCTGATGCGTCACTTACTTATATGGATGTGGATACCTTTGATGGCCCTATCATAGATTGCGACCGTTCTTGCCGGGCGGTGCAAGAGCAAGTTTGGGAAAACATGTTTGGGCAACTTACTATCATGGGCGATATGCAGAGCTGGGAGAAGCAGCATGGCTCACAGCCATTAGGAACTGTTGCCCGTATTGTTGATCATGAATCAGGCAAGTTTATTGAAGTAAGAAATCAGTCTAGTTCGCTGGCGTGGGTATCGATCATTGGTGGAAGTGACTGCGGCGCTGCTGCTTGTATTTAACGTATTGATAAAAAAAGCTGAAACAGCGGTAAGACTGTTTCAGCTTCGGTTAACCCATTTGAGGCTAAGGCTTACCAGATTTTTACGCGTTGCTCTGGTGGCAAGTACAGGTCATCACCTGGTTGCACATCAAAGGCTTCATAAAAGGCTGGTACGTTTACCACAGTTCCATTCACACGGTAATCAGCGGTCGAGTGTGGACCACGCACTACTTGGTTACGCACAAACTCATCACGCATTTTGGTTTTCCATACTTGCGCCCAGCCTAAGAACACGCGCTGCTCACCGGTGTAGCCATCCATGACTGGAGCTTCTTCACCAGCTAAGGCATTTTTATAAGCACGGTAAGCAATGGTTAAACCGGCTAAGTCACCGATGTTTTCACCTAAGGTGAGTTTACCTTGCAAGAAGGCACCCGGAATAACTTCGTATTGGTCTGTTTGTGCCGCTAACATGTTGGCACGTTCTTCAAACGCTGCGCGGTCTGCTTCGGTCCACCAGCTGCTTAAGTTACCATCGCCATCGTATTTAGAGCCTTGGTCGTCAAAACCATGACCTAGTTCGTGACCAATAACAGCACCAATACCACCGTAGTTCACTGCATCTTCAGCATTCATATCAAAGAATGGCGGTTGCAAGATACCAGCTGGGAACACGATTTCGTTACGCACTGGGCTGTAGTATGCATTGACGGTTTGTGGCGTCATGCCCCACTCTTCTTCTTTAACCGGCGCGCCGATTTTAGCTAACTCTTCATTGTACTCAAACAACGCTGAACGCTTGTAGTTACCTACCAAGTCATTGTCTGCAATGGTTAATTCAGAATAGTCACGCCACTCGCTTGGATAGCCGATGTAAGGCGTAAACTTGCTCAGTTTTTCCAATGCTTTAGCTTTAGTGTCGGCACTCATCCACTCAAGATCTTGAATAGATTCACCGTAGGCCGTAATCAAGTTAGCTACCAGTTCTTCCATGCGCGCCTTGGCTGCCGGTGGGAAGTATTCAGCGACGTATAATTGGCCCAAGACTTCACCTAACACGCCATTAGTAGCGTTAACGCCGCGTTTCCAGCGTGGTTCTTGCGCTGGAGTACCATTAAGCACGGTACCGTAAAAGGCAAAACGACGGTCGTTAATTTCTTCAGTTAAGGCACCAGCATAACGCTCAACGGTTTTGATGGTTAAATAATGCTGCCAAGTTGTCACATCAACATCGGCGAACATGTCACCAAAAGCTTCAAAATAGCTAGGTTGACGAACAATCACATCAGCCGCTTTTGCGACGCCGGTGGCAGCAGCGTAAGCATCAAAATCAAAGCTACCTAGCGCCTCAGCTAATTCTGCTTTGGTCATTTTGTTGTAGGTTTTATCCGCGTTACGGCTTTCAATACGAGTCCACTGGGCTTCTGCTAGTTTGGTTTCTAACGCCAAAATGGCTTCAGCGGCGGCACTGGCTTCAGCATAATCGACTAACCCTAAGATATCAGCGAGGTAGGCTTGATACTGCTGACGGATCTCAACGTACTTCTCATCATCGCTCAAGTAATACTCACGATCGGGTAAACCTAAACCTGATTGTGACATGTAAATAGCGTTAACTTCAGGGTCTTTCGCATCTGGATAGACATAAAAACCAAACGGTGAGCTCACCCCATATTTAGCTAGCTCGGCCATCCGTGCGACCACATCCGCATGAGTTTTAACCTCGGCATTGGCTTGTAAATCTGCGGCAATCGGGTTGTAACCAAGGCTGTTTAGAGTTTCAACATCCATAAAGCTATTGAAGAAATCACCAATTTTTTGTGCATTAGTGCCAGCTTCCGCACTACTAGCGGCGGCTTCTTCAATAATGCCACGCAGACGTTCTTGGTTTTGTTCTGCTAAATCTAAGAAGCTACCGATGCGTGATTTATCTTCTGGCATGTCGGTGTTCTTATGCCAAGTACCGTTCACAAACATGAATAAATCATCTTGTGGACGAACACTGGTATCAAAGTTTTCTAACACTAAGCCAGAGGTCAGTTGCTGTTGTGGCTGTTGCTGTTCTTGTTGTTGTTCTTGCTGTTGCGGTTGCTGGGGCGAACACGCAGCCACCCCTAGGGCTAAGGCTACGCTTAGCGCTAACGTGCTTACTTTATTCATAAAATCCTCATTGCTGGATATTGTTGCTAAGTTATCCTTTCTACCTTAAGCCAAGGTGCGGCGTGGTACAACAAAAATCCCGACAACTACCCGCATACATCGGCTTATTTGTCGCAAAAACCGGTCGTACAAAAGGCAAAAAAAATCCGCAGCTGCTGAGCAACTGCGGATTCTTGGCTGCGGCATAAAGCCTACAGCTTATTTTTTCTTGGCTTTTTTGTTTGGCAGGTCAGTAATAGAGCCTTCAAACACTTCAGCTGCTAAGCCCACAGACTCATGCAAGGTTGGGTGTGCATGAATAGTTAGCGCGATATCTTCTGCATCACAGCCCATCTCGATGGCTAAACAGATTTCGCCTAACAACTCACCGGCATTAGAACCAACGATAGCACCACCGATAATACGGTTGTTTTTATCAAACAATAGCTTGGTGAAGCCGTCTGTAGCACCTTGTGCGATAGCACGACCTGAAGCGGCCCACGGGAATACTGCTGCTTCGTATTCGATGCCTTGCTCTTTCGCTTCTTTTTCAGTTAAGCCAGCCCATGCAACTTCAGGATCCGTGTACGCAATAGAAGGAATCACTTTCGGATCGAAGTAATGTTTCTTGCCGGCAATCACTTCTGCTGCAACATGACCTTCGTGCACAGCTTTGTGCGCTAACATGGGCTGACCAACGATATCGCCGATAGCAAAAATATTACTTACGTTAGTACGTAACTGCTTATCTACTTCAATAAAGCCACGCTCAGTTACCTGCACGCCAGCATGTTCTGCGCCAACTTTCTTACCGTTAGGAGCACGACCTACAGCGACTAACACAGCATCATATTTCACTGGTTTTTCAGGAGCTTTATCGCCTTCGAACGTTACGTGAATACCATCTTTCTTGGCTTCAACTTTCGCTGCTTTGGTGTTCAACATGATGTTATCGAACTTCTTCGCAATCGATTTAGTGAAGGCTTTAATGATGTCTTTGTCCGCTGGCGGAATTAACTGTTCAGTCATTTCCACAACGTCAACTTTGGCACCTAAGGCACTGTATACACAGCCCATTTCTAAACCGATAATACCGCCACCTAAGACCAACATACGCTCTGGTACAAAACGTAATTCTAAGGCTGCAGTTGAGTCCCAAATGCGCTCATCTTCGTGTGGCACAAACGGTAACTTGATCGACTGTGAACCCGCAGCAATGATTGCATGCTCAAAGTTAATGGTGGTTTCTTTACCATCAGCATCTTTTACTTTCAGTTGCTTATCGCTCGCGAACTCACCAACACCATTGACCACGGTGACTTTACGCATTTTGGACATTTGTCCAAGGCCACCGGTTAATTGACCGATAACTTTTTCTTTGTGCGCACGAATTTTGTCTAAATCAATTTTCGGAGCACCAAACTCAACGCCTTCGGCTCCCATGTGCTTGGCATCTTCAATGTGCTTAGCAATGTGTAACAAGGCTTTAGAAGGAATACAGCCCACGTTCAAACATACGCCACCTAAGGTGTTGTAACGTTCAACTATCACTGTGTCTAAACCTAAATCGGCAGCACGGAATGCTGCTGAATAACCACCTGGGCCGCCACCTAGAACGACGACTTGGGTCTTCACTTCTTTGCTCATAAGAACCTCTTTGAATTCGGCTGTGTTCGGTCTGTGGGGCTGATTATAACAGCCCCACCACAAATTGTTTAATTTATAAGACTAATTTACGAATATCCGACAAGACATTGCTCAGGTACACACTAAAGCGTGCGGCCACGGCGCCATCAATCACGCGATGGTCGTAGCTTAAGCTTAATGGCAACATTAATCGTGGTTCGAACTCTTTGCCGTTCCACTTAGGTTTCATGTCGCTCTTAGATACCCCTAAGATAGCGACATCAGGCGCATTCACAATCGGCGTGAAGGCGGTTCCACCAATGCCACCTAGGCTAGAAATTGAGAAACATCCGCCTTGCATGTCTTGGGCCTTAAGCTTGCCATCACGTGCTTTAGCACTGATTTCTAACAGCTCATCCGAAAGCTCGTAAATGCCTTTTTTGTCAACATCACGAATCACAGGAACCACCAAGCCGTTCGGGGTATCGACGGCAATACCAATGTGCACGTATTTCTTCATGATCAAGTGTTCGCCATCGTCTGCTAACGATGAGTTGAACACTGGATATTCGCGCAGAGCTTTCGCAACTGCTTTCATGATAAACACCAGCGGGGTAATTTTTACGCCGTCTTTCTTCTTCGCCTGCAGTTCATTTTCTTGCTTACGGAAAGCCTCTAACTCAGTAATGTCAGCTTCGTCAAACTGGGTTACATGTGGAATCGTTACCCAATTACGGTGCAGGTTTGGCCCAGAAATTTTCTGGATGCGGGTGAGTGGCACCTGCTCTACTTCGCCAAACTTACTGAAGTCTACTTTAGGTGGTGCAATTATTTGCAACCCGCCGGCACCTTGGGCTACGCCGCTAGAGGCAGTGGCCTTAGGCCGTGACAATTCGTATTTCACATACTCTTGCACGTCTTCTTTGAGAATACGGCTCTTACGCCCAGAACCTTTCACTTGAGTTAGGTCTACTCCAAACTCGTGCGCTAAGCGACGCACCGCTGGTGACGCATAGGCTAGGCCTTCGGCTTTACCTTTTTTGTCTAACGGATGGTCAGGCACCGGTGGTTTGCGCTCGCTAGTGCTGCTATCTGCTGCGGTGGCGGCGTCGTCTTCTGCGGTATCTGAACTCGCTACCGACGGTGCTGGCTCGGCTTGGCTAGCAGCTGGTGCCGCTGAGCTTGCGCTTGCTTCGCGTATTTGCAAACGCACCACCAACGAGCCTTCTTTTACCTTGTCGCCGACTTTCACTTCTACAGATTCAACCACGCCAGCTTGTGGGCTAGGAACATCCATGGTGGCTTTGTCGGTTTCTAGGGTGATCAGACCGTCTTCTGCGGCAATTTCATCGCCAGCGCTTACCAGCACTTCAATCACGTCCACTTCACCAGATTCGCCAATATCAGGCACCATCACGTCGATGGTTTTGGTGGCACCGCTGGCTGCCTGCTGCTCTTCTGAACTGGCTTCTGAGCTGTCGTCAGAGCTGTTGTCAGTACTGTCTTTAGCGCTTGCTGCCTCTTGCTCTTCACCTTTGGCGGCGGGCTGTTCTGCATCAGCATCAGCATCTTTGTCAGCATCAGCATCCGCGCCAGCTTCAGCTGCTGCTTCAAACATTGCCAATAAATCGCCTTCTTTGATTTTGTCGCCAACCTTTACTTTCAGTTCAGCCACAACCCCAGCAAAAGGCGCTGGAATATCCATCGACGCTTTATCGCTTTCAACTGTAATCAACGAGTCTTCA
>JTFN01004434.1_pt1 | contig 11712 bp, 11 predicted proteins | sample 235401 | NCBI WGS metagenome assembly JTFN01 (sample SAMN03067589, study PRJNA260952) | activated sludge metagenome | biome: Sludge; feature: Wastewater; isolation source: CETP activated sludge from augmented bioreactor treating industrial... | place: India:Gujarat | collected 2013-04 | reverse complement strand
GTCAAATTACGTAACCGCGAATGCACGTCAGCGGGCCGGGTCGACGCGGTCGCCGGTCGAGGCATTGAGGCGGAACCAGCCGGCAATGACCCGGCGGGTGGCATTGGCCGGGCGGACGGCGTGGGGTATTTCTTCCGACAGCATGAGGACGACCGTGCCAGCGCGCGGTTCGACGGTCGCGCTCGGATGGCCGAGGTCGTCGGCGGCGCTCCAGATGTCGAGCGCGCCGCCATCGTCGGGCTGCCAGTCGCGATTGAGATAGACGACGAGCGATACGATCCGGTTGCGGGTACCGCGCAGGCTGTCGAGGTGGCGCTGGTAGAAGCCGCCTGGAGGGTAGGTCAAGAACTGCGCCTCGAACTCGAACAATCCGAGGAACAGACGCCGGTTGATGGCCGTGCGTATCGTTTCGGCCAGGGCGAGGAAGGCGGCTTCGCCGTCGGTGCTGCCATCGAGCCAGGCGGCGTCGACGCGGCGGATGCGTGTTGCCAGCGTATGGCTGTCTTCGCGGCCGATGGCGGCGCGGGCCATGTCGCCGGCGGCCTCGCGGGTCCGGCAGTCGTCGACGAGGCGGTCGATGAGCGGTGCGGCTATGGCATCGGGCATGACGCCATAGCCCTTTTCGGCCAGTTCGCCGATCAGAAGCTCGAGCTTTGCGGGGTCGAAGGGATAAGCCAGCATGGCTCATGCGGTTCCGCCGGCGGGCGCTCCGGCAAGCGCCCGACACGGCCTTGCAGCGTCGCGCTGCGCTTGGGCCGGTGGGCAACTTTCCTGTGCGCTCAGTTTCGCACTTTGCCTATGCGACAGGCACGCGCAGGGCATCCACGGGGCGGACACCAAGTGGTTTGTGCGGCGGTGGCACGTGTTCGACCTTGGCGGTCAGGTGGGGTCCTGAGTGACGCCGGTGCCGACCGGGCAGGAGACGCCGGTTCCGCCCAGTCCGCAATAACCGTGCGGGACCTTGGCCAGATACTGCTGGTGATAGTCCTCGGCGAAATAGAACTCCGGCGCGGCCAGGATCTCGGTGGTGATCGGCCCGTAGCCGCGGGCGGCGAGACGCGGGGCGTATGCCTCGCGGGCGGCTTCGGCAGCGAGTCGCTGGGCGTCGGAAAACCAGTAGATGCCGGAGCGGTACTGCGTGCCTACATCGTTGCCCTGGCGCATGCCCTGGGTGGGGTCATGGCTTTCAAAGAAGGTTTTCAGGAGCATCTCATAGGGCAGCCTGGAGGGCTCGAAAACGACCAGGACCACTTCATTGTGGCCCGTCAGTCCGGTGCAGACTTCCTCATAGGTGGGGTTGGGCGTGTAGCCGGCCGCATAGCCGACGGCGGTCGTCCAGATGCCATCGCCGAGCTGCCAGAACTTGCGTTCGGCCCCCCAGAAGCAGCCCAGGCCGAACATCGCCATTTCAGTGCCGGCGGGGTAAGGACCCTTCAAGGGGCGCCCCAAGACGAAGTGCTCGGACGCGGTAGGGATCGGCGCGGCACGACCCGGCAGTGCGGTTTCGGCGCTCGGCATCACGGACTTTTTCCTGAAAAACATGCGCTTTGGCTCCTGCGGCGCTGTCGGACGTTCCAACTTCTCATATAGTGCGCCGATTTTGTTCGATCCGCCCCGTTCGTGCCTCACTTTTTCGCGAGAGTGTCGTCATTGCGGCGATAGGGAGGAAAGCAACGCGGCGGGGGGAAACTGGCCGCGACGTCCGAGGGGAGCCTATCTCATGCCTGAAGCGAATTTGGCCCAGCCCGGTGATGGATTTGCATCGGCGCTGAGCGATGCCGTCGTTCAGACCCAGGAGGTGCGTGCGGCAGCGCCTGTTGGGGAACGCATCATCTATCGCGCCAGCGGCGGACGGCGCTTCGCCTTTTCCATGATTTTCCTTTTGCTGCTGCCATTCTTCATCAGCCTCGGGCCGATGTTGTGGTCGCGCATGAGCCACGGCCTGTGGGAGGGTACGATCGGCTTGATGGTGATCGCCATCGGGTTCGCGATCGTCATGTTCCTTGTTCTGGTCGAGCTGCTGCATTCGATCCGTTCGCGGGTCGAGCTGGGCAACGTGGCGGTGCGCCTGACGCTGCCGTCTGGGCGGGGGCCACAGCCCATGCTGCGCTACCAGACGCACGAGATACCCTACAAGGACATCGATGCCATCGAGATGCGCCGTGAGGTTTACGGTGGCATTTGGGCGCCGATGATGCTGAAGGGCGCGCGGATCATCACCAAGAGCGGAGACAAAGTCCGGCTCGGCTATGTCAACGAGGCGAATGTCGATCCCGCATTTCCATATATCGAGATCGCGGAGCGGATCGCAAACCGTGCCGGCGTCGAGATCATCGATGCGGGCAGCGTGCGCCGCTCGATGCCCAAGAAGATGCTGGGGATCGTTGCGGGACCGCGGGAAAAGCATTCGATCGACGAGATCCAGATGCGCGAACTCAACCGCAAGCACGCGCGGCTGATGGGCATTCTCGTTTTCGGTCTGGTCCTGCTGATCGGTTTTGGAATTGTGGGCGACATGGTGCAGCCGCCGACCTGAGGTTCAATCGTCAAGGCGGCAGCATGGCCGCTGCCGTCCTGGCGCGGGCGTATACGACTTCACCGGCAAGACCGCATTCATGTTTCGTGGAAACGCGAACGCGGTCTTTTCCCTTTCTTTGAGCATGTTTTTCACGGCCTGACCGCCCGCACTTCGGCTCAACATGCTCTCTCGATTCTGAGCATGTCTTTCACGGCCTGGCCGCTCCACACTTCGAATAAACATGCTCTAGTTGATAAAGACGTTGACGACGCGCCGGCGACGTCCGGCGATTCCAAAGATCAGCGCAAGAGTGCCGAATAGCAGATAGGCCGGCAGATCGAGAACGCCCGAAACGACAGGATCCCAGGCCCAGGCGCCGATCCGCTCGGTGATACCCGTCTTGAAGGCCTCGTGCGATGAGGGCGAGATGGCCTGCCAGTGGGCGGCGGTGGACGTGTGCGTGCCCTGCTGGGTCATGCCGGCGACGAACAGCACCACGGCCAACAGCAGGAAGAGCGCGGCCAAGAAGCGCAGGATCGGAGCGGCGGCTATAGCCAAGCGGCTCGGCAACTGTTTGAGAAAGCGCAGCAGTCGCATCGTGGCGTCTCTTCAAGGGTGCGGTTGGCGGTCTTGTCCGCGCGTTGTGCAACAAAGGATCTAACCCGTCATTTTGCCGGGGCGATGTGACCAAGCTCAGGGTCGTGGCGCCTATCAGCTCAGGCATATATGACACCTGCCGTGGTGGTGACAACGGTTACTTCCTCGCGTCCAGCCTTTGCATATCTTGTATTCCTCAACCCAGGTTCGGTTCACAAAATAAGTAGCCCGGCCCAGGCGCCAGCTTTGCGGCTGTGGATGATATTGCGGGTAGGCGGAAGATGTGCAAAGCGGCAGGCGACCGGCGTCCTGTGGGCGCCGCTGACATCGCGCGCGTTGTGCCGCGCGAAGGCCCGAGGCATCGTGCGGCGCGGATCCTTCTGCCCCGGCGTGCTTGTTGCTGGAAAGCCAAAGTCGCCGGGCATGTGTCTCAATCGCGTGGCGACCGGATGGAGGCAGGGTGGCGCGATGCTTGCCCATCTGTATCGTAGCGTGGATCTATAGCTCGACGAAGTTGCAGGAATAGATCGGCGCTGCGGAATGCCAGAAGAGACCTCCAAAAACCAGAGACCGGTGGCGCGCTTCGTCGGTCTCGCACTTGTCATACTTCTCAATGTCGTGGCTGTCCTTCTCGCCATAATTTTTCTGTCCGAATTCGTGCTGGTCGACAGGTTCTCAAGCGTTCAAGACGAAGAACACCAAGAGGAGGCCACCGCCGACGAACTGGTCAAGAGGGGCTATTACCCGCCGACGGTGGAGGTTGACCCCTACAAGCGCTTCGAAGTGCTGGATCGGCACCCGATCTATGGATGGTTCTGGCAGCCCGACGAGGCTGGAGGCCTGGCTCAGAGCAACGGGGCCGTGACCATCGACCAAGACGGGTTTCGCGCAACAGATGGAGAGGTCCAGCGTGCGGTGGCTGCGGGCCGGCCTCTGGCGTTCCTGCTGGGCGGATCGGCCGCGTTCGGCTATCGCTCGTCACGGGATTCCACGACGATCACAGGGTATCTGATTGATCTGCAGGACGCGTTCCATTTCGTGAACGCGGGCGTTCCAGGGTGGGACGCGGAGCAGGAACTGTTGCGTCTGAAGCACCAGATCGTCCCCTTGTCGCCCGGGGTTGTGATCTCCTACACACTTTTCAATGACATCGAGCGCACGATCGAAGGCCTGGAAGAGGCCGATGGGACCTTGCAGAGTTTCGCCTTCTGGCTGGTTCCCAAGACATCGCATCTCGTCTTTTCTTTCTTGCATGAGCGTTGGCCCGCTCTGGGTGTCTGGGACAAGCCAACACCGACGCAAGCTATGCTCGAAGCAGCGATTGATTCCCAGGTCGACCGGTTCATTCGCAATCAGGAGGGCATGCTGGATCTGGCTCGAAGGCATGGGTTTCGTTTTGTGACCGTCATTCAGCCGATGACGATGACCCATGACAACGTGACGATCAAAGGACCGCATCCCGATCTTTACCGGCGGGCCGTACGCCGTGCGCTCGGAAGCGCGTATTGTGCCAAGAATTGTTTGGACTACTCGGCGATGTTCGATCGCAGTTTCGACCAAATCCCGGTCTTCTTCGAAGACTATGTCGGTCCCGCACTCGAACGCTCGGTTGACCTGAAGACCGTCATTTTCGCAGATCAATGCCATCTGTTGGATGCGGGCAATGAGATTGTCGCGCGCCGGCTCATGTCGGATCTCGGCATCCCACCGGCGAAACGGTAGAGCGTTTGAGACCTGGCGTCGTTGCATGGATCGTGACGTCGGTTCAGTCGAGGTCGAACCGATCCTTGTAGTCCAGCTTCAGCAATGGGCTCTGCTGGTCCTTTTCGAGCAGGCAGTTGCCAATCACAAGAGTGTCCATCTCGCAGCCCATGAAGCACCGGAATGCATCTTCGGGCGAGCACACGATGGGTTCACCGCGTACGTTGAAGGAGGTGTTGACGAGGACCGGGCAGCCGGTGCGCGCCTTGAACGCAGACAGAAGTGCGTGATAGCGCGGGTTTGTCTGCTTATGTACCGTTTGCACGCGCGCGGTGTAGTCGACATGCGTGATTGCCGGCAAATCGGATCGCACGACGTTGAGCTTGTCGATGCCGAAACGTTCCTGCTCTTCGGTCGTCATGTGCCGACGGTGCCTGTCCAGGATCTCTGCGACCAGGAGCATGTAGGGACTGGCGGTATCCAGATCGAAATAGTCGCGGACATCCTCCGCCAGGATGGACGGCGCGAAGGGGCGAAAGCTTTCGCGATACTTGATCTTGAGATTGAGAGTTTTCTGCATCTGTGGATTGCGCGGATCACCCAGAATCGATCTTGCCCCGAGCGCTCGCGGCCCGAATTCCATGCGCCCCTGAAACCACCCCACAGCGTGACCGGCCGCAAGGGCGTCGACGGTACGTTCGAGCAAGACGTTGTCGTCGAGGACGTCGAAGTGCGCGCCAGCTTCGCGCAGGCGCTGTTCGATGTCGGCTTGCGCAAAGGCTGGGCCCAGGTATGCGCCGTTCATCGCGTCCTGGTTGCTGCTGACGGACCTTGGTCGTTTGGCATGGATGTGGTAGGCGGCGTAGGCGGCTCCCAATGCGCCACCCGCATCGCCTGCGGCAGGTTGGATCCAGATATTCTTGAAGGCGCCATCGCGCAATACCTTGCCGTTGGCAACACAATTGAGTGCGACGCCGCCGGCGAGGCACAGGTTGGGGATCTTGTAGGTTCTCGCCAGTTCGCGCGTCATTCGGATCATGACCTCTTCGGTCACCTTCTGAACCGATGCGGCAAGATCCATCTCGCGCTGTGTGAGAGGGCTTTCAGGACGGCGCGGCAATCCGCCGAAGAGTTCATTGAATCGCGCCGAGGTCATGGTGAGGCCGGTCGCGTAGTTGAAGTAGCTCTGGTCGAGCCAGAAGCTGCCGTCCTCCTTGAGGCGGATCAGATTGTCGAAGATCAGGTCCGCGTATTTCGGCGTTCCATAGGGCGCAAGTCCCATGATCTTGTACTCGCCCGAGTTCACCTTGAACCCGGTGTAGTAGGTGAATGCGGAATAGAGCAGTCCGAGGCTGTGCGGCCAGCGGATTTCGCGCACGGGTTCGAGTGTGTTGCCCTTGCCAACCGATACCGAGGTCGTGGCCCACTCTCCGACCCCGTCCAACGTCAGGACCACAGCCTCTTCAAAAGGCGAAGGAAAGAAGGCGGAAGACGCATGGCTTTGGTGATGCTCGGTGAACAGGAGCTTGTGTTCGATCGCCTTGGTGTTGGCGGCGAAGGGCTTCAGGGCGTCTACGATGCCGGGCTTCTGGAACAGCTTTTCCTTGATCCAGATGGGGAGTGCAATGCGGAAGGATTGGTATCCGTGTGGTGCGTTCGCCAGATAGGTCTCAAGCAATCTTTCGAACTTCAAGAGCGGTTTTTCGTAGAAGACGACGTGGTCGATATCGTCGAGGGTAATGCCGCCCTCGCTCATACAATAGCCGATCGCGTGTTCGGGGAATGCCGGATCGTGCTTGCGCCGCGTGAAGCGTTCTTCCTGTGCGGCAGCTATAGGCGCGCCGTCGATCAGGAGTGCTGCCGCACTGTCGTGGTAAAAGGCTGAGAGTCCCAGTATCTTCATCGCTTAACACGTGCCGGTCTGAAGGTCATGGAGCCGTCTGGCGGCGTGAACGGCTGGTGTTTTGGGCGGGGCACGAGCGTTCAATGCCCCGCGTCCTGGTCAAAAGACCGTGTAGATGAAGGGGGCAAGCGCGGAGCCTTGCGCGAGGATCAGCAACCCGCCGACGATGAGAAGGATCACGATTATCGGGAGAAGCCACCATTTCTTTCGGGCATTCATGTAGGCGCCGAGTTCCCTGAGCAACGACAGCATTCTGAAATCTCCGAGAGCAGAAGGCGCCAACCGGCCTAGAATTGGTTTTTCATGTCTGAGCGATCGTCTGACCCGCGCAAGATCCAATAGCTTTTTGCATCAGGCAACGGCTTCTTCTGCAATGGATCGTGCCGTAGACGCATGATCAGCCCGGCTGGGACGATGACGAGCATGAAGAGCACCAGCATGACCAGAGGATTGACGACTTTGCTCAGCAGCAAGGCAAAGCGCATCCAGAGGATGTTGAGCGGGCGCAGCCAGATCGGACGCAACAGGCTGATCATGATCAGAACGACGCTAGCGCCGCCGGCTGCGTAACAGACAGCCGTGTTCGATCGCCAGAGGTAGGCGACGAGTGCGGCGATTGCCGCGAATACGAGTCCCGTCGAACGGTCGGGTGGGAGTGGTGCTTCCTGCCGTTCAAGATATTCGTGAAAATCGTGCGACATGCGGCCCTCGCCGGCCAATGGGCTATGTGGTCCCCCTCCCGCGTTCATAGCAGGATCGCGGCCACTGGGCGAGTTAGCGCGTGCGTTTGCGATGAGACACCGCAGGCTCAGGTTCTGCCTGTGCCGATCCACCAGAACGGCAGGATCGCGCCGCTGCCCCGCGGCTGCCTGACTGGCAGCGAATTTTTCAGAGAAGGGGGGCAGGCTTGTCGGCTTTCGACCAATCAAATTTTTTGCCGCGAGGGGACTTCCGGCGGATTGCGTGCGGGGCCGCTCCGCATGAAGGACCGGTCTTCGCGGCGGCTTGCTAAGCTGCGTGGTTGCCCGTCGGCAGGTCTGATGAAACGATACGCGGTGGCGTTCCTGCGAGGTAGCGTGCCAACCGAATTCCGAGAGCCACAGCGGTCAGCGTGGGATGAGCGTGGCCCGACACTGGTAGTACGCCGCAGCCTGCCACGAAGAGATTCGTGATGCCGTGCACCGCGAGATTGCTGTTCACGACTCCTTCGCGATGGGAGGAAGACATACGGGTGAGGCCCATCTGGTGGAAACCGTCACTGGCTTGCGCCTCAACGTGCGCGGCAAGATCATGGGGCTCGGCGCGCCACTTTAATGTGCCGAGCCCGTTTCGACTGAGGCAGTCGGCCAGTATCTCGTGGGAACGCACGACGCTGTCGATGTCGCGGGATGCGAAGCGCAAGTCAGCACGTGCGATCGGCACGCTCCACTCATCGGTGACGTTCGAGAGCGTCACGCGGCTGTTGCGGGCGGGGGCCTGCTCGGCGTGGTAGGCCAGAGCGTAAATTCCAGCGGGATTTTGGACAAAGGGATCGCTGGCGCCCTTTGTGCGTTGCTGAGCGAGCAGCGCTGACAATCCGATGATCGTGTCAAGCGGGGCCTTCAGCATGTTGACGAGATGGGGCACGAGTTCGAGGCCGAAATCGAACTCACTCGGCAGGTAGGACGGCCACCAGTGGCGCATATAGTGTGGCGTGAGGTGGCGTAGCGATAACCCCAAGTGCAAGGCAGAAAGCGGACCACTTCGATATCCCGGGTCACCCAGTGGAAAAATTCGCGGCTTGAAGTACGCGCTCCGTAGACCGTGCACCGCTTGTATCTGTGCGCCCAGCGTCCACACGCAACAACGCGTCGAACCGTCTTGTGCCCGATGCGGAGCAAAGCGTCGGGCGAACTGAGGGGACTTGAATTCGATGCGTGCGATTGATCCCGACAAATGACCCATGTAGTAGCGACCCAGTGAGCCGCATTCGCCGTCCAGCAGTTGCGGATGCTCACGTTGGAGGAGGAGCAGCAAGCGTGCGTTCTGGATGCCACCGCAGGCGAGAACGACGACGGGCGGTGCAAGCGCTACGCGTTTGCCGGCGCATATCACTTGCAGACCACTGATCCGTTGCGCGTCACTCGCGAGTTGCAAATGGAGGACACGCGCGTCGAGACAAACGATCAGCTTTTGCGACGACACGATCTGCCCACGGTGGCGCACCGATGGATCGCGCTCGTGTGGATATTGGATCAGTGCCACGTCAAGAGAGGTTGTGACAGTCTCATCGGCCAAGGCTTGGAGCTCTGTCGGTGGCGGGTCAGGCGCGATGCCGAGAAATTCGCAAGCAAGTCGGTAGTCGGACTCAAGATCTGCCTTGTTCATCGGCACTGCAGGAGCGGGAATATGAGGCCGCTCGGTGAACTCGACGGTGCCCAGGCGTTGAGAGGCTCCGCCCCAGGCAGATGCAGTTCCACCCAGGCCCTGTCGACTGACCTCTTTTCCAGTGGCGTGTTGATGCTCGTTTGCGAGGTCGATGTCAGAGACGCCCGGCAATCCTGCAACGGCTTTGTGGGTGCCCGCCTCAAGTAGGAGCACGCGAAGGCCCAATCGATCGAGCTGACAGGCGACAGCGAGGCCAACCGGGCCTGCTCCCACCACACACACGTCGCACTGATGTCCCCAAGCGGGATCAAGCTGATCGGAGATCATGTAGCGTACTCATTCCCGCTTACCCATCTGAACATGAGCCGTCAGTGCACCATCGCCCATCGGGTGGGACAGCGTATGCTAGCAAGAGAAAGGGCGGGCGACATGGTTCAAAAGAGTGATTTAGCGGGATTCGGGCCTCATCAGATCGATGTAACAGCGAAGCCGAGGATCAACGACAGAGGATCAGCGCTGGCAGGACGAGCCACCGAAATGGCGGCAGCGATGGCGCTCGGCCCGTACTCCAGCATCAGAAAACGTGCCGCCCGACGTCAGGCAAAACACCCGTCAGACGCGACTCTGGGCGAAAGCCGGGCTAGGCCTTGTAGAAACCGCGATACCAGTCGACAAAGGCCTTTATGCCGTCAGCCAGCTCGGTTTTCGGTCGGTAGCCGAAGTCGCGCTCCAGATCGTCGATGTCGGCATAAGTGGCGGGCACATCGCCGGGCTGCATCGGTTTCATGTTCTTGACGGCCTTGCGGCCGATGGCCTCTTCCAGCGTCTCGATGAAGGTCATAAGCTCGACGGGCTGATTGTTGCCGATGTTGTAGATCCGGTAGGGCGCATGGCTGGCGCCGGGGGCTGGATGGGCGGGGTCATAGTTGCTGGCAGGCCGGGCGGGTTTCGCAGCGACACGGATTACCCCGGTGACGATGTCGTCGATGTAGGTGAAATCGCGGGACATGCGCCCCTCGTTGAACACATCGATTGGCTTGCCTTCGAGGATCGCCTTGGTGAACAGCATCGGTGCCATGTCGGGACGCCCCCAGGGGCCATAGACGGTGAAGAAGCGCAGGCCCGTCGTCGGCAAACCGTAAAGATGCGAGTAGGTGTGCGCCATCAATTCGTTGGCCTTCTTGGTGGCGGCATAGAGACTGACGGGATGGTCAACGTTGTCATGGACCGAAAACGGCATCGTGACATTGGCGCCGTAAACCGAGCTCGACGAGGCATAGACGAGGTGGCCAACTTCGTTGTGGCGGCAGCCTTCGAGGATGTTGCCGAAGGCGACGAGATTCGAATCGACGTAGGCGGCGGGGTTGATCAGCGAATAGCGCACGCCTGCCTGGGCGGCCAGGTGGATGACGGTGCGGGGGCGGCTGTCCTTGAAGAGGCGCTCGGTGGCATTGCGCTGGGCAAGGTCGAACTCGTGGAATGTGAAGCGCGGATTGGCGATCATCTCGAGGCGTGCCCGCTTCAAAGCCGGATCGTAGTAGGAATTGAGATTGTCGACCCCGACGACCGTTTCGCCAGCGTCAATGAGTGCCTTGGCGACAAACATGCCGATGAAGCCTGCGGCTCCGGTCACGAGAACGGGGCGATCTTGATTTGTTTCGGGCATTTCGTGTTCAGGCCTGTCTGTTTGGGGCGACGGTTTCGCCGTGGCGCTGTTGCGTTGGCGTCCCGCAAGCGGCCGGCGCCAGATTCGCAAGGATTGAGCAATCGGGGCAATGCTGGGTTTGTCATAGCGCACCGATCCAATCAAGACGGATCGGTCGCAGGCTTTCGCGCTCTCGTTGCAATTTGGAGTGAGCCTTTGCCGCACCGCATGGACTTTCTTGTTGAGGAGTAGCGGTACAGGCGTGGACTGTTCCGTGATTTCCGCTCAGCAAGGGCACTCCACCAACCGAATGTGTTATTGATCTTCGCGGATCTCTCGAGGCAAAAAGGCTTCGATTTGTGATGGTGAAAACATGCGGGGGCGATTTTTCATGAACGATTCGAGCCATTTCGGCGCGCGTGCCATGAGCCCGTCTGGCAAGACCATAGAGGGCGTCGGCACTGTCGGTGTCGTGGTGTGCGGCGAAGCGGGGGCCGGAAAGTCCTGCCTGATCGAGCGGCTGGTCGATGATGCCGCGGCCGCGGCGGGCGGTGCCGAGGGGCTGCCTATCGCGGGGCCGCGGCCAGAGACTTCAGCGGCTGGGGGCCCTTTTTCCCGGATGCACGACGGTTGGGAGCACGCGCACGAAAATGATCTCGTGCCCGACGTGATGACACGTGCCGTGAAGACGCCGACACGGGTTCTGGCATTGGCCGACTTGCCCGCGGCCGAGCCTGCGTCACGGACGTTGTCGATCTGTGCCTTGCAGGCCGACGTCGCGGTGGTCGTGGTCGATGCCATCCGCGGTCTCACCGATCAGGCCGAGCGCGAGGCCAACATCTGCAGCCTTATGGGCATTCGCCACATCGTGCTCGTGGTCAACAAGATGGATTTGGTGGGCTTTGCGCAGGATGTGTTCTATCGGACGGCGGCGGACTTCGCCGAGTTTTGCCGGCCGCTCGGGTTCGCTTCCATCGTTGC
>JTFN01007227.1_pt1 | contig 11713 bp, 16 predicted proteins | sample 235401 | NCBI WGS metagenome assembly JTFN01 (sample SAMN03067589, study PRJNA260952) | activated sludge metagenome | biome: Sludge; feature: Wastewater; isolation source: CETP activated sludge from augmented bioreactor treating industrial... | place: India:Gujarat | collected 2013-04 | reverse complement strand
TTTATTGAAAATATATGTATTATAATGTATAATAAATTATTATTTGGAGAGCTATAATGAACAAAATAGTATTGATTTCTGTTTCTGGATTTTTTGCTGACATGATTAATCCAGAAAATCAAGGAAATAATTTTAATTGGAATAAATTCCCGAAACTTGCAGCTTCATATACTCGCAATCAAGCCGTTTTAGCAGGAGTAGATGAACGAGAAATTTTATCTTATCTTGAAAAAGAAGCTAATTTATTTGCAAATGATTTAATTAATAGAGCTGGAATTAAATAGGGAACTTTATTTTATGCTTGACTTCTAATATTAAGAGTGATAAACTCATATTAAATAAAGCTCTTGATTTCTAGCCAACATAGACAGAATAGGAGAGAATTTATATTTGAAATGTGATGTGAGGACTTTTATATAGCCTTCCCTAATTTTCAAATTATTTTCACCGTACTGCATAAAAAACGACTAGTAAAATCGAGAGCTTTTTTTATTTATAATTTGACTTAAAACGCTATTTGTAATATAATAATTTTTATATAAAAGGAGTATATTATGTCTACTACATTTATTGAAAAAAGTGGAATTGATGAAACACATTCTAATGGTGGTCTTACACAACAAGCTATTTTTAAGAAAAACAACATGAAGTTTAAGTATATTATAAAAACAGACAGCTATGATTTTCAGTCTACTGCTAAACTTTATGCTTGGACAAATGAAAAGGGTTTTGCGCTTGTTATTTCTAAGCAGCTTAAAGATTCATATGGAGACAATCCTACATACCAAGAGCCTAATAAAGTTAAAGACTTCTTTAATAAAGTTGAACAAGACATGCTTTCAATTGCTCTTAAATTTTCTTCTTAATATATAAAAAAACAAGAGGAATCTTATGATAGAACGACAATACAAAGCAAAAATATTAATAAAAAACAGAAACTCTAAAGGTGAAGTTTTAGAAGAATTAATAGAAGACAAAACATATAAAATAAAATCGCTATTTAGACTTTCTAATAAAGAGATTAGAGATTTTATTATTAAAAATAATTATCTAACAATTTTAATTTTAGGTTGATTTATTTATTATTTTAGTATATAATTTATTTTCTTGGTGGATAATATCTACCACATAAACCATAAGGCAATAACATTGCCAAACTATACACAGGAGATAATTATGGATAAAACAAATCTTGGTGATCGTATGAAACAATACGAAGCCTCCACAGAATCAAGAATTCTTCCTCGCCTTCCAGTCATCGTTCGTTTAGATGGCCGTAGCTTTTCTAAATTTACTAAAGGAATGAAAAAACCTTTTGATGAAAGTTTTCGTCAAGCAATGATTGAAGTAACAAAATATCTTGTTGAACAAACACATGCAAAAATCGGCTATACGCAATCAGATGAAATCACTCTTGTCCTTTATACTGAAAACTTGCAAGCTGGCTCTGTTCTTTTTGATGGTCGTGTTCAAAAAATTGCTTCAAACTTTGCTTCAATGGCTTCGGTTAAATTTTTGCTTGAAATGCAAAAAAGATTTCCTGAAAAAGTTAGTGTTGAAAAGACACTTCCTTCTTTTGATGCAAGGGTTTTTCCTGTTCCTAGTAAAACAGAAGCAGTCAATAACTTGGTTTGGAGATATATATGTAAACCAAAAAGTAAAAACCTTCATTAAATTAAAAATTAATAAATACAATATTTTTTTTAAAACTCACCTTTAAGACAAATCCTTTTTAATATTTAAAAAAATATTATAGTATTGACTTTTTTTATGTTTGAAATATATTTTAATATAAACAAAATAAAAAAAACAATGCTCTATGAATTATTAAATAAGGATGAAATTCAAGCAATTATAGATCCTTTGGCTCAAGAAGTTTTAAACTATTTTATATTGAAAACTTCAATTAGCATTCCTGAAGACAAAAATAATAAAATTAATTTTAATATTAGTAAATAATTCTTTGAAACTTGGATGTGTCAAGCTATTGAAGGTCGAGGTGTAGGAGCTGGCAACACTCCTATAGATGTTATAAAAGATGATTTTTATAGTGCTGACATTAAATCTGTAACTGGGAGCAAAAATGGAAAATCTGGACAAACTGGTGAAGCTAGTTTGGGGCAGAATTTTTTACAAGAAGGCGGGATTGATATTGATTATTATTTTAAAAATAAAAATTTTGATTTATTACTGACAAAATGGAAAAACATTTTAAAAGAAAAATATAATAAAGATAATGTTCCTCAAGATTTACCCATGTATTCAATATGGTTTGTTAAAACATTTGATTCCAAATTCATTGATATTGTTATTTTTAAAATAAATAAAAATGATATAGAAGAACTTCAAGTTGATTATACAACAGATAATTCTGTATTTATAAAAGGTGGTGTTGAAGAGGGGGTGGCTCAAATAAAACTTTATAAAGCAAAAAGAAGATTGGAAATGAGATTATATATGAAAAATATAGGTGAAAATAAATTAAGATTAAATATTCCTCATTTTAAAAACAATGAAAATATTAGAGAAGAGTTATATAAATATAACTCTTCTAAAGAATGTCTTATTAATAAAATTGAAAATATTTTATCAAGTTTATAAAACTTTAAGAATGTTCTGAAAAATTCTATTAATAACAGGAACTGATACACTATTTCCTGCCATCTTATATATTCTTGCGTCTGACAAACTTTCATTTAAAATAAAATCTTCTCCAAATCCTTGTAATTTTAAGCACTCTCTTGGAGTTAATTTTCTTATTCCAAAATCATCTCTAATCAATGGAACATTATGTCCACCAGTTCCCATGTTTGCAGTTAAAGTTGGAGATACATTATTTTTATTTGCTCTAACATACTTTCTTCTCCATTGATATGCTGTATCTACCGAATTAATTTCATTTTTTATTTGATCATACATTACATACCTATTATTGTAATAATATTTATCTGGTTGTTTTTTGTTTCTTTTTATAAAATCTGAGAATTTATTTTCTAATTCTATCTCTTCTGGGAATTCAAAAGACTTTATATTTAAATCTTGTCTAAATGCTACTATATATATTCTTTCTCTATTTTGAGGTATATTACCATGTTTACAAGTGTTTAAAACTTGATGATAACATTCATATCCAAGTTCATTTAAAGTGTTTAATATTGTTATAAATGTATTTCCTTTATCATGATTTAACAATCCTTTTACATTTTCTAAAAAAACAACTTTTGGATTATGTTCTTTTATTATTCTAGCAACATCAAAAAAAAGTGTTCCTCTAGTATCTTCAAAACCCTCTCTTTTTCCAGCAATAGAAAAAGCCTGACAAGGAAATCCTGCACAAATAATATCATGTCTCGGAATCTCTTTTTCTGATTTTTTTGTTATATCACACAACGAATCTATTTTGTAATTATCTTTATATACGATTGTAGTGAATGGATCTATGTCGCTGGCAAATATTGTTTCTATTTGATTTGTTTGTTCGGCTGCCCTGTGAAAACCACCTATACCTGAAAATAGGTCTATCATCTTAAATTTTTTCATTAAATTACATGCTTTTTGTTAGCTAATAAAAATCATATATTATTTTTTTATTTAGTCAATTAGATTTAAAAACATTAACAACTTCATCAATAAGATTAATTTTTTTATTTAAATATTGACTTTTTTAAATTTACGTTTTATATTAAATGTAAAATTGAATAGGATAGAAATGCAAATATATTGGACTCAAGATTGTTTTGAATATTTTCATAAAAACACAAACAGAATGATTAAATGTAATAATAAAATCCCATTTATTATTAATTGGGATGGAGAACTGGTAATTGAAGCAAATGATTATCTTCTTCATAAAACGGAAACTCAATGGACAGTACATAGTAAAACACCCATTACTAATGCTCAACATATTCTTTCTTTACTAGAATATTGTGATAATAAAAATATTCCTTGGAAAAACATTTCTAGTGGCGAATTAAAACAATTTATTGCTTATCTAGCAAAACATCAAAAACTAAAAGAAAACACTATCAAACAAAAGATTTCAGCATTAGAAAACATGTATTCTTGGTTAGAATCTAGAAACTATAAAATAAACAATCCATTTAATGAATTTGGCACTAAAACTGTTGATATGGTTATTAAAACATTTTCTAAAGATAGCCAATTTCAATCTTTTGAAGTAAATAAAGTTAAAGACAATATTATTAAAGGATTAACAATAAATGATATTCCGACAAAAGAAGAAATAAAAAAAGTTTACTCCAAATTAAATAAAGAAGATAAATTAAAAATGTTGTTTCTTGTTGAAACAGGAATGAGAAAAGGAGAAATGTTTCAATTAACTATTGGCATGTTGAAAAACATGAATCCTTCTAAAACCGGAAAATCTTATTCTTTACATTTAGATGCCTCTGAAATAAATATTAAATATAATAAAAGCAGAGTAGTTATTGTTAGTGAAAATTTAAGAATGCAATTAATGAAGCATATTTTATCTAATAATGCTAAAAAACAACAACTAAAATATTTAAAAAAACACAATAAACAAGAAATTAATGAATGTCCAATATTTATAAGTAGCCAAGGCAATATGTTTTCTGAAGACTCTTTAAACAAATCTCTTTCAAAAGCAAGTCTTTTAGCTGGTATCAACAATAAAGAATTTTTTATTACACCTCATAAATTAAGACACTTTTATGCCTCTCATTTTATTGATAGCAAAGATAAATCAAATTGGAATATGGAACAAGTTTACATGTATCTTTCTGAGCGTTTAGGACATTCCTCCCCTGACACTACTAAATCTTATTATGTGAAAATAGTTAATCGAGTTAAATTACAAGAAAAAATTGAAAATGCAACAGAAGACTTTATTACAGAGTTTTTAAAATAAGGTATAAAAATGTCCAGAATAAGAATAGATAATAAAAGAAGAAAAGTTCAACAAAATAATAATATCGTTGATTTTGATATTGCACAATTAAATAAAAATAAAAATGAAAAATATTATTCATATAGTGATAAAAGATGGCAAATTAAATTTAAAAAAGGAATAATATACACTAATAAAATATCTTCAGAAGAAAAATTTAAAGAAAGGTTTGAACTTATAAATGATTTTCATTTTTTTATAGATTCAAACAAACAATTATTGAAATTAGAAACTTTAAGAAGCTACTTTAATATTTTAAAGAAATTTTTAACTTTTTGTGATGAAAAATCTATAAAAATTAATTATTTTTCTGATATAAATTACAATGTTGTCCTTCAATTTTGTAATTATTTAAGAGAATGTAATTTTACAATGAGTAATTATGACTCTTTTAGAGCATTACTTAAAAGACTTTCAAAAACAGAGCATATTACCACAGATAAAGATATTAATAACAATGTATTCCCTAGCATTAATTTAACAGTGACAAAAAATAACAAAACAAGCTACAATGAAAAAGAATTTCAAATATTAGCAGGATATTTTTTAGAAGTTATTAATGATTATTTCAATAACAATATTCCATATAAAACCTTTTGTAAAGCGGCTTATTGGTATATTGCAATGCATACTGGATTAAATAAAACTGGAATGGATAGTTTAGTTCCTGATTCTATTGAAGAATTAAAAGAAACTGAAGATTGTTATGTTTATTGGATTGTTGGAGAAAAAAATCGTTCTTCAAAAGGCCATCAATCAAGTGTTTTTGCTATTAATAAAAAAAACACTTTATTTCAAAAAGTATTAGAAGAGTTGAATAACAATTATAACCATTTAGATAATCATCCAAATAAAACATTGTTTTCATATAATGGTCTTACTGGTTTAAATACTTATACTGGTTGTGGAAATGCCATTAAACTATTAAAAACATTTAAAGAATATTCTAAAAAAAATAAAAAAACACTACCTTTTATACCGGCACCTTCCACTAGAAGAATTCGTAATTTTTTAAGTGCAAGTATTTATCACAAAACAAAAGATGAACAAATTGTTGCTGCTATTTTAGGACATGAAAATCTAAATACTACTGCAACTCACTATATAAAATACTCTATAGATGATAAAATTATTGCAAAATTTAATATTGTTCAAGAAATATTAAATTGTTTTGCAAGCAATAAAAATTATGAGAACTGGGTGGATTTTCAAGAAGCTTTTGGATTAAAAGACGACAATGTTGAAACTATAATAAAAAAACTTGAAACAGGGATATATGAATCTCAGTTGGGTAAATGTATTCGCTCTTCAAACAATGAGATAAATACTTGCACAAGCTATTTTCAATGTTTTTCTTGCAAACATTTTTCTGTTATTGGGGAACGTGATGCTTGGAAAATTTTAAGTTTTAAAGAAGCTTTAAATGAATTAAAAGGAAATTCAATAAAATATCAATGGATTTATGAATCAATAGATAAAATTTTACAATCTCTAGATACTGATTATATTCTCAAAGCAAGAAATACATTAGTAAAAAAAGGAAAACACCCCTTTTGGAAGAATCAAATTATGATTAAAAATATAACAGAACAATATGAGGCAAATAATGCAATATAATTTAGCTGAAAAACATATTTTTATACAAGACATTAGAAATTATACCTATGAAGAAAAAAATAATTTAGCTGTTTCAATGTTTAATGATAAAGTTGTTTCTTTTTATGGTGAGGATTTTTGGGATTTTTCACATAAAGTAAGAAGAAACAAAGGAAATGTACAAAAAAGAATTATATTTAATGATAAAAAATTTAGCGATGGTTCATTAATAAATGAAAATGAGTTCTATATAGAAATATTAAAAGATGCTATATACCAATTAGTAATTAGTGGAACTAAAACAACAACTTTATATTCCAATTTTAATCAATTTATTAAATTTTTAGATTATTGTTATACTTTTCACCCGTACAAGAAAATCTCAGAACTTTCTGAATTTGATTTTGACGATTTCGTTTTACATTTAAAAAAAGAGGGTTTTGATAAAAAACCAATTTCTTTATCAAAAATTTTGGGATGTGTTAAAAAAATTGTTTTTAATCCTAATGCAAACTTTAACTACACAATTGATTTTGAACCTTTTTTGGATTTAAAACTAAGAGCAAATAGAAAAACATTCAAAAACATTGTAAGTCAAACAGAAATCATTCCTGATGATAAATGGAAGGAAATCATTAATTTATGTATTTTAAAAATAGAAGAATATAACTTCAATATAAAAACCGAAAATAGGTTGTTTCATATTTTAAAAGACTCATATTTAAACGATGCTAGACATAGATATAATTTATTTTTTAAAAAGAAATTAAATTCTAAAAAGCCACAATATAAAAATGCAAAAGCTTATAATGAATATATTGAAGATTTACAAAAAGCCTGTGGCATTATTATTCAAGCTTTTACCGGGTTGAGAGTTTCAGAACTTCAAAGCCTTCAAGTCGGTTGTAGTTATTCTAAAAAAGTTGATATAGAAGGCACAAAATATAAAACAAAACATATTAAAGGCTTAACTTTTAAGTATCAAGAAAAGGGAAGTTTAAATGAAGAAGAAGGCAAAGAAGTTTCTTGGTTAGCTCCAAATATTGTTATTGATGCAATTCAAGTTTTAGAAAAAATAAATAAGGGAATTGCTTTTAGATTAGATTATAAAATTGAAGAATTAAAATGCACAAACAATAATTGTCTGGATTTAATTAAAAATAAAAACAACCTATTCTTAAGCAATAAAATACCAGTAAAAAAAAGCTCAATTTCAGAAGAATATATTTCTCAAAAAATAAATTTTTCAAATGAGAATTACAATGATTTTATTGTTAAAAACAATATTTTATTAGATTTTAAATTGACTCCTCACTGTTTTAGAAGAACATTTGCTAGATTTCTTTCAAGAAGTTTAATAGACATTGAAATTGAAGCTATTAAAGAACAATTTAAACATTTTTCAAAAGAAGTTACTTTGTATTATATGAAAGAAGACTTAAAAGGAGAAAGTAATTTTGCAGAATTAATTGAAGAATACAATAATTACAAAAACAAAAATGATACTAAAAATGAAAAATTAGTTTATGAAAAAATGAGAGAAGGAATTGATACGGCAATACTTACAGCTAACAACACGGAAGAACTTTTAATGTTAGCTAATGGTAAACAAATTAAAGTGATTAATGAATTTATGGCCACAATTAATAATGACAACAAAATTTTTAGTCCAATAGATTGTTTATCCTGTGAAGGTAATGTTATTATTCCTGATATTCATTTAAAATACTGGCTGGATATGTTAGAAACTTACAATGAAATGCTTCTTATAGAACCAAACTCATTTTGGTATAAAAAAGAAAAAGATATGGTTCAAAAAGTAGTTAATTCTTTAAAACAAAATGAAATATATATAACAAAAGGAAAAGAACAATGAATACAATAGAAATTTTTTGGCAAGCAATTAAAGATATTGAAAATGGAATCGCTAAAACCATTGAGGAAGACCCTATAAATGGCTTTCTTTTAGGAAACAACAAAAAATTAACAAAAAAGAATGTTTGTGACCAAACTGCAAAATACAACGATGGAAAATGTTTATCCAGACCAACTCTAGATTCTTATTCTGAAATTTCAAATTATATCTTAAACAAAAAACCGACTAATCAAATTGATGTTGTTAAAAAGAAAAATAAAGAATTAGAAAAGAAAATAAATGAAATTCAAGAAATAGCAAAACAACTACAGGAAGATAAAAACAAATTAGCATTCCAGAACTATCAGTTACAAGAAAAAATTAAATTTTTAGAAAACCAATAAACACTTGCTTTCTTCTTTTGTTTTTAATATAATATCAATCATTGGTGAGTAACTCTCATCGATAATTAATCCATAGCAATAAAATTGCTAAATTTAAACATTAAGGAGCTTATTATGGATAAAACATCTCTTGGTGATCGTATGAAAATGTACGAAGCATCTACCGAATCTCGCGTACTTCCACGTCTTCCTGTTGTAATTCGTATTGACGGAAGAAGTTTTTCAAAATTTTGTAAAGGCATGAAACGACCATTTGATGACGATTTTCGTCAAGCTATGGTAGAAACAACTAAATACCTAGTTGAGAACACTCATGCAAAAATTGGATATACTCAATCAGATGAAATAAGTCTTGTTCTTTATACAGAAAACCTTAAATCCGGTTCTGTTCTTTTTGATGGACGAGTTCAAAAAATTGCTTCTAACTTTGCAGCAATGGCATCTGTTAAGTTTTTGACAGAAATGCAAACACGGTTTCCTGAAAAAATTTCTAAAGGGATTTTGCCGACTTTTGATGCAAGAGTATTTGCAGTTCCTAGCAAGGTTGAAGCATACAACTGTATTCTTTGGAGAACAAATGATGCAACTAAAAACTCTATCTCAATGGTAGCACAGAGCGAATTTTCTCACAAAGAACTTCAAGGTCTTTCTTGTGATGAAATGCAGTATAAGCTTATTACTGAACGAGGAATTAACTGGAATGATTTTACTTCTGCACAGAAGCAAGGTGTATATGTTCGCAAGGAAAAAGTTCAAGTGAAGCTTGAGCAAGATAAGCTTGAAAAAATTCCGGTGGATAAACGACCTGAAGGGGGTATGGTTACTCGTGGAAGAATTGTTGAAATTGATATGCCTAACTTTCACAGGGTAAGTAATCCTATTGAGGTTATTTTTGATGGAGCTAAACCTGTTCTTAAACAAGAATAATTTTAATAAAAACTATAAAGCCTCTATATTAGAGGCTTTATTTACATTAAAAAATAATACGTCAATACTACACCCAGAATGGCACTTAACCCCGCTCCTATCAGCATCAACCATATCCCTACCTTATGGTTATTACATAAATATTGGAAATTTATATAAATTTCTTTGATTCTATTAAATATATTTTTTTTATTTAAATATGGTTGAAATTTATCATCTATCTCCTTTTTTATTGAATCATTTAAAGAAAATATTTTACTATTAATATAGTCAATATCTTTTTTTAAATGATAAATAACTTTTTTTTCAAACTCTTCAATAGTTAATTCATTTTCCTGATTAAAATCATAGACAAATGACAATGAATCACCTGTTATACTAAATATATTTTTCTTTGAAAATCTGCAACCATAATTTATTGTTAAATAATTATGGGACTTGTTTTTTAAAGGGATTGTAAAAAAAACTATATTATATTGAGGGCTTTTTAATTCTTCTTTTTTTATATTTTTAAAATCTAAAACTATTTCTTTTTCTTCATACAAATAAAATGAATACATTTCTTTTAATCTATCTATATCTTCTAAAAGCCCACAGTCCTCATTTTCTATTTTATTAAAATAATTGTAAAAAGACTTCAAACGATTTTCTTTTAATTGCTCTATTGTCAATGAACTATTAAAAACATATTTATTACAACTTTCTATTTGTTTTAAACTTACCATTTTACTTCCTCTCTATATTTAAACACTTTACTTTTTAAAGCAAGTTTCACTAAAATATAACATTTATTTTCATTTACATGAAGCTTTTATTTTTCTAATTTTAACTTTACTAAAACTTTCTATATATGGAGATGTCAAGATGCAACTAAGAACTCAATTTCAATGGTTGCTCAAAGTGTATTCTCTCATAAAGAACTTCAAGGATTGAGTGGAAAAGAAATGCAATTTAAATTGCTTACAGAAAAAGATATTAACTGGAATGATTTTTCTTCTAATGAAAAACAAGGCACTTTTGTTCGAAAAGAAAAAATTCAAGTTAAATTGAGTGATGAAAGAATGGCTCAGATTCCAGTTGACAAACGTCCAGAAGGTGGTTTGGTTATGAGAGGAAAAATGGTTGAAATTGATATGCCTAACTTTCTAAAAGTAACAAATCGAAATGAAGTTGTTTTTGAAGGAGCAGAACCTATTTTATAAATTTTATTTATATTATAGAAAATAAATATAAGCCACTTTAAGTGGCTTTTTATTATTTCAACTCTTGTATTTTTAAAAATATTAAATATTATGATATTAAATAAATTTTTTTTTACAATGAAGAAAATTATTTTAATATCCATATCCGTTTTTTTATATTGATTTTGATAATGATAGAATATTAATGAAAAAATTAAACACGGAAATTTCAGATCATATCAATTATGTTCAATAAAAAAGGCTATTATTGAGATTATTTTATTATGATTCTCACCCCACAACATGCATTCCATAATCAACAAATTCTACATCTCCAGTTTTAAATTTACTTGCATCCGAAATCAACCAAGCAGCCATATTTCCAACATCGTAAATATCAGCCAATTTATGACCGGGGGTTCTTTCTTCCATTTCGTTTACAAGATTATCAAAATTTTTAATACCACTAGCAGCACGAGTTTTAATTGTTCCCGGACTAATTGCATTAACTCGAATATTTTTATCTGCAAGATTCACAGCTAAATAACGTGTAGAGGCTTCTAAAGCAGCCTTAGCAACTCCCATAATATCATAGTCGTGAACAACCTTTTCAGCTCCATAATAACTCATAGCTATGATACTTCCGCCATTAGACATTAAAGGTTCAGCCAAATTTGCCATCTTAGTGAACTACCCACACCAAATCAAAGATTTGGAATGGGCTTCGGCCTAGCTTAATGTTAGGTTTCTTTTATTCTTGCCATCCTCTGATAACTTTGAAACCTTTCTTTCAAAGACGTTAGTTTTATCATCAGCT
>JTFN01001390.1_pt1 | contig 11723 bp, 9 predicted proteins | sample 235401 | NCBI WGS metagenome assembly JTFN01 (sample SAMN03067589, study PRJNA260952) | activated sludge metagenome | biome: Sludge; feature: Wastewater; isolation source: CETP activated sludge from augmented bioreactor treating industrial... | place: India:Gujarat | collected 2013-04 | reverse complement strand
GGTGTACCGGCTATCAGATATTGAGGAATATGAGCAGACCATGCTGAGGACGTGTACGCCAGCGAACGAGAGGGTGCAGGCTCACGGTTAAGAGTTGCTGCCGGACCCACATCGCGACTTGGATGGGTCCGGCAGAACCCAAAATGCAGTAGGCGTTCCTACAGCGAATTTTGACATTGACAGCAGACTTGCGCGCGCCTACCTTCTGTAGCGATAGTTACAGAGGATTTTCGATGCGCCTCGCTGACGCCTGCACCATCCACACCGGCTATACCGCTCGCGGCAGACTGGAGCCGACGGCCGCCGGGGGCGTGCTAGCAATCCAGTTGCGGGACATCTCCCCCGATGGCCTCGTCGATCCGGAGCGCCTCACCCGCGTCCAGTTGGAAGACCTTGCAGACCGCTATTTCGTGCGCGCCGGTGACGTTGTGTTCCGATCGCGGGGTGAGCGTAACACGGCCTCCGCCTTGGACGAGCGCCTGAAGGAGCCTGCCCTTGCAGTGCTCCCACTGATCGTACTGCGGCCGAAGCGTGATGTCGTGACGCCCGAGTATCTGGCTTGGGCGATCAACCAGCCGCCGGCGCAGCGTCACTTCGACGTTGCGGCACGCGGCACGAACATCCGGATGATACCCCGATCCAGCCTCGACGACCTCGAACTCGACGTCCCGGACATCGAGACACAGAGAAGAATCATCGCCGTCGATGCGCTGGCCGAAAGGGAGCGAGAGCTGTCGCAGCTCGCAGCCGAGACAAGAAGAAGAATGATGGGCCTGATCCTCGTCGAACGAGCGAGCAGGATGCGCACCAGAACGAGGAAAGGAAAGACGCCCCAATGAACGACCAGCTTACCCAACAACAGGTCAACCAAACGGCCTGGGCCGCTTGCGACACCTTCCGGGGTGTCGTCGATGCCGGACAGTACAAGGATTACATCCTGGTGATGTTGTTCCTGAAGTACATCTCCGACCATTGGAACGACCACCTCGAAACCTACCGCAAACAGTATGGCGGGGATGAGACCCGGATCCGGCGGCGGCTAGAGCGTGAGCGCTTCGTTCTGCCGGAGGGTGCCAGCTTCTACGATCTTTACGAAGCGCGGAACGAGGCCAACATCGGCGAGCGGATCAACATCGCGCTGGAGCGGATCGAAGACGCCAACCGCGCCAAGCTCGAAGGCGTGTTCCGCAACATCGACTTCAACTCCGAAGCCAATCTCGGGCGCGTGAAGGACCGCAACCGGCGGCTCAAAAACCTGCTGGAGGATTTCGCCAAGCCCGCGCTCGACCTGCGCCCCAGCCGTGTGACCGAAGACATTATCGGCGAGTGCTACATCTATCTGATCTCGCGCTTTGCCTCGGACGCGGGCAAGAAGGCTGGCGAGTTCTACACGCCCTCTGCCGTCTCCCGCCTGCTCGCCAAACTGGCGGCTCCCAAGCCGGGTGATACGATCTGCGACCCGGCCTGCGGGTCCGGGTCGCTGCTGATCCGGGCGGCCGAACAGGTCGGGTCCGAGAACTTCGCCCTCTACGGCCAGGAAGTGAACGGCGCGACCTGGGCGCTGGCGCGCATGAACATGTTTCTCCACGCCAAGGACGCCGCGCGCATCGAGTGGTGCGACACGCTCAACAGCCCTGCTCTGGTCGAGGGCGATCACCTGATGAAGTTCGATGTGGTGGTCGCCAATCCCCCGTTCAGCCTCGACAAGTGGGGTGCGGAAAACGCGGACACAGACCAGTTCAAGCGCTTCTGGCGCGGCATCCCGCCGAAGTCGAAGGGCGACTACGGCTTCATCACCCACATGATCGAAATCGCCAAGCGCCAGAGCGGTCGGGTGGCCGTCATCGTTCCGCATGGCGTGCTGTTCCGGGGCGGGGCCGAGGGGCGTATCCGCCAGGCGTTGATCGAGGAGAACCTGCTCGACGCAGTGGTGGGCCTGCCCGCCAACCTCTTCACGACCACGGGCATTCCGGTGGCCATTCTGGTCTTCGACCGCTCCCGCGAACAGGGCGGCGCCAACGAGGAGCGGCGCGATGTGCTGTTCGTCGACGCCAGCAAGGAGTTCACGCCGGGCAAGACCCAGAACGTGATGGACGAGGCACATATCAACAAGGTGCTGGAAACCTACGCTGCGCGGGCGGAGATCGAGAAGTACTCCCACCGCGCCAGCCCGGAAGAGATCGCCGAGAACGACTTCAACCTCAACATCCCCCGCTACGTCGACACTTTCGAGCCGGAGGAGGAAATCGACGTGGCCGCCCTGCAGAAGCAGATCAACACCATCGAGGCCGAGCTCGCCGAGGTGCGGGGCAAGATGGCTGGCTACCTGAAGGAGCTGGGCGTCGATGTCTGAGGGCGAACTGATCCTTTACAGCACCGAGGATGGCGCCGCGACCATCGGCCTGCGGGCCATCGACGGCACGGTCTGGCTGACCCAGCTGGAGATGGCCGAGCTGTTCGACACCTCCAAGCAGAATGTCAGCCTGCACATCAACAACATCCTGTCCGAGGGGGAGCTGGCGGCGGCGGCAGTTGTCAAGGAATCCTTGACAACTGCCGCGGACGGCAAGGCCTACCGCACGAAGGTCTATAATCTGGACGCCATTCTGGCAGTGGGCTATCGCGTCCGCTCCCCGAGGGGCACCCAGTTCCGCCGCTGGGCCACCACCGTCCTGCGCGAGTACCTGGTCAAGGGCTTCGCCATGGACGATGCCCGGCTGAAACAGGCGGAGCAATGGGACTATTTCGACGAGTGGCTTGCTCGCATCCGGGACATCCGCGCCTCGGAGAAGCGCTTCTACCAGAAGGTGCGCGACCTCTACACGACCGCCATCGACTACGACAAGACGTCCGAGCAGGCGCAGGCCTTCTTCAAGAAGGTGCAGAACAAGATGCTCTGGGCGGTCACGGGCATGACAGCCGCCGAGCTGATCGAAAACCGCAGCGATCCGAAGGCCCCCAACATGGGTCTGACCAGCTGGAAAGGCTCGGTCGTTCGCAAGGGCGATGTCGGGACCGCCAAGAACTACCTGAAGGCCGATGAGGTCGAGGAACTCAACCGCATCGTCGTGATGTACCTCGACTATGCTGAGGATCAGGCGAGGCGGCGCCGGCCGGTGACCATGGCCGAATGGGCCGACAAGCTCGACGCTTTCCTGTCCTTCAACGAGCGCGACGTGCTGACCCATGCCGGGCGGTTGCGGATGGACGTGGCCCAGAAGCTGGCCGTCGATCGGTTCGAGGTGTTCGACGCCAGCCGCCGCGCGGCGGAAGCGCTGGCGGCGGATGAAGCGGACATCGCCCAGTTGGAAGAGATGGAGAAGGCCGCCAAGAAGCGGAAGAAGGGTGGCGACGATGCTTAAGCGAAAGAACCATCAATCTGCCTTCACCCGCTCTCTCTTCGACAGCGAGCTGCCCGAAGACTGGCGTCTCGTGCCTGTCGGGGACGCTCTCCGGCGCACCCAATATGGTCTGAGCGAGCCAGGCGATTCTAACGGCAACACGCCCATTGTAGGGATGCGCGATCTCAACAACGGATCCGTAAATCTGATCGGCCTAGCGACTGTCGATGACGGCGGAGCTGATTGGACGGGCATGCAACTTCGGCGTGGAGACATACTTCTCAACCGAACCAACAGTGCCGACCTCGTTGGCAAGGCGGGAATAGTCAGAGAAGATTCTGAAGCTGTATTCGCGTCCTATCTAGTTAGGCTCGACGTTGATCGCGAGAAAGCGGAACCAGAGTATGTGAACTACTGGCTAAATACCGCCATCGCGCAAACAGCACTGAAGCGCCTTTCAACCCGCGGAGTGAGCCAAGCCAATATCAACCCAAGCGAGTTCCGAAAGCACTGTCCGCTCCCGCTCCCCTCGCTCCCCGAACAGCGCAAGATCGCAGAAATCCTGCGGACATGGGACGAGGCCATCGAGAAGCTGGAGGCGCTGCGGGCGGCTAACGAAGGCCGATACAAGGCACTCGCGCGGCGGTTCTTTGACCCCTGCCATCCGACCTTCCATGGTCGGCCCAATGCATGGCGGGAGTTCGAGCTCGGCCAAGTTTTTCGTGAACGCAGCCAGTCGGGCGGCGAAAACGACCGACTTCTCAGCATCACCATGAATGGCGGTGTGATCGATCGTGACGAGGTGGGCCGCAAGGACACTTCGACCGAAGACAAGTCGAAATACAAGCTCATCCTGCCTGGTGACATCGGCTACAACACCATGCGCATGTGGCAGGGCGTCTCGGGTCTGTCTGCCCTGCGTGGCATCATCAGTCCGGCATATACGGTCGTCACGCCAGTTCCGAACCGGATCTTGGGGCGCTATGCCGCGCACCTCTTCAAGTCACGCAGGATGGTTTTCGACTTCGAACGCTATTCCCAGGGTCTGACAAGTGACACTTGGAACCTCAAGTTTCCAGCTTTCTCCAAGATTAAGGTCTTCCTTCCGCCCATCGAAGATCAGGAAAAGCAGGCCGATCTGCTGGATGCTTTGACCGCAGAGGGCGCGGTGATCGGAAAGCAGCTTGAAGCCCTCACCCGCCAGAAACGCGGCCTGATGCAGAAGCTGCTGACAGGCGAATGGCGCGTCGCCGTCTGAAGGAGAGATCGTATGGCTCGGAAACACATTGAAATGGCGATCGCCTACGACTTCGACGGCACGTTGGCGGACGGCAACATGCAGGAACACCAGTTCCTGCCCGATATCGGCATGAAACCGAAGGACTTCTGGACCGAGGTGAAGCGTCTGACCAAGGAGCATCAGGCGGACGAAGTGCTCGTCTACATGAACCTGATGCTGCGCAAGGCCGCCGCCGCGGGCGTTCCGGTACGGCGCGAGGATTTCAAGGCGCGAGGCAGAGCCATCCAGCTATTCGACGGGGTCGAAGAATGGTTCGACCGCATCACCGGCTATGGCAGGGCGCAGGGTGTCCGCATCCAGCACTACCTCGTCTCGTCCGGGAACGCAGAGATCTTCGCGGGCACACCGATCGCTTCCAAGTTCGCCCAGGTCTATGCGTCGAAGTTCATGTTCGACCAGAATGGTGTCGCCGCCTGGCCTGCGCTCGCCGTGAACTACACAACCAAGACGCAGTACCTATTCCGCATCAACAAGGGCGCCTTCGACCTGAGCGACAATAGCAAGGTCAATCAGTTCGTGGAAAAGCGCGACAGGCCGGTGCCCTTCGAGAACATGGTGTTCATCGGCGACGGCTCGACCGACATCCCGTGCTTTCGACTCGTGAAAGAACAGGGCGGCCTTTCGGTCGCGGTGTTCAAGCCCCACACCAAGGGCGCGCGCGGCAAGGCCGACAACTACATCAAGGATGGCCGGGTGCACTGCGCCGTGCCCGCGATCTACACGGACGGGAGTGAACTGGACCGCGTCATCAAGGCGAACATCAACGCGGTCGCGGCACGCGCAGCGCTCTCCGGGCTGTTTGCGGAGGGCCCGCAATGACCTTCGATGCCGCCGAGAAGCATCAGTCCCAGATCCCCGCCCTGCAGCTTCTTGTGGCGCTGGGGTTCACGCCCCTGTCCCAAGCTGAGGCTGTGCGCCTGCGGGGCGGCCGCCTGCGCAACGTGGTGCTCGACGACGTTCTTGCGGACCAGCTCTTGAAGATCAACAGCTTTACTCATCGGGGGCGGGACTATCCGTTCGACCTCGAAGATGCGCATGAGGCCATTCGCCGGCTGAAGCCCACGCCCGACCGACAAAAGGGCCTGCGCGGCACCAACCAGGACATCTACGACACCCTCGTCCTCGGCACGACCATCACCAAGACGATCCAGGGGGACTCCAAGTCCTATTCTTTTCGCTACATCGATTGGGAGACCCCGTCGAATAACGTCTATCACGTGACGGCTGAGCTCTCCGTCGAACGGACAGCCAGCACCCAGACCAAGCGGTGCGACATCGTCGCTTACGTGAACGGCATCCCGTTTCTGGTGATCGAAAACAAGCGGCCGACCGAGAGCCTGAAAAAGGCCGGCAGCCAGCTGATCGGCTATCAGAACGAAGACAACATTCCGCAGCTGTTCCACTTTGCGCAGCTTCTCATGGTTATGAACCGTGTCGAGGCGCGATACGCTACCGTGGGAACTCCACGGCAGTTCTGGCAGACGTGGCGGGATGAGGAAGACAGGGACGAGATTATCGATCCGCTGACCAATCGGCCGCTCACCGCGGCGGAGGCCGACGCGGTCTTCTCGGGCGATTTCGCTTTCGCGCGTGCCCATTTCGAGGCGCTGGCGGCTGAAGGCCCGCGCGCGATCACGGCGCAGGACCGTGCCATTCACGCGCTGTGTCGGCCGGAACGGCTGCTGGACCTGATCCGCCGTTTCACCGTGTTCGATGGCGGCGCACGCAAGGTCGCGCGCCACCAGCAGTTCTTCGGGATCCGCAAGGCTGTCGAACGCGTCCGTCAGTTCAATCTGGACGGCCGCCGCAAGGGTGGCGTGATCTGGCACACCCAAGGATCTGGCAAGTCGCTGACCATGGTGATGCTGGGTCGGTCCCTCGCGCTCGATAAGGCCATTCCCAATCCGCGCATTCTGATCGTCACCGACCGCGACGATCTCGACAAACAGATCAAGGACACTTTCAAGTCCTGTGAGCTCGAACCCGTACGGGCGACCAGCGGCGCTCATCTGATCGAGTTGATCCGTAACCGGACACCGCTCGTGACGACCATCATCAACAAGTTCGATACGGCAGCCAGGGCCGCTGAAGATGTCGACGAGGATGCCAACGTTTTCGTCCTGGTCGATGAGAGCCATCGCTCGCAAACCGGGCGCTATGGCGGTCACAGCCAGTTCGCCACGCGGATGCGTCGACTGCTGCCGAAGGCTTGCTATCTCGGCTTCACCGGAACGCCGCTCCTGAAGAAGGAGAAGAATACCCTCTCGACCTTTGGCGGCCTGATCCACAAATACGCGATCGACGAGGCCGTCGCTGACGGTGCCGTCGTGCCGCTCCTCTATGAGGGCCGCCTTGTCGAGCAGCAGGTCAATGGCGGCGTGATCGACAAGTGGTTCGACAAGATCAGCGAGGGTCTTACCGACAGCCAGAAGGCCGACCTGAAGCGCAAGTTCTCCCGCATGGACGCCCTGTCGAAGACCGGCCAAGCGATCCGGGCAAAAGCCTTCGACATCTCGGAGCACTTCCGCCAGCACTGGCAGGGAACCGGATTCAAGGCGCAGCTTGTGGCGCCGTCCAAGGCAGCAGCCGTCCGCTTCAAGGAGGTGCTCGACGAGATCGGGCACGTCACCAGCGAAATCGTCATCTCGCCGCCCGATGATAACGAGGGCAACGAGGAGGTCGATAAGGAATCGAAAGACCTTGTGCGCGGGTTCTGGGCGCAGATGATGGCCCGGTACAAGACCGAGGACGAGTACACACGGCAGATCATCGAGGCGTTCAAGGGGTCCGGCGATCCGGAAATCCTGATCGTCGTTTCGAAGCTGCTGACCGGTTTCGATGCGCCACGAAATACCGTGCTCTATGTGTGCAAGTCGCTGCGCGAACATAACCTGCTGCAGGCGATCGCCCGCGTGAACCGGCTTTACGAAGACGGCGCGACCGAGAAGCAGTTCGGCTTCATTATCGACTATGAGGGTCTGCTGGGCGAGCTGGACACGGCGCTGACGACCTACAGCGCCTTCGAGGGCTTTGACGCCGCCGATCTCGCCGGCACGGTCCACGACGTGCGCGAGGAAATCCGGAAGCTGCCTCAGCTGCACGATCAGCTCTGGGACCTGTTCAAGCCGGTCAAGAACAAGAAGGACATGGAGCAGTTCGAGCAGTTCCTGGCCGATGAAGCTATCCGGCAGGAATTCTATGAACGACTGAAGGCATTCAGCCGCTGCCTCCATATCTCGCTGTCGTCGGACAAGCTCTTCGACGTCTTCGACGAGGCGAAGATCGACGCCATGAAGAAGGACTGGAAGCAGTTCTCCGAGCTGCGGCGCTCGGTCCAGCTTCGCTACCAGGAGACCGTCGACGTCAAGGAGTTCGAGCCGAAGATCCAGAAGCTGCTCGACGACCATGTGGTTGCCATGCCGGCCGAAACGATCATCGAGATGGTCAACATCAACGACCCGGACGCCCTGAAGGCCGTGGTGGAGGAAACGGGCGCCTCCGAGGCATCAAGGGCGGACCGGATCGCCAGCGCGACGCGCCGGACCATCACCGAAAAGATGGACGAGGACCCTACTTTCTACCGCAAGTTCTCGGAGCTGCTGGAGGAGACCATCCGCGACTATCGGGCCAAACGGATTTCCGAGCGGGATTACCTCAAGAACGTTGTCGATCTGGCGAGCAAGGTCGCGCGCAAGGACCGGGGGCGCGAGGTGCCGGATGCGATCAAGGGCAACGACGATGGGCAGGCGTTTTTCGGGATACTTGAAGGCGCTCTCGCGACCGATGATGGCAAACCGATCGAGGGGGACGAAGTTGCCGCCATAGCGCTCACGATCATCGACATCATCAAGTCCCATCACATCGTCGATGTCTGGTCCAACGACATCGCTCAGAACAAGATGCGCAACGCCATCGATGACTATTTCTTCGACGTCCTTCGCGACGAACGCGGCATCGAGTTGCCTGTCGAGGTGATGGACGACCTTGAGCTCAAGATCATGGATCTCGCACGAGCGCGGTTTCCGGGATGAAGACCGAACGACACAGCGTCCAGTACGGTGAACACAGAATCGACTTCGCCATCGTGCGCCGTGAACGGACGACACTGGAAATAGCTGTCGAGCCGGATGCCTCCGTTGTCGTCGCTGCTCCGCAGGCTGCCTCGTTGGTGGTGATCGAAGAGAAGGTACGCAAGCGTGCAGCCTGGATCCGGCGTCAGCAGCGATACTTCATCCAGTTCCTTCCGCGCACCCCGGATCGCCAGTACGTGGCGGGCGAGACTCATCTCTACCTCGGACGCCAGTATCGGCTGAAGGTGGTGCCCCACGTCCAGGCGGGGGTAAAGCTCGTCCGTGGCTTCATCGTCGTCCAAACGCACAGACCCGAGCGAACCGAGGTCACCCGGGAGCTTGTCGAGCATTGGTATCGGCAGCGCGCTCACGCAAAATTTGCCGAGCGTCTGGAAGTCAATCTTTTGCGTTTCCCGGCCCCTGAAGACTTTCGCCCCAACGGCTTGATCGTCCGCCAACTTCGGCAGCGTTGGGGTTCGATGTCGCCGGCATCTCGTCTGCTGCTTAATCGCCGGCTGATTGAGGCGCCTATGGATGCCATCGACTACGTCATCACGCACGAGCTCTGCCACATCGCGGTGCCACATCACGGACCGGAGTTCTTCGAACTGCTCGACCGCGTCCTACCCGATTGGCCTAAGCGCAAGCACCGGCTTGAACAAAGAATGGCGTGAAAGAATGGGGTCTACTCGTCAGTAGCGGAAGCCAAGCAGGCTACCACTTGGATCCGTGTCCGTCAGCCGAAGACGAACTAGGCTTTCGAAGTCGAAACCTTCTGAAAAGTCGTTGACGGGTAACATGTCCGTGTTGAGGCAGCAAATGTACTGAAAGCCGAATTTCGCGGACATCGTAGCTGCAAGTTCGAGCGCGTGGGCCCGCTGCCTCGGATCTACCCCGTCGAAGATCGTGCTGTCATGGATGAGAAAGTCAATGCCGAGACCGCGCTGCCGCGCGAACGAAATGAGCATGAGATCATAGCAGAAGATCTTCATCTTGCTGATGCCCTCGCTCGGGCTGCCAGCAATCTCGACATCGAACTTGTAGCCCGTGTCGTCGATGTCGATCACGAGCCGACCGGGAGCATTATAGAGATGTTCAGAGAAGTCGGAAAACAAGCTCAATGCCTGTGACCAGAGCGCACGGCGTTCCTCATAATCGAGTGTGGTGGCGCGCTTAAGCTCGACGGTCTGGACCTTGATCGTGTCGGATTTCGTGGACATTTGTCGCAACTGAGTGATGCGATTGGTCAGTTCGTCAACTTTGAGCCGGGTCGCGGCATGGAGTTCCTGCAACTGGGTGAGTTCCTCCAAGGCTCCTTGTCCGGCCAGCGCGCTAAGATATTCCGCGCGCCGGTCCGTGAGAGCCGCGATTTGGCTGTCACGCTCCGTGATTGCTGCTTCAAGCGAGGCAATCTCGCCGGCGATGAACTCCCGCCGATTGGCGATGATCTTTGCGTTGAAGGCGCGAGCGTCGGACAGTGTCTTGACGACAGCGCCCGGCAGGGCGATGCCTGCTTCGGTGTAGAGGGCCTCCAGGAGGTCTTCGGAGGGTGCATCTTCGGTGGCGACAGAGTCGCGATAGCGTTCAAGCCTCCTTTTATCGACGATGTTGGCGTTAAGCAGACTATGGATCTGAGTCGTGAGCGCATTCGCCTGCCCTTCGATTTCCCGGTACTGCGGAAGCACTTGAAAGTTCGAAAGAGCCGAGCGCTCACGCTCGAGCTGAGTAGCCAGTCGCAAACGCTCCGCTTCGAGCTCGCCCAGCGATCCGAGTTCGCCATCGACGGCACCGGTTTTGATTGCCTGCTTGAGCGCGACTAACGCGTTCTTCTGATCCTTGAGCTGCTGCCAAGTCGCGGCCTTTTCCCAATCCAGGCCGAGCAGGAAGGCGTTGTGAACTTGAATGTCCCAGGTCTTTTGGTTGTCGAAATGCTTGAAAGGTGTGTTGTATGCGGCCGCTTGGTTGCGCACGAAATAGGAAAGCAGCGATCGCACGGATGGTTTGTAGCCGGTTTCAGAAGCCGGTTCGCTGAGACCAAACAACGCCCAACCGAGCACTGACCTCCATTTCTTTGTGTCGAGGCCGATGATGCCTTCCTTGTTGGCGGCAGGCTGGACGGGCCAGCCAGTGGTCGGGCCTTCGATGGCAAAGAAACCGGGCTCATCGGTGGACCGGGTGACCGCGACATCGTTGCCGCCGACGGCCAACTCAAGCGTAAAAGCCCATCCCTCTAAGGCTTCTATGCGAAGGCCCTTTCCAGCAGGCGCATTGCTACCCAAGCAGTAGTCGATGATTTCTATTAGGGTGGATTTGCCCAGGGCGTTGGTCGTGTCTTTATCACCCGCTTTGGTAGAGCGATCCGCAAGCAAAAGGTTCACGCCCGCTGTGAACGTTGTGTTGTGGAAGCCTCTCCGGCTTGCGCGTACAGCTCGAATCATGTGTCGCGCCGGGTGATGAGCCCGTCTCTGATGTCGACAGCGCCGATGAGGAAGAGGAGATTGGTCGCGAGGACGAATCGTTCGAACGTGCCGACATTGCGCTCCGAACGAAGACGCTCCCAAAGACCGGAGACGGTCATTGGTCCGCTGAGGTGGGCAAGCACGGTTGCGCCGACACCGATCAGCGCTTCATTTTGCGGGATGTGTTTAGTCGGTAGGATCATTTTTCGAACACATCGCAAATTTCGAAGAGATAGATCAACACGGCGATCCCGGCGGTCCTATCAGCCTGACGCCGCATACCTCGTTGTGCGAAATCGCACATCAGTTCGAATAACTCATCCCCTTTATGGCCCTGTTTCCGCAGACCATAATATTGCTCAAGAAAACCTGCCTTGAGGCGCTCGGGAAAATCAGAGTCCAGCTGTGCTTCCGCTTCGACATAAGCTGCGACCGTTGCACGCGAGGTCAGCCCAGCCGCAATGATGTGCCGAGCGCCATTTGAAAGCTCGTTCTTCTTGATCTTCTCGTCCGGAGCCGTGAGATCAAACGATCCGTTTCCGGCGGGCGTTTG
>JTFN01007616.1_pt1 | contig 11738 bp, 18 predicted proteins | sample 235401 | NCBI WGS metagenome assembly JTFN01 (sample SAMN03067589, study PRJNA260952) | activated sludge metagenome | biome: Sludge; feature: Wastewater; isolation source: CETP activated sludge from augmented bioreactor treating industrial... | place: India:Gujarat | collected 2013-04 | reverse complement strand
AATCACAGCAGGCTCATCGTTATCTCTATGACGCTTACCATGCTTAAACCATTCCTCAATAACTCCTTTATGTATACTAGCAGGACCATCTAAACGATGTAACTCATGATTTAAATACCATTTTTGGATATCACCAGAAGCACTCTCATAGGCAGGACCATCTAAGCGATGAAATAAGCCATTTTTATACCAATACTTATTACCTTCCGTGTCAACAATTAAACCATTTTTTCTCATATTAATTTACACCTTTGATAATTTTTTTTCTATATTATTCACTTCTAGAGTTTTCTTTAAACCTTTGTTTAATTTTTTCATTTTTTTAATATGATGATAATAATTAAACTCTTCTTCTGTTAATTTCTCACCTAAAATCCAATATTCTTTAATTCCACTTTGTCGTATTACGGCAGGCCCATTTTCTCTATGTTTTACTCCTTTTTGGTAATAGTCCTTTGCATACTTACTCCATATAATCGCAGGCCCTCTAATGCGATGTAATTGACCATAAACATACCAAGATTTAGAACCATCACTATTTTCTACAGCAGGTTTACCATCATCACGATGGAGTTTGCCATGTTGATACCAAGCTTTTGATCCATCAACCATTTCAACAGCAGGCAAATCATCATCACGATGTCGCTCATCATTTAAATACCATACTTTATTATTATTTTCAATAAACAAGCCATTTTTGAGTTTGTTATTCATATTATTTTCCTTTATTATTAAACAACATATTGTAATATATATGAGTGCAGTGAGGAATTTATTATCATTTTCGTCAATAATTAAGCTATCTTTAATTTATACTTTACTCATGATTAGTCTTTATATTTTATTAAGAGATGATTTTATAGAAGACTTTGGTAAAGTATTAGTAAGTGTTTGCTTTAAATCTTTTATTTCTTTTCTACGTAAACTTTCTTCATGAGTAATTTGTTCACCATGTTCCCAATATTCTTCTGTACCATCTTTATCAACGATTAAACCATTTTTAATTTCTTCATTTTTTATGGTCATCTATTGCCCTATATTTAAAATATATAACTTTATTTTATTATAACAATAAATATCTTTTTTTATAGTTATTACAATGTAATTTATCATTAATAATTAAATTATTTCTTTATTACCAAATTTTATATTTTTTTAAGTGGTGATTGTAAAGAAGATATAGGTAATTTTTTATGTAATGCTTTATATAAGCTTTCTTCTTGGGTGATTTGTTTTCCATACTCCCAATATTCTGATGTATTATTTTCACGAATAATAGCAGGTAAACCATTTTCCCTATGTAATTCACCATGTTGATACCATGCTTTAGTTCCATTACCCCATTCTATTGCAGGTAAGTCATTATCCCTATGATACTTACCATCTTGAAACCAAAATTTATTACTACCATCTGCACAAATAACAGCAGGCAAGCCATTATCTCTATGACTCTTACCCTTTTGACACCATGCTTTAGTTCCATCAGCATGAATAATAGCAGGTTTATCATTATTACGATGAAGTTCACCATGTTGATACCACTCTTTCTTTCCACTACAACATTCAACAGCAGGTAAATCATTATCACGATGTAGTTGTCCATGCTGATACCAATATTTATCTCCACTAGAATGAATCATTGCTGGTAAATCTTTATTTCGGTGCAACTTACCCTCTTGATACCATTCTTTACCACCACTGTTCCACTCAATTGCTGGCAAATCATCATCACGATGTAAAACATTATCTTTATACCACTTTTTATTGCCATCCTTATCAATGATTAAACCATTTTTAATCTCTTTCTTTTCATTCATATTTAAATCTTATGTTTTAAAGTAAAGATTTTGGAGTATTATTAGTCATTGATTGCTCTAATTTTTTCGCTTCTTTTTTTAGTAATTTGTTTTCCATGTTCCCAATATTCGACACTACCATCTGTATGAACAATAGCAGGCAAGCCATTTTCTCTATGCCTTTCCCCATTTACCCACCATTCTTTTGTTCCATGAGTCCATTCAACAGCAGGTAGGTCATCATCACGATGTAACTTGTCATTTAAATACCAAAATTTAGTACCTTCCTCATCAATTATTAAGCCATTTATAATTTCTTTTTTCATAATATTATTCCTTTAAATTTTATTAAGTGTTGATTTCATAGAAGATTCAGGTAAAGTATTAGTAAGTGTTTGTTTTAAATCTCGCATCTCTTTCCTGCGTAAACTTTCTTCTTTTGTAATTCTCTCCCCTTGCTCCCAATATTCTTCTAAACCATCTTCATTAATAATGGCAGGTAATCCATTTACTCTATGTTTTACTCCATTTCTATAATATAAAATCATTCCATTATCTGAAGTAATAGCTGGTAAATTATTATCACGGTGTAATTCTCCATGTTGATACCACCACTTTTCTCCATTAGTAAGTTCCTTAGCTGGCTTATCATTTTCTCTGTGTAGTTTTCCATATTGATACCACTCTTTTCTACCATCATCATATTCAACAGCAGGTAAGTCGTTATCTCTATGTAATAAATTTTTTTTATGCCATTCTTTTTTACCACTATTGTATTCAATAGTAGGCAAGTCATTATCTCTATCTAAATAGTCATATTGATACCATTCTTTATCACCATTCTCATGAACTACCGCAGGCAAATCATTATCTCTGTGTAACTCTCCATATTGATACCAATATTGAGTACCATCAGGATCAATAATAGCAGGTAAATCATCATCACGATGGAGTTGTCCATTTTGATACCAACTTTTATTGCCATTTTCATCAACAACTAAACCATTTTTAATTGCTTTATCTTCATTCATACTGCAATCCTTTATATTTTATTAAGTGTTGATTTCATAGAAGATTCAGGTAAAGTGTTAGTGAGTTTTTGCTTTAATTCTCGAACTTCTTTTCTGCGCAAGCCTTCTTCCTGGGTAATTCCTTTACCATACTCCCAATATTCTTTTATCCCATCTGGATGAATAATGGCAGGTAGACCATTTTCACGATGAAGTTGTCCATTTTGATAAAACCATTGTTCACCATTACTCCATTCAGCGGCAGGCAAATCATTGTCACGATGAAGTTTTCCGTTTTGATACCACTCTTTCTTTCCATTATTATACTCAATAGCTGGCAAATTGTCATCACGATGTAACTTATTGTCTTTATACCAACATTTAGTGCCATTTTCATTAATAATTAAACCATTTTTAATAGTTTGGTCTTCACTCATAATTTATTCCTTATATTTTATTTAATGAAGATTTTAGAGAAGACTTTGATAAAGTATTAGTAAGTGTTTGTTTTAATTCTCTTAATTTTTTTCTTCGTAAGCTTTCTTCCTGGGTTATTTTTTCATCCTGTTCCCAATATTCTTCTACACCATTTTCACGAATCACAGCAGGCTTATCGTTATCTCTATGAAGTTTTCCATTTACCCACCATTGTTTAGCATCATTATATTCAATTGCAGGTAAGTCATTTTTTCTATGTCTTTCTCCATGTTGATACCATTGTTTAGAACCATTAGTAATCTCTATAGCAGGCTTATCGTTATCTCTATGAAGTTTGCCATTTAAATACCATTTTTTAGTTCCATCAGTATACTCAACAGCAGGCAAATCATTATCTCTATGATACTCTCCATTTAAATACCAATATTTATTACCATAGTCATCAATAATTAAACCATTTTTTTCTTCTTGCTTACTCATTTAATAATCCTTTAAATTTTTTGTAGTGGTGCTTTTACAGAAGACTCAGGTAAACTATTGGTAAGATCTTGCTTTAAATTTCTCATTTCTTTTCTGTATAAACTTTCTTCTTGAGTAATTTGTTTTCCATGTTCCCAATATTCTTCTTTCTTATTACCATCATCATAATTAATAGAAATAATGGCAGGCAGGCCATTGTCACGATGTAAAACACCATTTTTGTACCATGCTTTACCATAAGCACCTTCTACAGCAGGTAAATCGTTATCACGATGTAATTCTCCATTTTGAAACCATTTTTTATCACCATTAGCATATTCAATAGCTGGTTTATCGTGATCACGATGGTGTTCACCATTTTGATACCATTGTTTATTTCCATACTTATCAATAATAGCAGGTAAATCGTTATCCCTGTGTACTACTCCATTTTGATACCAAAATTGATCACCATCATAAATAACTAAATCATTTTTAATTTCATTATTTTCAGCCATATCCCAATCCTTTATATTTTATTTAATGAAGATTTTAGAGAGGATTGAGACAAATCATTAGTGAGTGTTTTATTTAGTTTTTTCATCTCTTTTCTATATTCAATATCTTCTAGAGTTAACTTTTCATCATTTTCCCAATACTCTACACTACCATCGTAATTAATAACAGAGGGAAGGTTATTATCACGATGATATTTCCCATTTTGATACCACTCTTTAGTACCACTTGCATGAAAAACAGCAGGTAAATCATTATCACGATGACGTTCACCATATTGATACCATACTTTTGTACCATCACTCCAATTTAGAGCAGGTAAATCATTATCACGATGACGTTCACCATATTGATACCATTCTTTACTACCATCATGATACTCAATGGCAGGCAAATCATCATCACGATGTAATACCCCTTCTTTATACCAACGTCGATGACCATATTCATCAATAATTAAGCCATTTTTAATTTCTTCTTGCTCAATCATGACTGTATTCCTTTATATTTTATTAAGTGGTGATTTTAGAGATGATTGATGCAAATCATTAATAAGTGTTTTATTTAACTTTCGCATTTTTTGCCTATGTAAACTCTCTTCATGGGTAATTTGTTCATCCTGTTCCCAATATTCTTCTGTTCCATTTGAATTAATTATAGCAGGCAAACCATTCTCTCTATGTCTTAATCCATTTTGATACCAGTGTCTTTCATCAGATAATCTTACTATTGCAGGTTTATCATTATCTCTATGGAGTTCACCATATTGATACCATTCTTTTTCAGTATTTTCATAAATTATAGCAGGCTTATCGTTATCTCTATGAAGTTTTCCATTTTGATACCAGAACTTATCTCCAAGAGCATTTTCAATAGCAGGCAAATCATTATCACGGTGTAACTTACCATTTTGATACCACCTTTTTTCACCATTTAAACTTACAATACTTGGAGCATCATTTTCTCTATGTCTTTCACCATTCACCCACCATTCTTTTGTTCCATTACCCCATTCTATAGCAGGTAAGTCATTATCTCTATGCACCTTACCTTGTTTATGCCAAACTTTATCACCATTTTTATGTTCAACTGTAGGCAGGTCATTATCTCTATGTTTTTTGCCATGTTGATACCACTCTTTATCACCATTACCTCCTTCAATGGCAGGCAAGTCATCATCACGATGTAAAAGATCGTCTTTATACCAAAGTTTATCACCATTTTTAGTAATAATTAAACCATTTTTAAATTTATTATTTTTTGGCATTATGATACTCTATATCTGGTTTATTATTATCTCTATATGGTACTCCATTCTGATACCAATGTTTTGTACCATTACCCTCAATAATAGCTGGCAAATCATTGTCACGATGTAATTTATCATTCATAAACCAAAATTGATTACCATCAGAATCTATAATATTCGGTAAGTCATTGTCTCTATATCGCTTTCCATTTACCCACCATTCTTGTGTGCCATCAGAAAACTCAACTGCAGGCAAATCGTTTTCTCTATGTAACATTCCATTTTTAAACCAGAATTTAGATCCACTTTTAGTTATAACAGAAGGGGCATTATTTCTGTGTAACTTCCCATTTTTATACCAAAGCTGATTACCATCCCAAACTTCTTCAGATTTGACTAAATTATCCTTAGAGATTAAAGCATTATTTACTTCATTATCTTTTGCACATAACAATCCAGAAAAACCAATTAAAATTATAGATAAAAATATTTTTTTCATTGTAAACTCCTTTATTAATGACTATAATCAACTATAGTTAATCTGGTTTCAGGGTCAACCTCATTAATTAATTCTAAAAATTTATTGCTCCAATCATTATCATTAAAATCATCATTACCCCACCATCCTAATTTACCTAACTCATACCATTTTCCATCTTTTATAATCGCAAAAGGTACTAATAATTCAGCATACTTTTTACGTAAAAACTCTTCACGATTAGCCCCAAATCTTTCTGCATGACCTTCGGTGGCAAAAAAACCTGCTCTTGATAGCTCTTTTACTAATGGATTATTTCTATATTCATGATAAGCCTTAGTAGCATCACCATTATGACTTTCAATATATTTTTTTAAGGATGGTAAATCTTGACCTTTTAACACTTCTTCTAATTTATCATAAACTTTTGTATACTCTTCACAAATAAAATTCTTCATAAAATTAAAATCAATATCTTTAATCTTTGCCGAATTAGCATATCCCTCCTTTTGTTCATTTGCAAAAAAAGAATTTAAACTTGGATCATACTCTATTGCTTTACATCCTGGTTTTAATTTGAAAAAATTACTCCATCTTCCACCAATGTTACAATATCCAAATTTACCATTTATATTAGTCCAGTAACCATAACGATTTTTAGTATTATCTCGTTTTGGGTAATCATTAACAGTTTTCATAAATTCTTCAAAAGATTTATATTTATCTTTATATGAATAACTAACAATGACTCCATTATCTGGAACATCAGGATATTTATAAGAGTTATTACCTAAACTTACCACGTCTCCATCTGAATAATCAGTTTCGTAATAATGATTATTTTTTTTAACTCTCAAGGTACTAATGCCCTCGTTTTCATAAATATTAAAAAAATAATCTTCTACATCAACAAACTCTAAATATTTATTGTTTTCTGTTTGTTTATTAAATTTTTCCAATTGCGTTTCAACTTCATCACCTAATACTATTAGTGAAAAATGAGCCATAATATAACCTTTAAATAAAAATATATACTCTTATTATAACATAAAAATGGCATTTCTTGTTTAAATAATATAGAGTAAAATAAAAAATCCCCCAATATTGGAGGATTATGTTTTTAATTTACCTAAAATTTAAATATGGCAATCAACAAGAGTTAATGTTGTTTCAGGATCAAGATTATTGATCATTTCCCAAAATTGTTTATTCCACTCATCTTCAGTCATTTCACTTGTTGATGAGCCGAACCATCCCATTTCTCCTACTTGATACCATTTACCATCTTTAACCACAGCATGAGGAACCATAGTAGAGTTTTTACAACGTTCAACATATGCTTCACGATTTGGACCAAATGTTTCATATAAACCACCAAAAACAAAAAAATTTGCATCATGTAAATCTTTAACTACTTGTAGTGATCCATACTCTTCACGTGCAGCATTAATATTATTGCCATTACGCTCTTTAATTTCTTCCCAAGAAGGTAAGGGGCGACCTTTAGTAATTTCTTCTAAACTATCATATGTTTTATTAGCCTTTTTTGCTGCCAAATCTCTCATGTGTTCAATATCAATATCTTGTAATTTAATAATATCTACCCAACCATTTTCTGGAGTATTACGAAAAGAACCAGACTCTCCTAACTCTCCTGTAGTTCCATCTTTAGGCTTGAAATATCCAGTCCAACGACCACCAACTACATACCAATCCCATTTGGCAGATGGATTATACCAATATCCATAACGACCAGTTTCTTCATCTCGTGATTCACTTCCTCTCCATTCTTTCATGAAAAGTTCAAATGTTGGGTAAAGTTCACAAAAATTTCCCTCACGAAACTCTGTTCCTTCTGGATAAGTATAAATACGTTCAAAACGTTCATGATTGTATTCACTAAACCTATCATCATATTTGCCATATATAGAACCATCTTTTAAAACGACAAGATCTACTTTACTATTTTTATATTCGCTTAATGACTCTTCTTCTGTATCTTCAAATGAAGCATATTTTTTATCAAAGCCCTCTTCTGCATAAGGCGCTAGTTGTGCGTGAACATCTTCACCAATAACAATAACTGTAAAATGAGACATATGTTTTCTCCAATGTTTAAATTAAATTTATTATAACATAAAAACCATCAAATTAACAATAAAATATGAGCCTTATTGACTTCTATTATTGTGTAGTATATACTAAACACAACACAATTATAGAGAGGTTTTTTATGAATGAATTTGGTCAATATATTAGAAACCTACGAACAAAAAAAGAAAAGACTGATAAAACATTTTCTTTACGACAGGTTTCTTTACGATTAAATATTCAAGCATCTTATTTATCTAAGATAGAAAGAGGTATTGAAAAACCATCAGAAGATCTTGTTTTAAAACTTGCAAAAGAATTTGATATTAATGAAGATGTTTTACTTGCAATGGCTGGTAAAGTCTCTATGCGACTACAACAAATTATCATGAAAAACCCTATTGCATTTTCTAGTCTTTTAATAGAACTAGAAAACTCACCTGAACATGCAATATTGCGGGTAGTTCGTGAAGTTAAAGATGGACAATGGTAAATAACTAAGGAGATAAAAATGAGCCAATCATATAGCATAATAGAAAAAAATACTCTTATTTTTAAAAAGCAAAATACTAAAAACGAATTAAAAATTAACTTTCATCAAACATTACGAGTTCCTGATAATAATACTTTAAATGCTTTGCCAGCAAACTTAGGCAACTTTCCTCTTTATCATGTTGAAGATTACAATCTTGTTCCTGAACATTGGAAATCTCATGGTGGCATATTTTTACCTATGCATCAATCAGAAGCAATGTGGATATCATTTAATTCTACAGTTCCATATGCTATTAAAATTGCAACTGGTAAGATTAATGCCATCACTGGCGAAGAGTGGACTCCTTCATTAAAAAATAAGCCATTAGAATATACTAGCAATGATTATGTCACTGATTATTTATATAGACATTTTAATTTGAAAAAAACAATTAAAAATCACCATCAGGATTATTTTGTAATCCCTGATCAACCCTGGATTGATGGTTTTAATGTCGGTGAAGGCATTGTTAGGCAATTTATTGCTTCACCACTAGGTCAAGGTATTACTGTTGAAGAACAACTAAGTACAGAAGAATCACTGGTAGGTGGCATTCAAATTATTGCTTATCCTATGAAAGTAGAAATGTGGAATATATTACAAGAAAAAAGAAGAGAAGAAATGAAAAACAGAATTTTCAGAACTTGTGCAAGTGGAATTAATCCATCTATTAGTTTAACTAACTCATCATCTGAAATGGGACTTGCTGCTGGTGGACTTATTAATCAACAAATTTATGAGGATCAATATGGTTTAGAATTTTGGGATACTGAAAATCCTGTAAAAGTTTTTGTTCATATTTTAAACTCTGAACAGTTTGAATATGTTACCAAACAAAAACCACCAATGAAACCACTCACTGAAGAAGATTATAAAATGTTTAATTTTCCTTGGTATCACCACTATAAAGATCAAGAAACACTAGCTGGATCTGTAAAACTATCAAAAATTAAAAGTGCAAATAATCTTAAAGTGATTAAAAATTTAAATTGGTAAAAAGATGTTTGTATAAAAAGAAAAGGTTATTGTTTATTAATAACCTTTTTTATTTCATCATATTTTAAATGGTTTAGATTCTTCTTTTTTAGCAGGACTTAAAGAATAATCTAAATCTATTTTATCTAAAACTCTTATAAAGTCTTTTATTTCATCTTCATTTTTATAAATTTTAAATAATTTATATCTTATTCCTTTATTTTCTAATAAATCAAAAATCAATTCCTTATCATTAGAATATACTTTTTCATTACTATTAAAATCATTTGGTTTTTCTAAAAATTCTCTTCTTTTATTAAACTCTTTAATTGTTTCTTCTATGAAAGAAGGCCATAAATATAATAAATCTTCATTTTTTATATTACTTTCATTAATTATGCTATAAATATTACGAAAACTTGTAATTTTACTTATAAACTCGTAAGGAGAATATTTAGACTGGCTTTCTATTTCTTCTTTTAATTCAGTAAACAAATCACCTTTTAAAGATTTAAAACTTAAACCACCCATGTCTATATTTTTCTCTATTTTTATTAAATCAATTTTTAAATCTTTTATTACTTTGAATAGTTCTTTTGTTCCTTCTTTATTATTAACATCATTTAAGAAGATATATAAAGAAGATATTGCTCTACTGCCTTTAGCATTGTTTGTATTTAATTTAATTATTTTTTCTAACTCTTGCTTTGCATACTCTAAGGCATCTTCTTTTGAATAAGAATAATAATCTTTTATTTTTTCTATAATTTCATCTATTCTTTTAGGATTATCTATACTATTTACATAACTCCTAAATTTTTCATTATGAGGTCTTTTAAAATACTCTTCTCTTAATTTACTAATTTCTAATAAATCACTTTTATATAAACTATGAAAAAAATATTTATTAAAAGTCTCATCATCATATTGAGAAAATACTTTTAAATATGACTCTATTATATATTCATTATTTATTTTATTAAAATCAATTAACTCATCATTAGTTAATTCATCATAAATCATTTTAAATGAATCTTTATTTGAAGTGATATTAAATAATAATTCATGAATGCTTCTTAATTCACCCAAACTATCAATAAACTCTCTAACCGTACTTTTAGACACTTTTTCCCCTATTATAAAATATCTATTTTAATGATTAAATCACCATCAAAAAAACCAAAATCATGCTCTTCAAATGGATATGTAGATAAAGTTTCATGTATATCATCTTCTACATCAATAAAACTTTCCTGGCTATATTGATTAGACATTAATATTACTTTTTTATCTTCTAAAATATATTCAAACTTTACTTGAAAAATGCTATCTTCTGTTACTTCCACAGACTTCATTTTATCATTAAATCTTTCATCTAATACTTCTGAAATATCTCTAAAAGCATCAGATATTGATTCTGAATCATATGTTTTATCAAAAATATTAATCATTTAATTTATCTCCTATTACTCTCTATTTAACCAAGTTGCTTTATATCCATACTCTAACGGCTCATAATAGTCATTTTTATAACTATCACCTACAAATAAAATTTTTGATTTTTTTTCTTCTAATAGTTCTTCACACTTTTGATACATTCCAATTTGAGGCTTTATATAACCAACATTTGAACTAAAAACTAATTTTACTTTATCTAAACCACTCATTGCAAACAACAGGTTTATTTGTTCAGCATATTGATAGGCCAAATTAGAACAAAGTAATAACTTAATATCATTTGAAATCAACCACTTAATTACACTAATTGTATCTGAATAAAACTCAATAGAGTCTATTTCTTTATTTAATAATCTCTTGAAAATTTCTTTTGTTTCTATATCAAGAGAAATACCTATTTTGTCTTCCAGTTCAGATAAGGTAAACTTTCTAGTCATTACCCAATTTTTATAATCTTTTAAAAAATTCAAACCTTCACTTGTCAGATTTTGATTTTTAATTTCAGACAATAAATATTTATATGGATTGGTTTTATCTTTAATTTCTACTAATGTTCCAAAACAATCAAAAATAATTGCTTTTATATGATTTTTCTCTAAATAATCATCACTTATTAAGGTAAACAAATGATTAATTTCTTTTTTTAAGCCAGACATTATTCTCCCCTTATTGCCCATAAACATTGTACTTTAATCTACAATTTAAGTCAATTTAATCCTTAAAATTTAAAACT
>JTFN01000955.1_pt1 | contig 11745 bp, 6 predicted proteins | sample 235401 | NCBI WGS metagenome assembly JTFN01 (sample SAMN03067589, study PRJNA260952) | activated sludge metagenome | biome: Sludge; feature: Wastewater; isolation source: CETP activated sludge from augmented bioreactor treating industrial... | place: India:Gujarat | collected 2013-04 | reverse complement strand
GACCGTCGTGTCGCCAAGCTCGATGTCGAGCAGGCGAATGGACCGGAAGTTTTCAATGCGGAGCCTGGTAATCCGCACAGCGAGACACCTCTCGATCAGTCATTGGTTGCAATGTCCATGCTCACTCCTCCTCAAACCCCACCTTGCTAGCGTCCAGCTTTAGGTCGCGGATGTTGGCGCGGACAACGTCCACCACGTCATCGGGATAGCCGTCCGGTGCCGATGCCTCGACTTCCAGGGTGAGGCGCACGTTCGCGCCCTCCGGGCGACCCAGCTCGAAGAGGATTTCCTCAGCGATCTTGGCGACCTGCAAGCCTGCCTTATCCGTGTCGAGCGAGATGGAACCGTAGAAGCGGCCCGGTCTCCCGGACTTGGTCTCCCCCGGTTGCGGCTGGTTGCCGTCACCGGGTTGCGTTGTGCCACCGCCGGGAGCCGTGCCCGTCATCGTCGCAGGCTCCTGGTCGGGGAGCGCAGATCGCCAGACCAGAAGCCCGCTCGTGACATTCGAGCCAAGATTCGCGGCCCAGCGAGACAGGCCCTCGTACTTGCCGGATTGCTCGTCATATCCCTGGGCGAATGCGACAGGGCCGTCCAACTTGCCGACCAGCTTGTCGATGGCTAGCGTTAGCGTGGCGTCATCCCGCAGGCGGGGCAGATAGACATAGCTGGCAAACCAGTCGAGCAGCGTCGCCACTTCGATGTAGGGCCTGTCTTCCGGCCAGACCTTGCGCAGCTCCGTCAGCAGCGTGTCCGGCCCTAGCTCATCGACGATGACGCCATTGGCACGCAGCTTCTCGTAGACCACCTGGGGAATCGGCTTGCCCGGCGCGCGGTTGACGACAGAAGTGTGCTCCAGCGTGAAACCGGCGGCCGGACCGGCACCAGTGCCGCCGTCTTGCGCCGCAACCGGATAGAGAACATGCGACCAGGTGCTGCGGATGCGCTGTGCCAGCGCTTCCGCCGATTGGCGCATGCGCGAGCCGGCATCCTCGAACTGCGCCCGCGTGAGCCCATCCGCCATCTCTTTGTCTTCAACAATGGACTTCCAGGCAAGAAACTTGCGAGCGATCTCGCGGCAGGTGTCGAGGCCGCTCTCGTCGGCGGCGACGAATACGAGCGCATTGCGGAACTTGCGCTGCCCGGTCCCGCGCCGTTGCAGCGCATCGGTCGCGATGCGCTCTGCCGGTGTCTTGTCAGGGCTCTTCAGCGCATGGGGGTGCGCCGGCGGGACGATGACCAAGGCGATGGCCCGTCCGTCGTCCACGTCAATCAGGTTATCGGGGGCGGCATGTACCCGATGGAAACCGCCTTTGTGACCCTGCTCCTTCCGCAGGATGCCAGTGATTTCAGCGTCGGCGTCGTCGGCCGTAATATCATTCGCGCGCTCTTCGGCGATGCGATTCAGTGTCGGCTGAGTCGAGAACCAGTAGCGATCGCCCTCCCGGTAGAGATAGGCAGACCGCTCCGAAAGCTCGCGGAGCGCATCGCCGAAAATCGAGATCTGGTCGCCCGGCTGCGCGCAAGAGAGCCTGAGCGAGGGACCAGTCAGCCCGCCGCGCGACGATCCGCGATGCGGTGCGGTGGCCAGGAACACGGCGCGCGCCGCGCGCGTCGCGGCAATGACATCGCCGAATCGCTTGCGCGAGGCTTCCATCTTCGCCGGCAAGGCCAGTTCGCCGTCCACCTCGGCCTGCAGGATCGGGCCATAGGACCGGTCGAGCGGCTCCAGGATCGCCGTCCGCACCTTCTCCTCTGACAAGGGCAGCAGCGCGAGCGTAATCAGCGGCGCGTTGCTCTGTCCGCGCCACAAGGCATAAATGGCATTCGCCATGATCTTGAGGATGCCGCGCGTTCGCTGGAACTTCTCCAGTGTCGACCAATCCTCGGAGAAGCGCTTCAGCACCTCCGGGTGAATCGGGTAGGCACGACGCATCTCTTCCCGATATCCAGGCTCCTTCACCTCGGGCGGAAAGTCGGAGGCATTGTCGCGATAGAGCTTGCTGAACGCCTGGATGGTGGCATCGCGCGCCTTCTCTCCGTCCTCGTCCAGCGACTGGAACAGGCGGCGGCGAACGATCTCGAAGGTCTCCATGCCGCTCGCAGGGGTCCAGGCAGATTGCACGCGGCCAAACAGCTTTTCCAGTCGGTGCAGTGCATCGACACCACGCTGGTCGCCCACCTCCATCGTCGATTCCGGCAGTGAACCGACGACCATTGCCCCAGGCACGGCCGCAGCCGCTTCCGTCAATGACTGGACGAAGGCGTGGAACGCCTCGTATTCCTCGCCACGAAGCTGCTTGGCGAAGGCAACCACCTCGTCGAGAAGAATGAGGCACGGAGAGGCTGTCTCCAGAATCCTGACCAGCCGTTCCGAGCCGGGATTGGTGCGGTTCGCCTCGGACTCCGCGATCACGTCGACGGCCTTCCAGCCGCCCAGCCGGTAGGCGATATAGCCCCAGGCGGTGCGTACCTCACGGCCGTCGCTCGCGTGCATGACCTCACTCGGTCCCTTGTGGGTGCCGACGAAGACCGCACGGCGCACCTGAGGCAGCGTCGCGATGCCAGCTGCCTCCAGGATGCCCTTCATGCCGTGCAGCGTCTCGGCCCGGTACCCGGCCTCCGCCGCCCCCGCCAGATGGTAGAGCGCAAGCATGGTGTGCGTCTTGCCGCCACCGAAGTTGGTTTGCAGGCCGACGACCGGATCGCCGCCCTTCTTCGCAAATCGTTCGGCCGCGGCGCGCAGCACCCGGCTCAGGCCCTCGGTCAGATAGGTGATGCGAAAAAAGGCGAGCGGATCGGTGTATTCTTCCGAGCCGATGCCCTGATCGACATGGGCAAGGTTCGCCGCAAACTCGGCATCGGTGAAGCGCGCCTCCAGCACGTCGGGATGCGGTTGCGCCACCTCGCGCCAAGGGCGCAACCTGTCCGCCAACGGTGGCTCGTCGGACCTCTGTCCTTCCTTCGCGTTCTCCTGTTCGGCAGCCGGGTTCGCGCGCTTCTGAGCCTCGTAGAGATCGTCGACGAACTTCACCTGCGGTTTGGCGCCGACGGCCTCCAGAAGCTCGCGGATGGCGTCAAGATAACGCAGCGCCTCGCGGTCCTGCATCATGCCGTCGAAATGCGAGGCGGCGTTTCGCGCATCGAGGGCGAGCGAGACATAGCTGCGCGCCTTGCGCATCGCCCTGTCGTGCCGGAACACGTCGCCATAATTGTCGAGGATGGTCTTCAGCAGGCCATAGACGTCGAGCTCGCCGCCCGGATCGCCACCTCCGGCGCGGCTTGCGTACTGCCGCCAGTTATCGCCATGGCGCTGCTTCATACGGTCGGCGACATAGGGGCCAAGGCCGATGCGGAGCGCCTCCAGCGCCTGATCGACCCTCTGCTTCGCGCTGAAAGGATTGTTCATCGGCGCGCCTCTCCGAAGTCGAATTGCGGCTCCTCGGGACCGGAAACGACCCGATGGTCCAGTGCCGCCTGCTCAAGGTGGGGGAACTCCTCCGCCAGCAGGTTGTAAACCTGCGCCTCCTGGGCCCAGCCCTTCTTCTCGCAGATGTCGTAGAGCCGGTAGGCGAGTGCTCTCGCGGCCTCGGCATCTTCCGGGTTCATCTCGGCGATGAGGGCTGCGGCCGCCGCGGTGCCGCCGTCCTCCGCCTCGAGCACGCGGATCAGATGCTGTGCGCATTCCCAGTGGGTGAGCCGGCGGTCGGTGCTCGGTCGCCAATCCGCCTGCATCTCCGAGCGCTTCAGGAGGCGGGCAACCCCGCCCTTGGCGTGAAAGACGCCCGCCTGCTCCAGATCGCCAAGCCCAAGAGCATATGCATTGGCCATCTGGATCGCGTCGCCGGATTTCCCCGCGTCCATGCCGAAGGCCTGGAACCAGTCGATACAGAAGCGTGTGGCGGGGTCGAAGTGCGCATCCTCCTCGCCGAGGATTTCCTCGCGCACCTCGTTGATGAGGGCGATGGCGGTGCGGACGGTCATCTCGGAGTCGTCCGGCTCCAGCACCTTCGCGTAGCTGGTGAAGATGCCCATGCCCGGTCCGAGCGCGGACTGCGCCATGTCCACCGGCCCGACGCCGGCTTCCTTGATTTTCTGGAGGGCGTCCGGCATTTCGCGCTTCAGGCGGGTGATGAGCTCTCGGCGCGTTGTAACAGCGGCTGTCTCCGGGCGTTTGGTGCAGACGAGAACGATAGAAGAAGCAAGCGCATTCGCTGAGTTCGAGTTCATCCGAACTTCTCCTTCGGACCGAACAGGCCAAGTGCCATCAACAGCCAAGCCTGCGTCAAAAACCGCCTGTAGAAAGGTAGCCCATCCGGGAGAGGTAAGACCCTCGTCAGCAACTTCAGATTGCTTGAAGGCATAGTAGATAGCGATCGGGTTATTCTGGTCCGAGATATTCAAAAGATTGCGCAAAGCGCGGCGCATTCCGCTGAGAAAGTATGCATCCGCATTGTCTTGTCCATTGTGTCGGTAGGGGGTAGCAACGAGCTCCTCATCCTTGGGAGCAAGGACTCTGCGAAACAAATCTGGCCATACAGCTCGAAGAGCACGTCGAAGCCAGATATAAAAATAATCCGACAGATCAGAATACCCAACGTTATCATAGTAAGGTGGATCTGTAGACACCACAGGTCTTTCTGAAATCCAACAGATCCCATTTGCTGCATTTACCAGCTTCACGTCTCCAGGAGAGACCGGGTTTGCTGCATCGAGACATGCGGCGATAACGCCGATGCAAGTATCAATCGCTCCGCTGGACTTAGTTAGGACATGGGGTTCGGCAAAATCCCATGTCATGGGTACGGCTTGCCGATTGAACGCTGATCGAATCGCATTGTCTTTTGGAAGCCACGTTGCTTGCGTCGAGCCGTACATCGACATCCTGTCCACTACGAACGCCAAGTACGTCGCCACAGCGTCCGCGTAAGCCACGCCGCCGCTGCCGCCTTCGGCTAGAGGGCAGTCATCCTTTGGTAGAGACGAAGACTTTTGCGCATCGGCCAGCACACGCTCGCGTGCCTCGCTGACCAGATCGGAGAAAGTCGTCAGCGCAGTCAGTTGGCGGGCGGTGAACAGGTCACGATAGAGGGGCATTCCATAGTCTGGCGGAGAGAACCACCGCGGATTGTCCGGCAGCGACTGCTCCAGTTCCGGCACCGCCGGCACATCGACCCTCGCTGCGGTCTCATGTTTCGGCGCGGGCGATAGGTAAACGCGACTACGATTGCCCTCCGCAACGATAGCCATCAGCCGAGCGCCCATGCGGCCGGCCTTGCCTTCCGCCTTGACGTGCTTGGCATCAATCGGCGTTCCGGTGAGCACGCAGGCAAAGTTGGATCCGCGCCCGGTCTTGGTGCCCTCCTTCAGCCGCTTCTCTTCCTCCGCCTTCAGTGTTCCGGTCCTGACCTCGAACCTCCAGCCGTCCCGTGCAGCCGGATCGCGCACCACTTCCACCCACGCCTGCTTGTTCTTCTTGGTGGACAGCATGAATGAGGAGACGAGCGGCACATGCGCGCCCTTGGCCATCGGGTCGGGCGAGGCCACGGTGCGCGCCCAGAGCCAGGCGATGACGGTCGCCTCGCTGCCATCGGGGAGTTTTGCCTTTGGATACAGGTGACCGATGCGCTTCTCGGCTTCGTCGCGCATCCAATGGCCGTAATGGCGCACGTCTTCGGCCAGCCCTTCAGCGCCTTGCCAGGCGCGATGCGGATCGCGGTCCGGATTGACCGGCGGCAGCCCGGCAAACTTCGGCGGTATCTCGACCAGCGCCTTGGAGATGAGCACGGCCACGGGATTGAGATCCGAGCCATAGGCGCGAAGGCCGAGGCGCTGGGCCTCCAACGGTATCGAGCCGCCGCCGCAGAACGGGTCGTAGACCGGCGGCGCCTTCTCTTGCAGATAGGCCAGCACCGCCGCCGGGTCGGACTTCGCCGGCGGTTCCTCGCCCAGTCCCCAGGCCACGGAGCGGGCGATCTCCCAGCGGGCATTGTTCAGGATGTGCTCGTTGGTCGAGGCCTCCCACGGCACCATCGCCTCGATGATCTTGTGCAGCCGCTCGCGCTCGCGCTTCTGGTCTTCTTCGGTCGGGAAGCGGTCAGGCCATGACGACGGATCATCGACGAGCTGTGCAAAAATCACGGCGCGGCAAGTGGCCAGTGGACGCTGAGCCCACCACTTATGCAACGAAGTTGGATAGCCCTTCGGCGCCTTTTTCTTCTGCCGCGTTGCCTCGGGATTGATCAGTTCAAGAGGAAGCGCGATCTCGATGAGCTTCTTTCTTCTTGTTGGTTCTGTCATGCAGGCGGCCCCCCGACGGCCAATATCTTTGAAAGATCGAGTATGCGCGAAACCTCGGTAAAGCCGGGCTCCGCGCCGAATATTCCGGTGGGACTGCGAACATAAACCGGCTCCAGTGCGTAACCCGCCTCCACGCGCGCGACGGCGAGGATGTAGGGAAGGCCCGACTGCTCGGCATTGAACGCGGTCAGCATCTCGTTGCGGGTGACGGTGACAGTATCGGCGCCGTCTATCCGGCCCTTGACCTCGATGAAGACCAGGCTCCCGGTTCTGGGGTCGCGGCTCTCGATGTCGTAGCCGCGGTTCTCGGCCGACACGTCGCGTGGCTCCCGCCCGAGGTTGCGCTCGGCCGCCATGACGGCGTCCATGGCGAGCTTCTCGACCTCCGCCCGCCCCTCGGCGAGCCCGGTGTGAGCCGCGACAGGTTGCGCCTGCCTAGCGAACCAACCGATCGGCACGACCAGCGCTGCCCCCTGAATTTCCGGCGGCAGCGGCGCGATCTGGCGTTCCTTCGCGAGCTCGGCAAGCCGCTTGTCCAGGCGGTCGCTCAACGTCTCGACATAACGTCGGGCATTCTGCGAGTTGAGGCGCTGCTGCCTGCCCGCCTGCTCCTCGCGCTCCAGTTCGAGCGCGCGGCTCTGCCAATGCAGAATTTCCCGGCGCAGGCGCTCCTTCACCGCTGTCTCGGTGCGTGCGATCTCGTCGAGACGGCGCGCCTTCACCTCCTCCAGGTGACGCGGCACGAGTTCGGCGATGGCGTAGCCGCGCACCCGGTCCTCGATGTCGCCAGCGAGCCAACTCTCCTTCAGGATCGCCTCGACCTGGCGTTTCTCATCTTCGGTCGGCGGGCGGCAGTCGAGATAGGGCGCAGCACCGCCGTCGGCGGCTTCGCCGTGGCGGTCGAGATAGACGAACTGAAGCCGCTGCGAGATGACGCGCGGCCGCCCGTTGCGGCCCACCCGGCCGTCTCGGATGGCATGCTCCAGATAGACCAGCACCCGCGGCTCGTCCCCGCTGTCGTTCTCGTCGACCAGCACGGCGCCCTGACTCAACAGGTTGCGGTAGCGCTCCAGGGTCAGGTCGACCGTCGCGTCAAGGAGCGGATGACCGGGCGCGACCAGCGCGGCTTGCCGCTTGCCGGGTACGTCGGCCTTGTCGAAGCAGATTCGCTCGTAGCGCGGCAGCACGGGATCGCCGCGGCCAATCAGCCGATCGCGATCGCGCAGGATGGCGGGCACGCGACGCACCTCGTAGCGGCCCTTCTCGCGCTGGTGCATGACGCCTCCGGCGAGCGCGAAAGCTTCCTCGAAGAAGGAGCGAATGTAGCGCGGCTGGAGCCGCCGGGCCTCGGCGCGTTCCATTTCTTCCTTCAGCGCCCCGATAGTGGAGGCGTCGAGCCCTTCCTTGGTCAGCTTCGAGCGAGCGACGACTTCCTCGATGCGTTGGCGATCGACCGCGCCGTCGATGGCCTTGAACAGCCGCTCACGAACGTCCGGCCGCTCGCCGTACCGGATCGCCTCCATGAACATGTCGCGCAGCGCGCGGGCCTCGAACAGCTCGCCGAGCACGTCGTATACCTTGCCGCCCAAGGTTTCCCGGGCCGTCTCCAGCTTCTCCAAGAGCCGGGCATAGACCTGCCCCTCGCGGGTTTCGCCGGCGATCAGGTTCCAGAGGTGGCACACCTCTGTCTGGCCGATGCGATGGATGCGGCCGAAGCGCTGCTCCAGTCGGTTCGGATTCCAGGGCAGGTCGTAGTTGACCATCAGGTGCGCGCCGCGCTGAAGGTTGACGCCTTCGCCTGCGGCGTCGTTGGCAATCAGGAAGCGCACCTTGGGATCGTCGTTGAAGGCGGCAATGGCGGCGCGGCGGCGGTCGCGCGGCACACCGCCATGAATAACGGCGACGCTTTCTTCTTCGCCGGTACGCCCACGAATGCGTCCCGCCAGATATTCGAGCGTGTCACGGGACTCGGTGAAGATTACGATCTTCCGGCGGACATCGTTGCCGGGGTCATGAACGATCGGATCGTCGAGGATGCGGTCCAGTTCGCGCCACTTGGTGTCCTCGCCAGAGCGTCGCAGCTCGCGGGCCAGGCGCTCAAGCTCCCTGAGCGAAGCGATCTCCGCCTCCAGTTCGGCAATGGTGCGCGCGGCCGTCGCCTGATCGACCACCTTATCTTCAAGGTCCTCAAGCTCGTCTTCGGGCGCTTCCTCGATGTCCTCCTCATCCCACGATGGGATTTCGGCGCGTGTGGCGAGCGTCCCCGCCGCCTCCAGGCCGCGCTTGAGAAGTCGCTCCTCTTCGAGTCTGGCCTCCAGCCGCGCCAGTCGGCGTTTCAGGGATTCGTGGATGGCCGCGGGCGAAGAAGCGAGCCGGCGCTGAAGAATCTGCAACGCAAAGCCGACATTGTTGCGCCGCCGGTCGCCGCCTTCCTGTATCTGGTCGGCACGATTCATCTCGTCGCGCACATAGCGCGTGACTGCCTCGTAGAGCACGGCTTCGCGATCGGAAAGCTTGTAGGAGACGGTGTATGCCTTGCGCTCGGGAAAGAGGGGGCTGCCGTCGAAACGCCGCAGCTCCTCCTTGGTCAGCCGGCGCATCATGTCGGATGGGTCAATCTTATGTACGCCCTGTCGAAACCGGCCTTCGAACCGGTCCGAATCGAGCAGGCCCATGAAGAGCTGAAAATCTTCCTCCTTACCGTTGTGCGGCGTTGCCGTCATCAGCAAGAAGTGGCGCGCGACAGATCCCAGCACTTGCCCGAGCTGGTATCTCTTCGTGTATTTGACCTCGCCTCCGAAGAAGCTTGCCGACATGCGGTGAGCCTCGTCGCAGATGACGAGATCCCAGGAGGGGGCGGCTTTGAGGCGCTCCTGGATATCCTGCGCACGGGACAGCATGTCGAGCCGCGCGATCACGCGTTGTCTCTCGGCAAAGAAGTTCCCGGTGCGCGACGCCTCGACCTGGTCGCGGGTCAGAATATCGAAGTCAATGGAGAACTTTTCCCTCAACTCGTCCTGCCACTGCTCGACGAGGCTTCCCGGCGCGACGATCAGGCAGCGCTCCAGGTCACCCCGGATCAGGAGCTCCTTGACGAGGAGGCCTGCCATGATCGTCTTGCCGGCGCCGGGATCATCGGCCAGCAAGAAGCGGAGCGGCTGGCGCGGCAGCATCTCTTCATAGACGGCGGTCAATTGGTGCGGCAGCGCGTCGATCTGGGAGGAGCGGACAGCGAGAAACGGATCGAACAAGTGAGCGAGCCGGATGCGAAGAGCCTCCGAGGCTAGCCGCAATAGGTGCCCATCGCCGTCGAACGCGAAGCAGCGCGTCGGCTCGGCGAGCTCCAGTTCCGACTCGGACGACCGGAACAACACGGTCTGATCGACGGCGCCGTTGAGTTTATAGGTGACCTCGACGGCATCGGGACCGAACGAGCGCGCAGCCAAAACCTCGACGAACTGCGCTCCCGCAATCCCCCGAACCCTGGCTCCCGGCACGATTTCTTCCAACCGTATCATCGCCGCGCGCGTTCCCCGCCCCTGCGGTCAGTCATCGGTCCTCTGACCCGCCTCGTCATGCCGCCCTCGGCTTCTTGCCCGGCCGGGTGGGACCGTTACCGTCTGGCCCACTCCCATCCGAAGTGTCTTCGCCATGCTCCGCCACATAGTGGCGCATGAACTCGCGCAGCACCTGAGCCGCCGGCTTGTCCTGAGCGCGGCAGACCTCCAGGAACTGATCGCGGAGCCCCCGCTGAACCCGAATCCGAAGACCGACATCCTTCATGGGCCGCAGTGTGCCCAATGGATACACAAATTGCCAGAGTAAGCGGAAAGCGTTCCACGGTTTATCTCGTTCGAAGACGTAAGGTGGCAGAGCTGCCGAATGGTACTCAGCGCCGGCCAGTTCCACACAATCAGGCCACGCAGCCGCGGTGTCCGCTTGTCGATTGCGCGATGAAGCTGATCACGCTCCGAGTCGGTCAAAGTTCTGCGAGAGCTAAAAATGACGGAGGTGGTGACACTTGATGGAATGGATCAAGCTGCACCAGAACCCCGATGAACTATGTCCAAGACATTAGTAGGTAAGCGGATACCATATCCTACAGTCGACGACATCTACTCGATCAATCCGGGTGTCAATACTTGCCAGGCCGCCGCACCTCAGGGTGCGACTGTCCGCGTGGATAGATTACGAGCTCGGCCCCGATTTCCCGCCCTCTGGCTTTCGCAAAATCGAGCGCCTGCTCGTAGGCTCCAAACTCGCAGTCAAAAATTGGATCATGGCATCGGACGTTCCAAATAACATCGTTCTTGTCTCTCTGGAATACGGAAATTGTCTTCGTTGTCATGGTTCGATCATCCGTATAGTATTTAATTTCCAGATATTGTTGATGTAAGCGTTCCATTGTAGCATTGAATAAAACAATAATTGTTATCTGTCCCCGGTTGCTTGAAGGTTCTTGCCTGTGCGTGGCCCATCGCAGGGACAGAAATGGATGTATTGTGACAATTTATATTTCGCGCTGCGCATCCACTCCCGCCGGCTAACGGTGGGCTCTGATCACAAGTTATCGACGAACCGGTCCCTCGGCACCACTTCCCCGCAGCCGTTGCACCAACCTTGGGATCGGACTCAGAAACCAGACCCTGATCTGCGACGCAATTCCAAGCTCCTCCGCTCCACTGAAGTTTCTGACTGTTAGGGCAGATCGGCGGGTTGGAATAGGCCGAAGATGCAGGAAACGCAGCATCACATATGACCTTTGCCCCATCGGTACGACACAAGCGACCGTTCACAAGGCCACCCACTTGAGGGTCGGTCTCAGTCGTGCCTGCAGAGGAGCCCAAGGCATCGCTAACGCAAATCCAGGCGGTACCACTCCACTGTATCTTTTTGTCGCCGATACAAGTCGGAATCTTTCCCAAATTACCAGACCCGACGTAAATTTCGGAGGCAGTGAGTCTATTTGTTACCGTGACGTTGCCGCTGCTTACATCTAGTCCGTTCCTTACAGAGACCCCCTTGTCGAAGCTGGCATTCGCGCCGTTTACGGTCAGTCCGTTTTCGAGCGTCGTGGCGGCGCCATTCACGGTCAGTCCGTCTTGGAGAGTCGCAGGTCCATTGATGCTAGCTCCTCCGAACACAGAAAATCCGTTCTTGACCTTGGCACCGGAGGTAAAGGTGAAGTTGGGGACACAGCGATTGGCGTCTGCATTTGCGTGGGTTGGTCCATAGATCATCCCTGCGCTGGTACAAGCATTCATGCGCTGTAGCTCCTCAGTCAACGAATGGAGCATGGCCTGTGCCCTTGCACCTTCTGCTCCACTGCGATTCGGGGTGCTGAAAAACTTACTTTGCGCCAGAGCGGAATCACCAAAAATAGACATGAATATAATCGCTGCATATATCATGATATTTACCTATTTTTCTTGAAACAATATTACCAAT
>JTFN01003773.1_pt1 | contig 11777 bp, 7 predicted proteins | sample 235401 | NCBI WGS metagenome assembly JTFN01 (sample SAMN03067589, study PRJNA260952) | activated sludge metagenome | biome: Sludge; feature: Wastewater; isolation source: CETP activated sludge from augmented bioreactor treating industrial... | place: India:Gujarat | collected 2013-04 | reverse complement strand
GCTAACGAGCCATGCAACGCTAGTTTTAGCTGCCGAGATTTTTGTTGCTTCATATCGATACTGGCGCGACTGATAGTATCAATGGCTGGTGCCACTTGTTGTAGATATTGCTCACCTAAAGCCGTAAGCAAGATATCTCGCCCTCTGCGGACAAATAATGGATGTCCGAGGAAATCCTCAAGCCCTTTTATTTGGTGGCTTACAGCACTCTGAGAGACATGCAAGCGCTGGGACGCCACAGAAAAGCTTTGCGCACGAGCAGCTTCAACAAAATAGTGAATAGCGCGTAAAGGGATACTCATTATCCAAAAATCTCATAGTTGTTTTAATTAATATCATTATAAGTAATATCACCGCGATAGTACAATCTAACAACAAGCCAAAGTCTGTTAGTTAAAGAGGAGTTAGTCGTGGATCGTTCGCTTATTCTAGCCGTGTTGTTATTAATTTTTGGCAACAATATTGCGATTCTATCCGACTCTTTAATTAAGTTACTCGATGGCTTTGAAGCACCCTTTCAATTTGTGCTGCTGCGCCAATTAAGTGCAGCTTTGTTACTACTACCTGTGATGCTTTATTTACGTCGACCGTTACTACCTCAAAAATTACGCTGGCATGCCACTCGTGCTCATATCTTCTTATTTGGCGCGGTATTTATGGTTATTTCACTAACGACCTTACCCTTGGCTACTGCGAATGCTATTTTTTATGCAGCACCACTGATTACAGTGGTATTTGCACGTGTTTTTTTCAAAGAAAGGGTTACTCTCTGGTCATTAGGTACAGCGGCTTTAGGTATGCTTGGCGTACTAGTTATTGTTAACCCTAGTGAAGGAAATATCTTTGTTTTAGCTGCGTTGGTGGTGGCTGCAAGTTTAGCTATAAATAATCTACTGATTAAGAAACTGCCGGTCGAACATAGCATCATTGATACTCTTTATCTGACTAACATACTTGGTATTCCTACCACCTTGGTGTTGACCCTTATTGAGGGGGCTACTTTTGATTGGTACTTATTTTGGTTAGCTATAGGGTCGAGCTGCTTTGCGATGATTTATGCGGCAACATGCGTGTATGCATACCGAGCTGCCGATAGCAATAAGATAACCAGTGCTGAATACACAGGATTGATTGGTGCCGTTCTTTTAGGATTCGTGTTTTTTGCCGAGCAACCCGATTTACGTTTTTACCTGGGGAGTCTATTAATTGTTATTCCTCTTACACTACTCACTTGGCGTCAGGGAAAGTCGAGCTAGTAGGCAGTAAGTGATACTTGATAACTAATCTAAAAATAAAGCATGAGCGCTTACGAGACCCCGCTGTAAGCCGAGCTTACTGTCCGACTCAATATAAGCGTTAATGAGTGTTTATAAACCTGTTGGGTTGTTCTATTTTAGTTGGATTAAACCTTGATGGATAGCCTCATAAAGCTGGGTATTAAGGGGCTGATATCCATGTTTTAAATCAACTAACACATACAATGGGTCGGTCACCTTGGCTAAACTAAAGCTATCTTTTTTCAATTGAGTTTTCATTACTTTGAAAGTAGTTGTCAGCTCGTGATGCTGACAAAGCCGAATAAAGCGAGGTAACGCATATTCGGGTAAGTGCTTGCGGATGGTTTGAAAGAACTCTTGAGGATTGAACTCTCGACCTTGTGCTAGAACAAGACTAACCATCCCTGCTTTACCTTCGGCATGAGGTACTTTTACACCGTAGGCTACAGCTTCAATGATATCGGTAACACGAGCTATTTGTGCCTCAACTTCTGTGGTGGCAACGTTTTCTGACTTCCATCTGAAGGTTTCACCCGTTCTGTCGACAAAGGCAATATGGCGAAACCCTTGATGTCGAACGAGATCACCCGTATTGAACCAACAATCGCCAGGTTTAAAAACATCTACCAGTAATTTTTCAGCATTAGCTTGGGGGTTATTCGTGTAACCATCAAAGGGAGCTTTCGATGAGACCTTTGTTAGTAAAAGGCCAACGTCACCTTTAGCTACAGGTTGTAAATAGCCGAGATCATCTTGTATCGGTATTTCGCGTTCAAAATCAAATGCGACAACCGCATATGTCATGGGTGAAAAGCCAACAGTACGTTTTAAATTGAAGGCATTAACAAAGCCAACATTGCCTTCGCTAGCACCGTATAGTTCGCAAATATGACGAATACCAAAACGTTGCTGTAACTCATCCCAGATTTCAGCTCTTATCCCGTTACCAATAATGGCACGAATACCATGCTGGTTATCACTGGCGTGGGGCGGCTGATTTAGTAAGTACCGGCACATTTCTCCCACATAAACAAAAACGGAGGCTTGAAAATCTTTGATATCCTGCCAAAACCCTGAGGCACTGAATCGTTCAGATAATGCCATCGAACTACCACTCATGACCACGGCACTTAATGCTATGGATAAAGCCGTATTATGATAAAGCGGCAGGGTGTTGTAGAGGGTATCTTGTTGTTTCAATCGTAGCGCCATATGGCCGAAGCCGATACCGGCTTTATACCAGCGAAAATGGGTCATGGCTGCAGCTTTAGGTAAACCAGTAGTGCCAGAAGTAAGTACATAAAAACAATGCTGAGCTAAAGTAATGGTCTCGGTTTGGCGTGGATTGTGTTGATGTTCAAGCTTAATTAAGGGCGTTAAATCAGTGGAAAAACAAGCTTGCGCGGCAGCGCTTAATTGGTTCCATTCCATTCTAGAATCAAGTGCACATTGAAGATCTAGGTTAAGAGTTGCGACTTCCTCGGCGTACGCACTTTGGCTGATTAATAACTTGGGCTGCAATACTTTAATACTATGTGCGAGAGTTTCTTGCCGCTGTTTTGAGTTAAGCATGCCAGCTATGGCCCCAAGCTTATTGATTGCAAATGCCCAAGCTAGCTGTGCAGCCGAATTATTAAAAAGTAACGCGACACAATCACCTTCCTTGATACCATAGGCAGCAAGAGCGTGGGCTAATTGATTAACCCAGCTGTTGAATTCTTCGTAAGTAAAGTTGCCTTCATGAGTCTTCAAAAAAATACGTTTGGGATATCGGCGAGCTGCTTGCTGTAGAAACCATCCCGTAGAGCCACGGTGATGTTTTTTAGCCCATGCTAATTTAACAAGAGTGCAGAAAAAAATCGGTAAACGAGGGATGAATTTAATCAAAGCCCCTAACATCATTTTCCATGAAATCGTGTTGTTATTATTTTTATCCATGGTTAAAGGTTTAATTAGTAGGATTAACTTTATATTAGCGCTAATATTGATGTTATTTCCATAGCTGGCCCGCGTAATTTTTGCTTAATAGTTGCCCTAGTGATCTGACTTAAACTGAAAGCCCTGCAGCTGATTCAGCTGCAGGGCTTTGCTTTTATCTGGTTCTTGTGGCTTGCGGGCCGGTTTTAAAACTTATTGCGACATAAGAAAACTAACAACATCATCAATCGCGATAGTTTGTTTTGCACCAGTTGTTCGGTTTTTGTATTCAATCAAACCTTCATCAAGGTTGCGTTCGCCAATCACTAATTGGTGAGGAATTCCAATCAACTCCATATCCGCAAACATAACGCCGGGTCTTTCCTTTCGGTCATCAAAAAGTACATCTACATGATGGGCTTGAAGGTCTTTATACAATTTTTCTGCAGTATCTTGTACTCGTGACGATTTGTGCATATTCATGGGTACGATTACTACTTGGAAAGGAGCTAGTGCCGTTGGCCATTTGATACCGAATTGATCATGGTTCTGTTCAATCGCTGCGGCAACAATTCGAGAAACTCCAATACCGTAGCATCCCATCATTAACGTTTCATGTTTACCGTTATCAGTAAGGACACCAACTTTCATTGCATCTGAGTATTTCTTCCCTAATTGGAAGATATGACCCACCTCAATACCTCGTTTAATCAGAAGGTTACCTTTACCACAGGGGCTAGGATCGCCTGTAACCACGTTGCGGATATCTGCTACCTCTGGTAGCGGAACATCACGATTCCAATTGATATTGAAGTAATGATAGCCATCATCGTTAGCGCCTGCAGCAAAATCAGCCATAACGGCAACACTGCGATCAATAATCAAGGGAATTAGAAGCCCAACAGGTCCAAGAGAGCCCGGGCCTGCGCCAATTGCAGCCACAATTTCTTCTTCATTTGCGAACACGAGCGGTGATGCGATCTGTGGCAGTTTTGCTGCTTTTATTTCATTTAACTGATGATCGCCACGTATCATAAGTGCAACTAGCGACCCCTCAGTACAGCCATGAACAATAAGAGTTTTTACGGTCTGTTCTATGGCGATACCAAACTCATCAACTAGGCTAGCAATAGTTTTAACGTTTGGGGTGGCGACTTTCTCCATAGCTGCGGTTGCTGCCGGTGGCTCGGCTAGAAGTGTTATAGCTTCGGCCATTTCAACGTTCGCGGCGTAATCAGAACTATCAGAGAATGCAATATCATCTTCACCAGAATCAGCCAATACGTGAAACTCGTGAGAGGAGTGACCGCCAATGGAGCCTGTATCAGCGATAACAGGGCGATAATCTAGGTTTAAACGCTCGAAGATACGACAGTAAGCAGCATGCATTGCATCGTAAGTTTCTTGAAGACTAGCTTGGTCCAAGTGGAAGGAATAAGCATCTTTCATGATAAATTCACGCGCCCGCATGACGCCAAAACGAGGTCTAATTTCATCTCGAAATTTAGTCTGGATCTGGAATAAGTTCATAGGCAATTGCTTATAACTATTGATTTCTTTTCGAACGAGTTCAGCAATGACTTCTTCGTGTGTGGGGCCCAGCACAAAATCACGATGACTACGATCTTTCAATCTAAGTAGTTCAGGACCATAATCTTCCCAGCGACCAGATTCTTGCCATAAATCAGCGGGTTGAACCATAGGCATTAATACTTCTAGCGCACCAACGCGTTCCATTTCTTCTCTGACTACACGCTCTACTTTACGTAAAACTCGTAAACCTGTTGGTGTCCAAGTATAAAGACCAGCAGCTACTTTGCGAATCATACCGGCGCGAAGCATTAATTGATGGCTAATAACTTCGGCATCAGCAGGTGTTTCTTTTAGTGTTCCAAGTAAGTATTGGCTAGTACGCATGTGTCCCTCAAAGTTCCAACTAGGAGCTAATTAAAGCGCTTATAGTAGTTAAGTAATGGATAGAATTCTACCAGCAGCGGGGCTAAGTCAAAAGGCTTTAGTGACGCTTAAGACTATATTTTGCTGTTGTTCGACCCGCCACTTAATATTTAAATCATAAAGCGCCATACCATAAATTTTCTCTTGATGAGCTGCTTTGTTATAAGCAGGACGTGGATCCTGTTCTAACACTTGCCCGATCAGTTCTTTTAGGTTTGGATAATCGTCAGCAAGTAAGGCTAGATCTTGTATGGCTTGTTCACTGAAATGAGTCACTAATTCGGTAGTAGGGCGATTATCGGCAAAGCCACCTTGAGCATCGATAACACTATCAGCGTAGGGTAAATAGGGCTTAATATCGACCACCGGAGTTTCATCTACCCAATCCGCACCTTCAACGGTAATCCACGTGCTACCGCTGTGGTAATCAATGCTCAACAGTTTTACCACCGACATCCCCAGGCCATTGGGGCGATAGGTCGCTCTGGTGGCGAAAACGCCCTTACGTTGATTACCGCCTAATCGCGGTGGCCTCACCAACGGTTTCCAACCGCTTGCAACGGTCTGATGAAAGACAAAGATGACCCAAATATGAGAAAAATCGAGCAACCCTCGGCAGCAATCAGGCTGGCTATAAGGCCCTGTCAGTTCAATGGTAGTGGTAGCAGCGCGAACCAGTCCCGGTTGTCGAGGAACAGCAAATTTTTGTTGGTAGGGCGAATGTACCTTACCTATGATTTCTATTTGATGGTGTTTCATGAAGCTATGCTAGCCCCTTAAGGTAGGACTACTGAGGCTTGTGTTACTGGCACTCTAATTGCATCACTAGGTATGCTTATAAGTGCCAGTTCGGGCTTATCTATTTTATTAAAAACTGTTCTAAGCTGGCACCTTCGGCTAGCGCTTTTACGATAGCTTTTGGCATACGGCCTTGGCCCGTCCAGGTTTTACGTGCACCATGCTCATCAGTGTAAGCATACTTTGCTGGCTTAGGCGAGCGCGGCCGTTTTATTTGGGCAGAGGTGCCGGCAAAGGAAGTATCCATCAGATCTTCTGGAGATAAACCAGCATCGGCGATAGCAGCTTTTAATGCCGCTATTTTCTCAAGTCGTTCGGCTTCTTGTTGACGAAGTTCTGCTTCTTCTTGAATCCGATCGTCGATTATTTTCCCAAGCTTTAACTGAACTTCTTTTAACTCTTCAACCGATAACTCTTTTATTGCAGCTTTTAACCGTCGTCCGTGGGTTAATATAGAAATAAATTCACTCATTAAACGAAACTCTCTTTATTAAGTTATGAGGCGATATTACATACGAGTTTTATTACGACGACAATCTTATTTTCATGTCCGATTTCTCGGACATGAAAATTAAGCTGTTACATATTAGGGTAATTAGGTCCACCTGTACCTTCAGGTGTCACCCAAGTAATATTTTGCGACGGATCTTTAATATCACATGTTTTGCAGTGAATACAATTCTGGGCATTTATCTTAAATACATCTTTACCATTTTCTTCTACCACTTCATAAACGCCAGCAGGGCAGTAGCGCTGAGCTGGCTCTGCGAATTTGGGCATATTCACATTCAATGGAATGCTCGAATCCTTAAGCTTTAAATGACATGGCTGATCTTCTTCATGATTAGTATTCGATAAAAAAACGGATGATAATCTATCAAAGGTCAATTTGTTATCAGGCTTTTCGTACTCAATGACTTGGCATTCGCGCGCCAGTTTTAACTGCGCGTGATCTTCATGCTGGTCTTTAATGTTGAATGGGAGCTTACCGCCAAACCAGTTCTGATCGATGGTGTTATATGCGCCACCAAGGTAAGTACCAAACTTATGAACGGCCGGACCAAAATTACGTGAGCGGTAAAGCTCATCATATAACCAAGATTCTTTAAAACGAGCGTCAAAATCTTTTAATTCGTGGTCTGCGGTATTGTTATGTAACGCATGAAAAATACTTTCGGCAGCCAACATGCCAGATTTCATTGCGGTGTGATTGCCTTTGATTTTTGCAAAATTAAGCGTGCCAGCATTACACCCTATTAAAATGCCACCGGGAACCGTCATGCGCGGCAAGCTATGAAAGCCGCCTTTAGTAATTGCTCTCGCTCCGTAAGAAACACGTTTACCTTGCTTCAGTGTGGCAGCAATCTTGGGATGCGTTTTAAATCGCTGAAACTCGTTAAAGGGGCTTAAGTAGGGGTTCTTGTAGTTTAGATCGACAATCAAGCCTACATAAACCTGGCCATCTTCTGCATGGTAAAGGTAGCCTCCACCGGTTGCTTCGTCGGTGAGCGGCCAGCCGGTGCTATGCACAACTAACCCTGGTTGATGTTGCTCTGCTGGGATATCCCATATTTCTTTAAAACCAATCGCATAATGTTGTGGTGAGCAATCTTCGGCTAGTTTAAACTCTTGCTGTAACTGCTTACCTAGATGGCCACGGCTCCCCTCGGCAAAAACAGTATATTTAGCACGAAGCTCCATGCCGGGTTCAAATCCTGGTTTTTGTTCGCCGTTACTGTTAATGCCCATATCACCAGTAATTACACCAGCTACACGTTGCTCTTCAATGATGATGCTGGCCGCTGGAAATCCAGGGAATATTTCAACGCCCAATGCTTCGGCTTGTTCGGCTAACCAGCGACAAAGATTACCTATACTAGTAATGTAGTTACCATGGTTGTGGAATGTCTTAGGGACCATGAAAGACGGCAGTTCAGTTGCCTTTTCTGAGTTTTTGAAGAGCATGATTTGGTCGTGCGTGACTGGAGTATTCAGCGGCGCTCCCAATTCTTGCCAATTTGGCAATAACTCATTTAATGCGCGTGGTTCAAAAACGGCGCCTGATAAAATGTGAGCACCGACCTCAGAACCTTTTTCAACAACGCATATCATTAATTCTTGTTGTTTTTCTTTGGCTTGTTGAGCCAAGCGAATAGCACAACTCAATCCTGCTGGACCTGCTCCAACAATAACAACATCAAACTCCATACTTTCGCGTTGCATTTGCTACTCCTTTTATTTACTAGTGTGCTCAACCACGCTGTTGTATCTGAGCATCTAAAATACTTTGAACTTGTTCGGCTGGAACAGGACGAGAAAGGAAATATCCTTGCGCCGATACACAATCACGCTGTAATAAAAAATCTACTTGCTGCTGATTCTCTACACCTACGGCGCTAATTTCAATGGCTTTGTGCCGGCTAAATTTAATCATAGTGTCAGTAATCAAACTTTGTATTACATCATAGGGCAGCTTCTCAATGAGGGGTTGCCCGATTTTTAGTTGATGGGGAACGCATTTTTCCATCGCAGCAATTGAATCATAATTTAATCCAAGGCCATCAACGGTTAATCTAAATCCAAGTTTTTTAAGCGTTACTAATATCCCATCATCGAATTGTGCGTGAGAACAGTAAAGCTCTTCTCTAATCTCAATATAAACCAACTGAGCTGGTATATTAGTTCGTCTCAAGTTTTCCTTTAATAGCTCTGGTAATTCAGGCAGTGCTAACTGTTTGCCTGAGAGATTTATTCCAATTCTTAAGTCATGATACTCGCCATCACGCCATGTTTTAAATTGATTAAATATTTTTCTGAGAATAGTTTCCGTTAATCGTACAATCAAACCTGTATCTTCGACGAGTGGCAGAAAATATTCAGGAAATGCCAAGTCACCATCATGTTGGCGCCAACGCAAGAGTCCCTCTAGCGACACAATTTGATTACTACGAAGGTCAAAGATGGGTTGATAATGAACTTCCAATTTTTGTGACTCAATAGCTTCATGTAATTGTTCAAGTACGTATAACCGCTGACTTAATTCTGACTGCTGATCTTGGGTATAAATACATACGCCGCGATAACCAATTTGCTTAGCCTTATTTAGGGCAATATCAGCATGGCGTAATAGAGTTTCAGCATCGTAATTCGCATCATTGGCAAAGGCCATACCTATTGAAAATGAACTATAAATCTCATGGTTATTGATAAAAAACTGAGGTTCTATTTGTTGATTGACTAGGGTCGCAATTTCATGTGCCTTGTCATTACTATTCACATCGGCTTTAACTAACAAAAACTCATCACCACCTAACCGCGCCAAGTAACTTCCTGGCAGTGATAACCGTTCTAATCGATGAGCTACGCGTCGAAGTAATTCATCACCAATTTTGTGACCTAGGGCATTATTGATGTCTTTAAAATGATCGAGATTTAATTGCAATACTAGCGTATTGCCTAATTCTGCTTGTTGCTCGGCTAAGTGCTGTATTAAATAACGAATGAGTGCATTACGATTCGGTAATTCAGTTAAAGCATCGTGTTCAGACAAGAACTCTAGCCTCGCCTGAAGCTCATTTTTGGTTTGCAGATGAAGCTGCAATTCAGCAAGCTGGTTATTTAGCCGCTTGATATTTAATTCGCGCTTATTAATGGCATAAGCAGCTAAAAAACCAAGCCCCAGCAGGAATAAAGCAGCTAACGGCAAGTAAATAGGTCGAACAATATGAAGTTGCTCAAAACGCTCATGGCTTGGCCATAGGGTAAATAAGAAACGCGAGTCAGCGATTCTTATCGTAAATTCTTTTCCCCATAGATTGCGTAGCTCATCGTTAGCAGCGAAAGAAAAAATCGGTTGATTATCACGTACGACGCTAATTTGGTTACCTTCTTGAATATGGTGCCTGATGGTCGCACCAAATAGCTCTTGTAAATCAACCAATAGAACCATGAAATAGGACGTGGAACCATCTTTAAAAGGGACAATTAGCGCAAAATGGTGAGCATCGTTAGCGAGGTTTTTTCCATCCACGAATAGGGGCTGTAATTGACTTTGCTGAATATGAAGTCGATCTTCAGGGCTAACCAATAACTCGGTCTGCTGAGCTAAATGAGCATTTACCGAGCCGTATGTTTGGATAATTTTCAGCTCATCATCTACTAAGATAACGGCTTCAACCGATTTATAAAAGTCGGCTAAAATATCATTAATGGCTTGGCCAGGATCATCAACCACTGAAATAGACGGTTGCTGAAGCAATTCACCGGTGATTTCTGCGGTGTACATGAGCCTGATGAGACTAGCTCTGAGGTTGCTTTCAACACTTTGTGCATCGTCTTGGATACGTTGGTGAATGCGCGAATGATCATAACTCTCTAAGGTTAGCCATGCCAGCATGGTAACCCCGAGAGTGATAATTGCTACAATAAAGTAGGACCGCCAACCGCGCACTAACACTTACTCCTGTAGTTCAGGTCGGTTTACAAAGTACTGCAACGCGTCTGGGTTTGCGAGAGCGTCGGTATTTTTTACCGGTTCATTATGAATCACTTGACGTACCGCAAGTTCAACAATTTTACCACTGATCGTTCTTGGTATATCAGCTACTTGAGCAATAATCGCAGGAACATGACGTGGCGTAGCATGCGTCCGAATAGTCTGTCGTATTTGCTGTTGTAAGGCATCGTTGAGCTGTAACCCATCACGTAGACGCACAAACAGCACCACGCGCTCATCATCTTGCCAGCGTTGTCCCACAGCAATACTCTCTAAGACGGCTTCGACTTTTTCAACTTGTCGATAAATTTCAGCAGTACCTATGCGAACGCCACCAGGATTAAGGACAGCATCGGAGCGACCATAAATAATTACACCTTGATGTTGGGTTATTTCGGCATAATCGCCATGTGCCCAGACTTGATTAAATCGTGCAAAATACGCATTAAAATAACGCTCTCCTTGGTTGTCATTCCAAAAACCAAGAGGCATGCAGGGAAAGCTGTTAAGACAAACTAATTCACCTTTTTCGCCTGTTACTGGGTTACCTTGCTCGTTAAATACCTGCACATCAAGAGCTAAGCCACGACATTGCAGTTCACCACGATAGACGGGAAGAATAGGGTTGCCGAGTGCAAAACATGAAACGATATCAGTACCACCTGAAATGGACGACAAACAAAGATCAGCTTTGATATCTCGATAAACATAATCAAAGTTCTCCGGCGCCAATACCGAGCCGGTAGTTAAAATGGTTCGCAATTGAGTTAACGAATGCTGTTGTTTGGGCTGATAACCGGCTTTTTCTAGGGCTGATAGATATTTCGCACTAGTCCCAAATACGGTGATGCCTTCCTCATCGGCCACTTGCCACAAATATGCAGGGCTAGGGGCAAAAGGAGAACCATCAAAAAGCACCAAGGTAGCGCCTTGAGCAAGACCAGAAACCAACCAGTTCCACATCATCCAGCCGCACGTGGTGAAGTAGAAGAAAACGTCATCGCGACGGATATCAGTGTGGAGAGCATGTTCTTTTAGATGCTGTAAAAGTGTTCCACCAATACCATGCACGATACATTTAGGGACCCCCGTTGTGCCTGAGCTGAACATAATATAAAGCGGTGCATTGAACGGCATAGGTTCAAAGTGAAGGGTGTTGGCATCTTCTATCAGGTAATCATCCCAAGCGTCACAACCAGGTGCCAAGGTCCGGTTTATTTCGGCAAAGGGGACAACAAGGGTGCGTTGTAAACTGGGCAATTGTTCTCTTATAGCGGCCACTTTTTCATGAATATCGATGGTTTTGCCGTTATAAAAGTAGCCATCAATGGTGA
>JTFN01000763.1_pt1 | contig 11779 bp, 12 predicted proteins | sample 235401 | NCBI WGS metagenome assembly JTFN01 (sample SAMN03067589, study PRJNA260952) | activated sludge metagenome | biome: Sludge; feature: Wastewater; isolation source: CETP activated sludge from augmented bioreactor treating industrial... | place: India:Gujarat | collected 2013-04 | reverse complement strand
GTTTATCAGAAAAGATTAATCATTTAAACCAAGGGAGTAGTTCAATAGAGATATTAGAACCTTCTTGTGGTGATGGTGCTTTTGTCAGAAAAATAGAATCTTTAAATAATGCTTTATTAAAGTTAAGTAGTATTGAGATAGATAGCAAAATATGTCCTACATCATCCTTAAGTAAAGATTTTTTTGATTACCCTATAAGTAATAAGTTTGATTTAATTATAGGAAATCCACCATATGTAAAGTTTAATCTTATTAATAATAAAACTAAAAATTATTTAAAATCTTATATAAATAAAAATAATGTATTTAATAGAAAAGTAAATCTATATATGTATTTTATTGAAAAAAGTATTAGGCATTTAAAGCCAGATGGTGAGTTGATATTTATTGTTCCCAGGGATTTTATTAAGGCTTCTTTGGCAAAAAATTTAAATGAATTCTTATACAATCAAGGAACAATAACACATTGGATAGATTTGGGAGATAAAAAAATATTTGAAGGATTCTCACCTAATTGTGCAATATTTAGATTTGAAAAAGGTAATTTTAAAAGAGAAACAATTATCAATAATGTAGTTCATAAGTTTTCTATTTTAAATGGACAAATGTTTTTCACAAAAGAAAACTACACAATACCATTATCTGATTTATTTAGTGTAAAAGTGGGTGGTGCAAGTGGGGCAGATAATATCTTTAAAAGTGAGTATGGTAATCAGAGTTTTGTTTTTTCTCAAACTAGAAAAACAAATAAAACAAGAAAGATGTTTTACAATATAGAAGATGAAAGATTACTACCATTCAAGAAAAAATTATTAAAAAGAAAGATTAAAAATTTCAAAGAGGATAATTGGTATAAATGGGGAAGATCATATTATGAAAGTGATTTGCCAAGAATCTATGTAAATATAAGAACCAGGCAAGTAAACCCATTTTTTATTCATCCATGTAAGGCATATGATGGCAATATCATTGCACTGTTTCCAAAGTTAGAAAATATTAAAGACTTTAATGATGATACAATAAAGTCTTTATGTAATGCTTTAAATAATGTTGATTGGGCTGAATTAGGATTTCTTTGTGAAAATAGATATATCTTTACTCAATCATCACTAGAAAACTCATATTTACCTATTGAGTTTAAGAAATACTTAATTTAGAGCAATCTTTTTACATTTTTCAGAAGATTCAATAGAACATTCTGAGAAAAATACTTGATGAATCTCTTCTACTTTCACATCACGTTTACGCTGTCCATTACGTGCAACATAAGAGTATTTAAAACTATTTGAAGCATTATCTAAGTTGAGTTCTGTTGGGTTTGTTAAATAAACAAAAAGTTTATTGAAGAAGTCATCATATTTTAATAAATTTCTGGCACCTACTTTATAAGCCATATGAATCAACACTGCTTGTTGGCTAGGTTCTAATTCATTATAAAGAGCTTCATATTCTGCAAAATCTTTATCTTGTTGTGTTGATTTAACTTTTAAAACATTTAAAAACTCTCTTTCATAATTTATCATAGAAGAATATACAACCTCATTAAGTTGTTCCTCATTTAGTTCAAAGTCTTGTAAGTAATCAGGAACAGCATCAATAGTTTGATTGTTTGAGATTTTAATAATGTGACTTGTTTCAAGTGCTGTTAAATTTAAATTTTCTGCAATTTTCAAATTAAACTCTTCACTATTTTGAGTTGGGTTCCAACCATATCCAATAGCAATCCCTTTATTGTCTTTGTAGAAAGTATTTTTCTTACCTTCTGTAAGTGACAATAAGGATGTGAAGGCATGAACTTTAGAGTCAAAAAATGGTTTTTCTGCTTCAGAAAGTGTGTGCTCATCATAATTAATTTTTACATGTTCATTTGATGGCATTTTGATAGCATTAAAACCATTATTTAAGAAGTGTGACATTTGTATTGTTGTTGCCTCTGGTCTGCCTAAAATGGCACTTAAAGCAATCAAAGAAATGCTAAATGAAAATACACCTGCTTGAAAAGGTTTACTGTTATAAAAAGCAATAGCAACTTTATCAAAATTCTCTATAAAAATATCAAAAATTTTTTTAGAAAATTCTTTTGCTTTATATAAAGGATCATCAAGAAATTGGTCGAAAATATTGTCTTGAATATATTTTGATTTTAATAAAGAAATTGTGCCTATTTTTAGAAATCTAACATTTTGTTCTACGGTTGAATGATTCATTTTACTCTCTTAATATTAAAGTACGTCGATTAAAAAATTCTAAGTTTTTTCCTATCTGCTTCTATGAGTAATCTTCTATTTGTAGTTTCAGTTGTTAAAGTTCGTTCAATCATAACTCTAAAATTTGGTAAAGTATCAAAAATATTCCACATTTTTTTATCATGATGTGTCTGAAGGTTGCTAGAATACAAATATAGATCTAATTTTTCTGTTAATTTAGCTGCTAATTTATATAATTCTCTTCCCAATCCTTTACTACGATGATTAATTTTATTTTTTATAGGTAACTGTTCAATGGGGAATTTATCAAAAACTTTATATTGTGTGTCTTCTTCATTGTAAACACAAATATATTCCACATTAGGTTTGTCCACCCAATAACTAATAAAACTAACATAACTGGCATAATAATGTGTTTCTTTAAAAAAGTCATCAATTTTCTTAAAGTTGTCTTCATATGAATCATTGCTATCTAATGTCACATTTAATAAGTTTTGAGCAATATAAACAATGTTTTCATTCAATGATTTAATATCATTATTGTGAAGGGCATTAAACCAAGTGTCTTTTATTTCATTATTAGCAAATCTTTGAATAAACCAATCTAGAGTAGTATTTAAATACTTTTCTTTAATATTTTTAGGAATATATCCTATTAATATATATCCAGCAGGATTATCATCAATAAATGCTTGTATTGCATAAAATGTTTTAGCATTATTAATAACATCAGCATTAGAAGGAGATTTTAATGAAAAATCAGGTTCTATTTTGTATTGAAAGAATTGAACATTACTATCTGGTGATTCAATTGTAGATTTTGTTATTGTATGCATAAAAAATAGCCAGTTAATATAATAATTATATCAGCTGACTATTATATGTCAAAAAAATAAAATAATATTATGGATTAATATGTGAAAGCATTATTGTGCAATCAAAGTCTGAAAATAAACCTGTGTGGGAAAAGAATTGGCCTAATTTATCTGTTAAGTTCTGTGTAGTGTTTTTATATTCTTCACTTGAAGCAGGGAAGTTTACTGTCACACGATAGTCATTATAAAAAACGGCACGACTAATAAAAATAAAGCATTCAAATTCATTGTCGCTCATAGAAGAGGGTGAGAATTCACTTGTGAAAACACCACGATTACCGCGAACATTTCTATAGTCACTATAAGATGCAATATTGTTAATATTTTGTTGTATGAATGCAAATTCTTCATTTGAGATTTCTTTATCTTGAGAAGATATTGTTAATTTCAAAATAAAAAAAGGCAAATAATCATAAGTTTTATCTTTTTTTTTGTTGTCACTAGAAATGAGAAATTGATTAGAAGATCGAGCATTTTCCTTAGAGTGTAAAATAATATTTCCACCAGTTAATTTACTAGTTGCTTTAATAGATTTATAAGTATATTCACGATATGCTGTAACTAAGAAATTTTTTAAGTTACTGTTGAAATGAATATTTTTGTTTTCAAAAGGTAAAGTTTGAGTGCCTGTTGTATGAGCGTATAAATTTAGTTGTGGAAAATTGTGATTAATCATATTAATATCTCCTGTAAGAATGATTAAATTATAGCACAAAAATCTTTAAAAATAAAGTTTTTTGTGGTTTTTCCATCATTTGTTTTAATGTCTAAGCCTTTGTTTTTAAAGGTTATTTTCACTTTATTCTTAATATTTTTTTGTTGTTATATTTTAATGATAGAAAATAACCTAATTAATGTAAAATATAGTTTGCATTAACCTTATTATCAAGTATAATTAGTAATTATTTAATAGATTTATATAGGATGAAGACAAAATGAATTTCACACAAAAAACTTATAAAGAATTAATGAGTCTTGTCGAAAATAATGAGGCTTTCTTTTTTAAAGATTTTCCTTTAGATGGGAATGTATATCGTATTTTCAATTATCGTTTAGCAAGTTGGACTTTATTTTTAGAGCCAAGTGCTTTGAATTGCCGTGGTATAATGTTTGATGTGACAAATCAAGATGATGTGAAATTAGTAAGTCTTCCACCAGAAAAATTCTTCAATTATGAAGAAGGTGGTGTCGATCATACTCTTGGTAAAATTGGTGATAAAATGGAAAAAATGGATGGTTCATTAATTTCTACTTATATCCATAATGGTCAATTGTATTTAAAGTCTAAGGGTTCTTTATTTTCTCAACAAGCAAATGATGCTATGGCATTATTATCTTTAGAAAAAAATACTACTTTTAAAGAGCAAATGGAAGCATTGGCTCTGAAGGGTTTTACTATTAGTTTAGAATACACTTCTCCTGAAAACCGAATTGTTGTAGCTTATCAAGAAGAGGCTTTAACAGTATTGTCAATGAGAGATCATGAGTCTGGTAAAACATACTATGCTTCTCAATTGGTATCATTTTTAAAAGAAAATAATTATGATGCTATTTTAGAACATATGGTTGATTTCTCTAATTTATTGACTCAAGATCTGAATCAATTAAATTTCGTTAATGAGGCTCGTAAAGAAGAAAGTGGTGAGGGATATGTTGTTGAAATTGTATTGGAAAATTCTTCATATTTGGTAAAAATCAAAAATACTAAATATTTAGCACTACACCAAACAAAAGATAGTGTTAATTCTCCGCGTAGACTTTTTGAAGCTATTATTAATGAGGCAAGTGATGATTTGCGCTCAATGTTTGCAGACGATACTTATGTTCTTAATAAAATTGAAGAAATGGAAAATAAAATTCAGCCTATTTTCAATCATATTGTGAAAACAGTAGAAGATTTTGTTGAAGAGCATAAAGATTTACCACGTAAAGATTTCGCAATTTTAGCAAAAAAAGAGCATCCTATTTATATGGGATTAATGATGAATGGTTATCTTCTAAGTCAGTATAAGGCTGGTAAGGCAACAGACATTACTAATCCACCAAAAGAAAATGATTTTAAATCATTTGCAATTAAACATAGAGAGTCTTTATTTAAAATTAAAGATGAACCTGAAAATGTTGTAGATATGGAAGAATCCAATATTTCATCTAAAAGAAATATGGGAATTTAATTAACATAAGGCATCCCATAAAAAGGATGCCTTTTTTATTAGGTAAATTAATATGACAGAAGAAAAAAAAGAAATAGATTATAAGGCTTATAAATGGTTACTATCAAGTGCTTTACAAAAGAGTTTACGAAGGGGAAATTATGAACTAGCAAAATCATATGTAGATTTTCTGTGGGAGCATGATAGAAGTTACTTGACTTATAGATTAGGCACAATCATCACTGAAGATGTTGGAATTACAAACATTCCATTATTAAAAAAGTATTTAGATACTCAATTAAAAAAAGAAGAAATTAACAATATGGGTGGATTAGATTTTATTCAAGAAATTGTTAAGGAGTCTTGTGAGTCTTTAAAAGATAGAAGTAGTTGCGATGCAGCATATTTTTCAGGATACTTTACATTTTCAGAAGAAAAAGTGAAAGAACTTTCTGCAATGAAAAGTGAAGAAGAGAAAGTTTCATATTTACGAAGTGTTGTTAATGATAAAAATTCATTTTATGTAGATAGAATTAATGCGGGATGGGTTATTTTAGGTAATAATACATTTAAAAATGAAAAGTTACCATTTTTCTCTAAGTATTTAATAACAGAGAAAGGTAAAAACATAGATAACATAGAAAGGTTTATTGAAAGTTTTGATTTGCCTATTGATTTTTTAGGTGTAATGAGAAATGCACATTTAACACAAAAAGAACAAATTGTATTAGGTTTACCAATTGTTCAGTATTTATTTAATGAAAATCTTGCATTAGAAAAAGAAAATCCTAAAATTGCTATTGGTGAAACTATTGAAAAAACATATTTTTCAGAAGAGAGTTATCATCAACCGCATATTAATTTAAATATTTTAAACTCTGCTATTGATGGTCATACAAGAGAGGGAAAGATTGTATTTTCTCAATATTTGAAAATGAAAAATGCTTTTACAGATTACATGAATAAGTTAGGTGTTGCTTATGATATGAGACAAGTAATTTTATCTCACTGTCTATTTAGAATAGAGGGGCATGAAGTCAATAAAAGAGTTTATTTCCCAGGTGCAGTAAAAATGATGAATGATTGTACACAAAGAGTATTAAATATGAAATTAGGTTTTAATGTGAATGACATTCCTGAAGATCATAATATTCCTTCTTTTCAAGTAATTAAAGGTATTTTGCTAGACGAAATAGGTGTTATTAACAATTTGAGAGAAAAGGCTATACATAATATGTCAATTCCATATTTAGAGCCTAAAAAACCTACGATAAAAAAGAATACTTTATAAATTTTAAATAAAGATATTAGCCAATTTTAGGATTGGCTTTTTTTATAACGTTTCCTTGTGAATTTCTCATGTTTTGCATTTGCTCTTTTACTTGTTCCATATCAAAGAAACGTTGTTGAGATTTATACTGGTTTTTACTATTAGCCATTTCATTTTGTAGATTACTCCTTAATGAAATAACATAGTCATTGATACTGCTTATTTTATTATGAGCATTAGTAAGTTTTCTATTGTCCCAATAACCAAAGTCAAAGTTAAAATTGTTTTGCATATATTGTAATGATTCAACAAATCTTTCATTATTAGAAGTTCCATTAACCTCTAGGGTATAAAATATTTTTTGAGCAAGTTCATATGTTAATCCACGTTTTGTACTATCATGCCAAAAATTAGAAACTTCTCCTTTTTTATAAGTTTCATTTAAAATCTCTATAAAATTAGACATAAACCCTAGCATAAAGTTATCTTTACTAAATAACTCATTAGCTATTGTTGGATTATCAGCTGCTATTTTTAAAACACCTAAATTAGCCATTTCTAAAACATGCTTCTGCATTTCTTCATCACCTTGAATAGAAAGCATTTTTTCTATATTTTCAGGTTTTAATGCTTCACTTAATCCTAAGTGTGTAAAGTGTGGATCTTTATTTCTATGAAAGTAATTAGATTGTCTTTGTGCTATAACAGAACTTTGAATGAATTGTAAGTCCACATCATCTGCACCATGTTCCCTAATAAGAGCATAGATAGAACTAATATCAGCCTCATTATCAAACAATAGTCCTATATAGGTTATATTGTCACCAAAATGGTCTTGAAATTGATCTTTTAATATATGACTAAACTCTTCATTATCACTTTGGCTTGCTCCTGGTATAATGATAGGATTTTCAATTTTACCAAAGTTACAATGAGCAAGTTCATGTAGAATAATAAATTGTTGTGCCAAATCTCTTTGTCTATCATTTGTAGGAGTAGTCATACTAATAACATCTTTATATGGTGAAAGATTTAATGCTTCTCCATTTAGGCCAATATTAATTTTAAGTTCACAAGTGTTGTTTTGTCTATAAAAGTAACCAGATACAGTATTTGAATTTGAGCCAGATGGTGAGTATGAATTATTACTTTCAGCAATACTTTTTAACTTTTCATTATCATTTACACTATATTCTTCTTGATCATAAACAAGATTAACTGTGACATTAGCATGTTCATTAAAAAATGGAGTGTTTAAATGTTTAGCAACAGTTTCTTGTATATTTATTTGCGAATGATTAAATATATTTTGAATATTCTGTATATCTCCATTCGTGAGATTATTAGCAGATGCTGCTTGAAATACAGATAAAACACTTAAAATACCAATACTTAAAAATTTTGTTACTTTCATTATAAACTCCTTAAATTAAATTATAATCAAGGGTGGATAAATAGCAAATTTTAGACATTTTTAAGTGAAAAATAAGCGATTTTATATTGTGTTTGTTTTGAATTTATGCTATAATTTTCTCACTAATTTAGGAGTTTTTTATGTCAAAAAAACATGTTATGTTAATATATACAGATGCTAAGGCAAATAATAATAAATTTTATGAGGTCACTCTTGAAGATGACGAAAATACTATTAATTTAGCCTGGGGGCGAGTAGGTGCTGCTGGTCAAACTAAAACTACTTTTGGTGGTTTAAGAGAGTTTACAAGATTAGTGAATTCCAAAATTAGAAAAGGATATGAAGAAACTAAAACTATTAATATGAAGGTTAGCTTGGATAGTGATAATGCTGTATCTAATTTAGGCGAGGTTGCTAAAAGTCAATTAATTGATGTTGATACGTTATCAAATAGTAAAGAAACTGCTAAACTTTTACTTGAATTAGTAGAAAAGCTTACTAAGTTAAATAAGCATCAATTATCTGTTGCTTCTGGTGGTAATATTACAATTAGTGATGATGGTATCATTTCTACACCATTAGGCATGGTAACAATTGATACAATTAATAAAGCCAGAAAAACTTTAAATAAAATTGAACGATATGTAGAGAAAAAAGACTTAACAAATGATCAATATATTGATTTACTTGAAAAGTATTTAAAGTTAATCCCACAAAAAGTTCCAGCAAGACAAGGTTGGTTCCGTGACTTCTTTACTAACTTCTCATCTTTGATAGCACAAGGTCAGTTATTAGACCAGTTAGAAAGTTCTATTGATTTGTATGATACCAAGAAAGAAGAGGCTATTAATAAGTTAAAAAGTGCTCCAAAAGTAGAAGAGAAGTTATTTAATGTAAAAATTGAATTAGTAACTGATCCAAAAATAATTCAATCAATTCAAGATATGTATACTAAGACTCAAAATTCTAGACATATATCTTCAAAATTAAAGTTAAAAAGAGTTTATGAAATTAAAAATGAAAAAAGTTTAGAAAATTTTGAAAAAGTTGCAGCAAAAATAGGTAATGTAAAAAGATTGTGGCATGGAACTCGTGCTTTTAATCTACTGTCTATTTTAAAAAGTGGATTGATTATACCAAAATCTGGTGGTAGTTATCATATTACTGGTAGAATGTTTGGTGATGGCTTATACTTTTCAGACCAATCTACAAAGGCTTTAAACTATTCTTATGGTTATTGGGATAATAACGCAAAGGATACAAACTGTTTCATGTTTGTAGCAGATGTTGCAATGGGTAGAGAGTTTAAACCACAAGGTTATGGTGGTTATAGTAATTTTAAACCAGAGAAACATAATTGCGATTCATTATTTGCAGAAGCGGGAGTTGGTGGTGTGATGAATAATGAAATGATTGTATATACTTTAGAGCAAGCATATTTGAGATATTTATGTGAGTTTTCAGATTAAAAAATCTTTGATGACAAATAAAAAAAGGTGAAGAAATTCACCTTTTTTGTTTTTTATCTTTACTTGTATGAACTTATTAAACTTTAGTTTTTTCTACTGCATCACGCAAGTTTTTACCAGATTTAAAGCGTGCAACTGTTCTGCTTTTAATTTCTAGGTTTTCACCAGTTTGTGGGTGGCGACCTTTTCTTGCTTTTCTGCGACTAACATCAAATGTACCAAAACCTACTAGTCTAACACTTTCACCTTTTTGTAAGGATTCAGTAATAGTATCTAATACTAAGTCCACAATGTCTAAAGCCTTAGATTTAGATAATTGTGATTGTTCTGCTACGATGTTTACTAATTCAGTTTTATTCATATTTATCTCCATAAAATAAAATTTATTACAATTTAGGTTATTATTCAATTTTTTTATAAAAAGTCAAGAGATTATCAACTTTTTTAAAATAATATTCGTGTTTAATTGCATTTAAGTACAAAAAAAGACCTACAAAAGTTAGTAAGTCTTATGTTTTGCAATAATAATTTACAAATTTCTCCCAATTACTTGCCAGTATTTAGATCAATATATTCTTTTATTGCTTGAACTGTTGGTCCATATCCTTTATTAATACCAGGTCCGAAAACATAAGTATTATCAAGCACAAAGGTTGGAGTAGAAGATATTTTATAAGATTTAATTACTTCTTTTGCTTGTTGCATTTGATTGTTTACACCGAAAGAATTGTAAGCAGTTTCAAATTCTGTTACATCAACACCCTCTTTTTCTAAGAATTCTTTTCGTAAATTGGCATCATCTAAAATATTTTTTCTTTCCTCTTGGACAGTATAAAAAATCTTATCATGCAATTCATCTTCTTTACCTAATGCTTGAATAGTAAAGAACATTCTTGCTCCACTTTCCCATCCTGGGAAAACAACAGGATAACGTTTATAAACAACTTTATCATTTTTAAGTTCTTCTTGAATCATTGGAGAGAAAATTTCTTTTGTTTTATAGCAGTGTCCACAACCATACCAAAAGAAATCAATTACAAGGGGCTTGCCATCAACAGATTTCTCTAACTCATAACTATTAGAAACACTAATAGTTTCATGTGCAGTATTTGGTTTAGTTGGTGCTGAAATTGCCGCAAAAGAGGCAAGAGATAGTGCTGTGGCTAAAATAATTTTCTTAAACATAATATTCCTTTTAAAATTTAGTTTTTTAAATATATAGATATTCACTAAACAAGTCAATAAAATTAAATATTCTAATTAGGGATTGTGAGACTTGATTTTCTTCTTTTTTTCCATAAAATGTAACGTATGAAGTAATTAAAAAGGATATGCTTAATGATGACAAATTCAAAAACAAAAATATTAAATCAATTTTTAAGTTTTTAAATATGACTGTAATTAACTCAAATAGTATTTATATAAAAGGAAATATCAATTTCATTGGTACTTCCTTTTTTTCTGGAGAAGTATATGAAAGAAAATAAAGTTCCTGTGTTACATGTAGATGGTAGTTTAACAGAATACATTGATAAAAAAGGAGTTTTACATAGAGTTGCAGGGTTAGGTGGGTATCTAGTAGTTGAAGGTAGGATAGTAGACAAGTTCTACAAAGAATTAAATAATGAGCCACATTTGAATCATCATGAAAGTTATGCCATTATAGAAGGCTTAAAATGGGTTCAATCAATGGGGTACAAAAAAGTGAGAATCAAAAGTGATTCTCAAAGTAGTGTTTCCCTTTTCAATCATAATAAAAAAAATGTAAATAAAATAGATAAATTCTTTTTATTACAATACTTAACAATAGAATATAATTTTATATCAATAGACTTAATTTATCACAATAGAAGTGATGATGATTTATCTCATAATCTTTCTCGTTCATATTTAAAAGAATTGCCAAAAGACATAATTCGCTTACATGCTAATGAAAGAAAGAAAAAAATAGAATATGATATTGTGGCAGATGCTGCTTATAAATGTGAATATGAGTTAAATAAGATCTTAAAAAATAGTCTAAAACAGTTGTTGGCTGCATACTAATGATTGAATTAAATATTGTTTGTGTTATAATATTTCCCATATAATAGGGTAATATTTGTATTGTGTCTAATCAGTTACATGGAAAAACAATAGAAGATATGATAAAAAGCCCTTTTAGGGGTGCTTCTGATCATTATCGTAAAACGACTTCAATTTTTGATATAGAAGCTGATTTTGATAAAGATTTTAATTTAAATACATCTATTAAGGCATCTAAAAAAAAATATTATTGAGTTAACAGATGCAAGAAGATTTTGGTTAATAGATGAAGATTTTAGGATTATAATTTGTAAGTATATACAAAAAAATAACAAAAGAAATGTTATTATTTTTAAAAGGTGATAT
>JTFN01003368.1_pt1 | contig 11871 bp, 17 predicted proteins | sample 235401 | NCBI WGS metagenome assembly JTFN01 (sample SAMN03067589, study PRJNA260952) | activated sludge metagenome | biome: Sludge; feature: Wastewater; isolation source: CETP activated sludge from augmented bioreactor treating industrial... | place: India:Gujarat | collected 2013-04 | reverse complement strand
ATAGGAAAAGCCCCGCCGGGAACGGCGGGGCAAGCGGCGCGGTCGCGGCAGCGGCTCAGGCGGCCTGGCGCCAACCGTCGTGACGGATCGGGCGGCGGCCTTCCATGAGGGCGATCGCGCACCCCAGCGGCGTCATGCCGATGTCGTAGGCGGTGCAGATATCCGGGAGCCGTTCCTCGTCGATATCGTCGCCGGTCTCGATCAGGTAGGCGTCTTCGACGGCAAGGACGTACTCGTCCCAGGTCAGGTCGAAAAGGCTGTCGGTGGTGTTCAGTCGGTTCATGATCTTTCCTCCTTCCGTTTGTCCCGGCCGCGACCGCGGCCTTCCATGGGCAACGAAAGGCGACGGCACAGGCGACCGACCGCACCCGCAGGGACGGAACGAAGTGGAGGACGGCGAGGACCGTCTTTCTTGGAGCGGAGCGTCCGCGAGGAATGGCCAGGATCGGGGTCCCCAAGCGACCCGTCGCTTGGGGTGATCGGCCAGGGGAAGAAAGTCGGGCAGCGCCGTTGCGGTGGGCGACGCCGGCGCCACGTTTGCCCAGTTCAGGAAGGCCCGCCGGTCACGGTCGGGCGGAAGGACGGAAAGGCTCGACTGGACCCGCCGACAGCGCGACGAGACTGGCCGGGACGCGATCACTCCCGGAGAATGCCGTTCCTGTTCGCGGCAGCGACAATGATGCGCAAGGCGGTGCAATTGCGCCATATCCGGCATCGTTCCCAATCCGCAGCAGCAGAGAAAAGCCGCCCGTTGACGGACGGCTCTCGCTGATCGTCGCATTCAGCCAAACCGGTGTCCGGTTTCCGTGAATGTGTATTCGTTGGCGGTGATCGCCTCGTCAACGGCCTCGTCCGAAGTCAGATACTCGTACTCCCGTTCGAGCTGGCGATAGAGCCACCAGGCGAGACCACGCAGCGCCTCGGCCACGGCATCCTCGGCATCGGCGGTCATGACTTGCTCGCTCGGGCTGTCCCGCTCGACCGAGATGCTCATGCTGTATTCGTGGCAGTAACGGCCGCGATGGGTGACGGTGGCGTGGAGCTGATAGAAGTTCCGCCGCTGGATCGCCTCAAGAGCATCGGCGATGCGGTGAAGGTCGCCATCCTCGGGCGCGTAGTCGCGGATTTGACCGGACGCTCCCTTCGCATGGCTGTACCGCCCCTCGAAGCACGCCCCGTCGCCCTGGCTCCAGAACCCGGAAAACCAGATGGCGGGTTTCTGACGGGTGCCGCCGCCATATAGGCGAACATCACGCGTATCGAGATGGACACCGATGATCGCGCAGATGCGCTCGAAATCGTCATAGACGTTCTCGAACCATTCGTATTCGAAGCCGCCCTCGCGATACCAGGCGCGAGCCCTTTCCTTCGCCGCGCCGGAAAGCTCATCGAGGCGATAGACGGTAGTTGCAATGATCTCAGGCATCGGCGTCGCCTCCGTCGAGGAAGGCGGCGAGCCGCGCGATGCAGTTCCACGCGGCAATCTCCGGTGTGAAATCGACCTCGGCCGCGACGGCTCCGGCGGTGGTGAGGGCGTACATATCCAATCCCATAACAATATCCTTTCGTTCGTTGATGACTGTCCCGAAGGACCCGAACGAAAGGCCGGGCGGTATGAGCCGCAGCGGTCCTGACCAACACGGGCGGCGCACCGCGCCGCTGGCGCGGGCAGGTCATGGACGGCAAGGCGCCGTCCGGCACGACGGGGACCATCCGAGGGACGGCAACACCGAACGGAAAGGCATGGGATGGATTGCATGCTCCGCGCCGTGAGCCACGAGGGAGACAGACGAAAGCCCCGCCGACGATGCGACGGAGCCGAATGGCCGCCTGGCTCCGCAGGATGACGGTCCAGTCAGAACAGCACGAACATCGCATTCATCACGATTGACATGTTACGGCTGTAACATTAGATTTGAAGGCACGATGGATATCCAATGGCTCTTGTTGACCTACAAGGTGCCTCCGGAACCGGCCGCGAAGCGGATGGCGATCTGGCGGCGGCTGAAGGGCATGGGGGCCGTGTATCTGCAAAACGGCGTCTGCATGCTGCCGAAGACGGATGACCACGTGCGGCGTTTGAAGATGCTGGAAAACGATATTGCTGAAGCGAAGGGTGAGAGCGTGTTGCTGGAGACGGCCGCACTCGACCCCCATCAGGAAGCGAAGGTCCTGACGCGCTTCAAGGCGGACCGCGACGACGCCTATGAGGAGTTCATCGACAAGTGCGATGACTTCGAGCGCGAGGTGGCGAAGGAGATAAGCGCGAGCCACTACACCTACGCCGAGCTTGAAGAGAACGATGTCGATCTCAAAAAGCTGCAAGGGTGGCTGGGCAAGATTCGCAAGCTGGATTTCTACGGCGCTGAGCGGGCAGCCGAAGCCGAAGAACGTCTGAAGCAGTGCGAGGCTGTGCTGGATGACTACGCCAAGCGCGTCTTCCGGGCGCACGACGAAAACGAGTGAGGGAAAAGCCTAAACAACGACGCTGACCGCCAATACTTGGATGGGGATGGGGTCCCCCGACAACCGCCCATAGGGCTGATGACTCCTGCCAAGCGCAAGGCGCGGGTGGGAGACTATTGTTCAAGCTTCTTCCCGATGCGCCGACATCGAACCGAAACAGATCGGGAAGGAGTACAGTATGTTTACCTGGTTCACCGACGCACCGGCCGTCGCCTCGGCGTTTTTTGCCTCTCTGGTCGAGGTCGTCGAAGCATTCACAATCATTCTCGCCGTCGCGACGCTCCGGGGGTGGCGACCCGCCATCTGGGGAGCGGCCGGCGCGCTTTTCGTCCTTGCGGTTATCGTCCTTGCGCTCGGGCCGCTGCTCGATCTCGTCCCGCTACACCTGTTGCAATTGGTCATCGGTATCCTGCTGCTGCTCTTCGGCATAGGCTGGCTCCGCAAGGCCGCGCTGCGTGCCGCGGGCGTCATTGCCCTGCATGACGAGGATGCGATTTTCGCGACCGAAACGGCCCACCTGAACGAAGAAGCCGCCCGCAAAAATGCATCGCTCGACTGGATCGGCGGCATCACGGCGTTCAAGGCGGTCCTGTTGGAAGGTCTGGAGGTGGTATTCGTCGTCGTGGCAGTCGGTGCGGGCCGCGGCCTGCTCTGGCCCGCGAGCATAGGGGCCATGGCCGCCTGTGCGCTTGTGCTGGTGGTCGGCGCGCTGGTGCACCGCCCCCTCTCCCGCGTGCCGGAGAACACCCTCAAGTTTGGCGTCGGCGTGATGCTCTCCGCCTTCGGCGTGTTCTGGACGGGTGAAGGCCTCGGCATCGAATGGCCGGGCGCCGATCTGGCCCTCCTTGTCTTTGCCCTGCTCTTTTTGGGCGCGGGCCTGCTGGCGTCGACCATGGCGCGGCGCTCCTTACCGAAGGCAGCGCAATGAACAAGATGCAACCCATCGTCAGGAAGGCCCTCATCGGACCGATGCTGCTGTTCCTATTGCTGGGGGTTTACCTCGGCGCCCGCCAACTCGTCGGCAACTTCTATGAGGTGATTCCGGGCACCCTCTACCGCGCGGCCCAGGTCACACCGGCAAGCCTGTCACACTACAAGAAGTACTTCGGCATCCGTACCGTCATCAACCTGCGCGGCGCAAACCCGGGGGCCGATTGGTATGACGCGGAACTCAAAGCGTCTGACGAACTCGGCCTCACGCACATCGACTTTGCCATGAAGGCCAGCCAGCCTCTGCCGCAATCCCGCGCGGCGGAACTGATTGCCCTGATGCGCACGGCGCCGAAACCGATCCTCGTTCACTGCCAGGCAGGCGCCGATCGGACCGGACTTGCCGCTGCATTGTTTCTGGCTGCCATTGGCCGAGCAGATGAGGCCGCAGCCGAGCGTCAGCTCTCTCTGCGCTTCGGCCACATTGGCATTCCCTTTCTCTCCGCCGCATACCCGATGGACGAGAGCTGGGAGACGCTCGCGCCGTGGCTTGGAGTCACGGTCAACCTGATGGAGGACAAGCTATGACGATCTTCAAAGACGTGTTGGCCGAACTGGTGGGTATGTTCATCGGCGACGCGCGCCTTTCCGCCGCGATTCTTGCCATCGTCGCCATTGCCGCGACCGCTCGACGCACGTATGTCATCCACCCGCTTGCCGGCGGTATCATTCTTTTGGTCGGTTGCCTGCTTCTCGTCATCGCGGTCGTCTATCTGACAGCACGTCAGCATTGGGCGGTTCAGTCGGGACGCGTCCCAGCGGACAGGACCGGCGCCTTTCAGGCTGCCGTTCTCTGGCTTCAGCGCCGCCGTCAGCGCAAGGCGCTCGGGGAGCTTGACGGTCACCTTCTCGACGACATCGGCGTGAGTAAAGAAGCGGCCGAGGCCGAGAGCCGCAGGCTGGATTGATGGCGTTACCCTGGACACTCCTTCTCTGGGTGGCGGCGGGCAGTGCGCTGGGCGGCCTCGCACGCTTTGCCATATCCGGGCTCATCGCACGGACGGTGGGTGAGACATTCCCTTGGGGCACGATGACGGTGAACGTCACCGGGTGCTTTCTGATCGGCATTTGTGCCGCCCTCGCTGATGGCGCGGTCTTCTTCGACCAGCCGGACAGGTGGCCGTTGCTGGTGAGCGGCGTTCTCGGGAGCTACACAACGGTTTCGTCATTCAGCCTGCAGACACTCGCGCTCGTTCGCGATGGAGAATGGCCTAGGGCGCTCGGCAATGTCCTCCTTTCGCTCGGCCTGTGTCTTGCCGCCGTGGTCGCCGGCATGGCCGTGGCACCGCAACTCGGGGCGGGATGAGATGACGAAGCAGATTCTTCGCTCCATCCAATGGCAAGGCATGTGGCAATCCTTCACGTTGTACACTGCGGTCGTCATCGGCACGGCGATCGGCGGCACAGGGCGGGCGCTGGTCTCGGTGGCCGCAGCAGCATACGGGCCGCCCGACTTCCCGTGGGGGACACTTGCAGTCAATGTCTTGGGCTCCCTCTTCATCGGCGTCTTCGCGACGTTGACCGATGCCGACGGGCGGCTTTTCGTGAGCACCCGCACGCGCCAGTTCGTCATGACCGGCATTTGCGGCGGCTTCACCACCTTTTCTGTCTTCAGCCTTGAGACCATCCGCTTTCTGCAAACGCAGAACTTCACGATGGCGGGCATCAATCTCGGCCTGTCAGTCACGACGTGGATGATCGCGGTTTGGGCCGGCCATGCCATTGCCGCACGTATCAACAGAATAGGAGGACCATAAACGATGGACATGCCCAAGAACGCGCAGTTGCTGCGGATCTTCATCGGCGAAGACGACAAGGAAGACGGACGCCCGCTTTATGAAGCTATCGTCCTGAAAGCCCGGGAAATGCACCTGGCTGGCGCCACCGTTCTGCGCGGCGCGCTGGGATACGGACATTCGAGCCGTCTGCACACCAGCAAAATCCTGCGTCTGTCAGAGGACTTGCCATTGATCGTCGAAATCGTCGATAGCGAGGAGAAGATCGCAGCGTTTCTCCCCGCACTGGACGCGATGATGACGAGTGGTCTGATCACCTTGGAAAAGGTGCAGGTCATTCAATACGGTAACAGCAAAGGGGTCGAGAGCGCATAGCGCCCCGCCGACGATGCGACGGGGCCGGATGGCGAGACCTCAATCGACAGGGGTCTCCACCGGGTCGTCACCGGCCCACGGGCGCTCGGTGATGAAGTAGCCGAGACGGTCGACCAGATGCCAGCCGCTCAGGACGTACAGTTCGTCATCGCTGCCGTCCACCACAGCGTCCAGATGCAGGCCGGATCGACAGCGCGGGCGTGGGCGGTGCCGGCTCGGGGTCGGCCGCCTCACGAACCACGTCCTGCAGGGCGAGCTTGTAGCCGGCCGCAATGCCGTCGGCTTCTTTCCACTCATCCCAGTCGTCGGAATCGTCGGTATCCTCGGCGGTGGCAAGGCGGCGATCCGCTTCCTCGGAGAGGCGCGCGGCCTCGGCGTGCAGGCGTTGCATATGGATGTCGGTCAAAGTGATCATGATGAAATCGTCCATTCGTTAATTCGTTAAACTATCGGGAGCGATGCCGCCCGCCGGAGCGGGCGGCTCGCGTTCGGTCAGCGGCTCCAGATGAGGGCGAAGCCCTTGTCCTGCTGCTCGACCAGGTTGGCGTAGATGGGAGCGGCGAAGCTCGGGTCGTCCAGCTTGACCGAGATGTACTCGTTGCCGCCCTTGCTGGTGCGGTGCCAGGCCGCGCCGATCTCGACGGTACCCGCCTTGATGCGGAAGTCAGGGGCGGTATCGTTGGTCTTCTCGACGCTGGTGATCGCGACCTTGGTGGCCTTGACGCCGAGGGTCTGGATGGTGCCGGCGAAGCCGCTGTCGGTCTTGGTGAAAGTGCCGATGGTTGCCATGATGGTAGTCTCCTCTGTTTGGTTCTGGCGGTCGCGCCCATCGCGACCTTTCCATGGCCCATGAGCGAGACCGTCGAAGCACGGCCCCGCACCCGTCAGGGCCGAACGCAGTGGGAGACGGCAAGCGGGCCGTTTCTTGTTTCGCGAGGAATGCGGCGAGGCCGCAGGGGAAGAAACTGACCGCGCGCCGTTGCGGGACCGGGCGACGGGCTCAGATGTGGCCATGAGAGGAAAGGACGCAGATGGGTCGCTGACTGGCCCAAACAGAGGCCGAGACGCACCGTGGCAACTGCGGTGATGCCTTCGCCCGACAAGCGAGAGCCGGGGCCTTCAGCCCGCCGCCATCCGGCCCAGTGCCTTACCTGCAAAAGAGGACCGCCCTGCCCGCAACCAACGGACAAGGCGGCTTTTGAGATTGTGGGGCGTGCCGCGCCGGCACGGACTCGGCTTACGAGGGGAACGGTCACTCGACGATCGTCTTGAGCGTCGCGCTCGCCTCCACCCGAACTGGACGGCTGGCGCAAGGGTCGACGCCGGCTTGCGTCCCGCCAGGTGCCAGGATGCCGACGCGCAGATCACTGATGGGAAGTGGATAGGGGCGGACATGTTCCGCTGATCAAGTGCCACCGGCCGCCGCGACAGAGATAGTGAACCTCGACCTGCTCAGAAGCGCCAACACAACCACAGTCAGCGACCTGATCGTGCAATGTCGCCGGGCATCCGATGAGGCCAATGTGGATTGGCGGGCAATCGAGCGGCCCATCGGGCAAGCGCACATAGGCATCAGTCGCGCCGCGATGCTGCGCTTCCGCACACGCGAAAAATACCAATAGGCCGGCCAGGGCGAGAACTTTCTTCATTCGGCGCGTTTCGGCCGAACCACATCGAGGTCGGGCAGTTCTTCGATGCCGCTAACGACGAAGCCCACCTCGGGCGGATAGTCCCGGGAGAGCAAACGAGCAGCACACTCCAAAGATTCGGCCTGAACCTCCACATAGCGCGTTTCTGCCCATGCATCGCTGAAGCCTGTTACGTTGCGCTCACCGGAGTCGAGCAACAGCCGAACCCATTGGTTATACAAACGCGCTTCGTAAGTCTTCAGCTTCACGTCGATGGGGGCCATCCTGTTTTGGGCTCGCCAAGCACATGCACGCAATGCACGATAGCGGCTCACGGCATATCGAGTGCGCTCAAGCGGCCAGTTTTTCCGACAGTGAGGCTGACGGTCCCCCGCCAGCCTCTGAGGATATATCCATCTCTGGATATATAAATATTGTGAAACAATATCGTCTATTCTGTTGCAACGAAGTGTTAGAGCCATGGTTCCGTCGGAACTTATCAATTCAGAAGTAGTTATTTTTGTAAATTCTCTTATTATTCTTGTCATTGACAGAATAGACGATTCTGTTTCAGCGGTAGCGCGACCTCGAATGTAGAGGACGCGCCGCGCCAACACCGGCGCGGCACACGCGGGCAACGGTCAGTCTTTGGACGGCCTGCTGAACAGCGCCCCGAACAACTTGGCCACGAGCCACAGGACGAACGCTCCGATGGGGATGACGAACGGCCCGCCGAGCATGACCCAGCCGAAGGTGTCGGCATCGCCCGTGACATTGGCGGCGTAGGCCGCGACGGCGAAGATGATGAGACCGAGGATGATGGGCATGGGAAACCCTCCCGATGACGAATGGACGAATGGACGAAAGCGCGAAAGAACGCCCGCCCCGAAGGGCGGGCAGTCTCTGCGGTCAGGCGGCGGCTTCGGTGAGGCCGTCCGCGTCCTCGAAGGCGGACGGGTCAACCGCGTCCGTCTCGATGTCCTCGATTTCCCCTTCCCCGCTCTCCGGTTCAGGTGCATCGGCTTCCGCCGTCACGGCGGGGAAGCGCATGGCATCGGGCAGCCACGCATTGGCGCGGTTGCGCATCTCCTCGGGGATGGTGGTGTCGCCTTCGGCGCACCGCTGGAAGTGACGGGCAAGGGCGGCGGCAAGCTGCGTCTTGCTGTAGTCCTTCATGCGGCCCAAGCGGGCAATCGCCCCGCTCTCCTTGGCGATGGCCTCCAGCTGGTCCTTGCGGCGGCGGGTCAGGAACGCCTCATCCGGCACCCAGCTATCGCGCATCGCGACATCGAGGTCGGCAGCCACGCGGTTGAACAGGCTGTCGCCCGTATCCAGCGCATCCATGTTGCCCTGCCCGAAGGTCAGCGCGGTGAGGAACAGGTGAAGCTGGTCGAGTTCGGCATCCGAGAAGCCCCGCAACACCTCATAGAGCGCAGTCGGGTTCTTGGTGTCGGTGAGAAGCTGCTCCCACGCCCCGCGCACGGGTCGGGCGTAGGCATGGCGCTTCGCCTCGCCCAGCCCCAGCGCGGTCACCACGTCCTGTGCTTCCCGCTCGATGGCGAGATACGCGGTCGGCTGACCGTCGGCTTGTGCGAAATACCCCAGCGCTGGATGGGCATCGAGGCGTACCCGCCCCGTCCAGTCAAAAGCGTTCAGCAGGTTGATGACGGCCACTTCCTTCGCCTTGCGAGGATTGGCCATGAGGGCCTCCATGACGGCGAGGCTCTTGTGGGCATTCATCATACGAGTGACGGGACCGGAATATTCGGGCTGCGGCTTCGGCGCGGTCGGCGCTTCCGCCGTTTCCTCGGCCACGCTCGGGCGCACGTCCTTCTTGACCAGCCCTTCGCGCACCTCGACACGGCCAGTCGGCTTGAAGTGGATGACCACGCCGCCCTGCTCGCCCTCCTCGGCCTCGCGGTACTGCCACCACGCGACATAGCCTTCGGTCAGGACCTCCACGAAAGCGGCCCCCGCCTCGCGGTGATGCGCGGCCAGCGCCTCGACGGCTTCCGACTGCAAGCGATAGAACTGCTCGGCATCGTCGAAGAACGTGTTGTCGTCGTCCGCGAACAGGTCGGCGGTGACGGTGCCCGCGTACTGCGCCATCGGGAAGATGGCGAGGGACACGGCGGGTTTCTCTCCGGTCAGCATCCCCCGCAGGTCGTCGGCATCGTAAGAGTAGCCCTGCTCCAGCCGCTCGATGACAGCGCGTTGCTGGTCGTGGGTGCCCAGCGTCAGGGCTTCCGCCACCGACAGGGAGAACTCTCCTTCTCGCACCAACGCCTTTGCCTCGTCGGAGAGGGAGGCCAGCGCCACGCGGCGTTTGACGGTCAGCACCGACACGCCCGCCTTGGCGGCTACGTCCTCAAGGGATGCACCGTCTCCCAACAGGGTGGCGAACGCCTCGGCTTCGTCCATCGGGGCCAACTGCTCGCGCTGAATGTTCTCGACGGTAGCGAGGCGCAGCGCATCCGTTTCGGTCAGGTCGCCGCGCACCTCGACGGGCACGGGATGGTCCTTCTCGATGTCGCCGCGCTCGGCCAGCAGGGAGAGCGCCCGATAGCGCCGCTCGCCCGACACGATGCGGAACTTGCGGCCTGCTTTTCGCACCACGAGGTTCTGCAACAGGCCGTCAGCTTTGATGGATGCGGCCAGCCCTTCGAGGGCAGCGGCGTCCATACTGCGGCGGGGATTGCCACCCTCGGCGGCGGTGAGTTTGTTCAGCGGGATGGTCTGGATGGTCATTGGTTTCGTCCTTTCGTGATTTCGTTAAATCGTGCCCGCCCCGTTCCCGAAGCGGGCGGGGTAGTCAGGCGACGATGCGCCCATGTTGGCGGGCCTCGTCGGCATAGGCCGACAGGCTCTTGGTGGCTGTGAAGTGGCGGTCGCGCTCGATGGTCAGGCCGCCGGGGCCGCGCACGGCGGCAAGCTCGGACAGGCGCACGCTGCCCAACTCGGGGCAGCCGAAGCCGAGGTCACACAGGCCGAAGGCGATGTCCGGCTCCTCGGGGTCAAGCTCCGTCAGCAGCCACGTCGCCGCGCCCCACGGGCAGAACAGCTTCACCACGGGCCAGAAGTCGCGGGTGTTGCCATCCTCATTGATGCGGTCGGTATTCTCCCGCCCGTTCTTAAACAGGCGGGCGCGTTGGTCGTCCGTCAGCAGCGCGGCAGCGCCCTGACAGTTGGCGGTCGTTTCGTTCATTCGCTCAAATCCTCCGTTCAGTCGTTTCAGACGACACAGGGCACACACGCCCCGCGCCTGAACCTCTGCCCAGCGGCGAGCGACGCCTTGAACGGCCAGTGAACGAAGGAATCCGAGTGCAACGGGCGGCGTCGCGCCGACATCCGGCGGGCGCCAAGGGAGCCGCCCCGAAGGGGTGCAATCCGGCCAACACGGGAGCGAACGCGAACGGAGCGGGCAGGCCGGACGGCGACCTTGGCAAAGCCCGCCGGGGTCGGCACAAGCTGGCACCAGAGGTTTACGCGCGAAGCGCGATCACCCAATCAACCGCGGCCCAACGGGCCGGCCGCTTGCCGCCGTGCAGGGTAGCGAAGCGCGGGTCCCGGTGCGGCGGCTACCGGGGCGTTGCGGGGCTGGCTCCGCAGAAGGGGTGACGGAAAACGCCGGCGGCGGTTGCAGGCAGGGGAAAGCCTTCCCCTTAGAACAAAGCCCCCGACGAGCGAGGGCTTTGCATTGATCGGGATTACTTCGATCAGTCGGTAATCGCCGTGATACTCACGACATTGGCACCGCTCGTCATGCTGACAAGCTGGCTTGTCGGAACTATGCCATCGTCACAACCTGCAACGACTGCTTGACACAGTTTGGTCGGCGTGAACGTGTCAACTGCGGTCTTCACATTGGCGCCGAAAGCAACACGGTATGTCCCGACGATTGCGGTATTGTCACCAAGGGTCGTGATGCCCAGGTAAGGAGCCTTGAAGGTCAGAACGCTACCATCATAGGAAAAATCAGACGGCAAGGTCGCTCCTTTCAAGCCTACATAGGCAGTTTCGGTGTCTTCGAGTGACGCTGCGTCGCCTTGAGTATCCGCACCGAAGGCTGAAGTTAGAACCACCGTGCGGCTGACGGAGGCAGCCGTCGCATTCTGGGCGCCGCTCAACTGAACGACGATGGACAGGCTTCCGTCCGCCGCCGCACCAGTGGCGGACGCGCTGGCGGCTGCACCGTCAACAGCAAGCGTGCCGACCAAACCACTCAACGCGGCTATGCCGTCGCTCTCCCAGTCGGTACCGGTGCTGCTCACGTCGTTCGTGATCGAAACTGCAATCGAGACGCCGCGGGCCGGCATGGTGAAGGGAGTCAGATCCCCGACAAAACCATCATCGAGGTTGGTAGCGATGGCTGCACCCCCAGGGAACACAGACGCGGAAACGTCATTGTCCACCGTGGTCGAAACCCCGGAGACATATGTCAAAGAGATGGTTTTGGCGACGTTATTGACCACCAGATCACCAACAACGCCGTCGGTGGCGCCGTAATCGACCGTGAAGGTGAGGTCGGCAACGGTGCCGCCTGCTACGGCTGTTAGCTCACCCTGATCCCACAGCTGGTTGCTGTTCGCGTCAATCCAGGCCACGGGGAAGAATGTGCCCTCGGGAACATCAAGGAAGGTAACTTCCTTCGAGCCGATATCGGCGTTGTCCATCTT
>JTFN01009652.1_pt1 | contig 11884 bp, 11 predicted proteins | sample 235401 | NCBI WGS metagenome assembly JTFN01 (sample SAMN03067589, study PRJNA260952) | activated sludge metagenome | biome: Sludge; feature: Wastewater; isolation source: CETP activated sludge from augmented bioreactor treating industrial... | place: India:Gujarat | collected 2013-04 | reverse complement strand
AAGGGCCCGCGCCGGTCGGCCGATGACAGGTTCGTCGACATGAACGCCTATGGCTTCGCGCAGTGGTATGCGAGCAGGACGCCGCTCGAATTGCGCATGGCGAAGGAATTTCACCGGCGGTGGCTTGACCATGCCGGCCTTGCCGCTCGCGCGGACGCGGATGTGGACGATGTTCCGGATCAATGCGACTTCATTATCAAGAACACCGCGACGCTTGCCCTCCAGCTCCTCAAGCGCTTCCGCAACATTCGCTATGCCAGCCACACCGGCCGCATCCCGCCATCGGTGATGCTCTCCTACTACGCCGGGCTCGCCGCGCAGCCGAACATGTCGCTCAGCGCCATGCTCGTTCGCCTTGCGAGCTGGATCATCCGCGACATCGAGCGGGCTTCGCTCTACGGGCGGCTTCTGCATGTCGCCAATCCGATCTGCGAGACCGATGTCTTCACGGATCGCTGGCCGGAATCCATCGCTCAGCAGGACAAGTTCGCCGGGCATCTGCGTGAGCTCATCCGTTCACTCGAGGCGATGCGCAAGGGAGAGATGTTCCCCGACATGATGATGGACACGTTGCGCGGCGACTTCGGGGACCGCGTTGTGACCCGGGCCGCCGACCAGATCGCCACCGAGATCGGCGGCGGCATTCAGCAATCCCGTCAGCTCTACACGCGGCGGGGCGGCCTCTTGTTGCCCTCCGCCGCCGCAGTCGCGCCGATCGTCAATCCGGCGGTTTCGGTGGCACGGCCTCACACATTCTTCGGGCGCAAGATCTGATGACGGCGGCGATCCTGTCCATCGTCGAGCAGGTCGCCGCGATGAAGGCGGCCTGGCCGCGGTTCGCGGCGCGCCGGATCGACCGCCGCGCGCAGTCCGCGCGGTGGGTGGGGAGCGTGAGGCCGCAGTATGCGAGCTACTCGCTGGAGATCCGCTATGAGGTCGGATCATTCCCCGAGGTGCGGGTGCTCTCACCCGAACTGGTTCGGTTGCCCGGGAATTCCGAGGGGCAACTGCCCCACGTCTATCCGCCGGCCGAGGATCCGACCCTTTGCCTGTTCGACCCCCGCGAAAGGGAATGGACAGCGGCGATGACCATCGCGAGCACGACCGTCCCTTGGGCGCTCGACTGGCTCGCTTGCTACGAACTTTGGGTGATGACCGGGCGCTGGACCGGCGGCGGGCGCCACGCCGGACAGGACCTCAGCGAGGCAAGGGAGACAACACGATGAACTTTGTTCCGCCGCGGCGTTCGGATGGCACCATCCAACATGCTCGCCTAAAGCAGCCATGGCCGCAGGGCCGCCCATTCCGCATCCTCTCCATCGACGGTGGTGGCATTCGCGGTATCTTTCCCGCAGCGGTGCTGGCCGAAATCGAAAGCCGCTTCCTGGGCGGCGCTTCCATCACCAATCACTTCGACATGATCGCGGGAACCTCAACGGGCGGCATCATTGCGCTTGCCCTTGCTCACGGGATGACGGCCCGACAGGCCTTGAACATCTATCTCGAGCGCGGCGAGCGCATCTTTCCGCCGGCGGCCGGGCTCGGCAGGGTGTCGAGGGCGCTGCGCTGGCTGTTCAAACCGAAGCATGACCAGGCCGCCCTCAAGGAGGAGCTGCTGCGGATCTTTGGCGACAAGGTGCTCGACGATGCCGTCACCCGCCTGGTGATCCCGAGCTTCGAAGGGCGCCACGGCGAGCCGTTCCTCTACAAAACGCCGCACCATCCAGATTATCAAAAGGACCGCCACAAGAAGTTCGCGCATGTCGCGCTGCACACGACGGCGGCTCCGTCCTATTACCCCGGTGTCGAGGGCGACGGCTACATCATGATCGATGGCGGCATCTGGGCTAACAATCCGGTCATGAACGCCCTGGTCGACGCCCTTGCCTGCTTCGACGTCGCGCGCGAGGACGTGCGTATCCTGAGCCTGGGAACGGGTGAGTCCACCTTCACGGTCGATGAGCGGGCGCGCAACGGCGGCATCAAGGATTGGGCGTTCCTGCGCTCCTTCAATGCGGCCGCGCGCGCGCAGTCCCGCAATGCCCTCGGCCAGGCCTATCTGCTGGTCGGCAAGAACAACGTCACTCGGATCGATGTTCCGGAAAGCGATGCGCCGATCGCGATGGATGACGTGCAGCGCTCGGTCCGGGAGTTGCCAATGGTCGCTCGCAGTCTCGTCGAAGGCGCAGGGCATCATATCGAGCGGGTGTTTCTCGACGGCGCGGTCGAGCAGTTCATCCGTTGCCCGATAAGGTAGGCGCCAATTGGGTACTCGACCCTACCGAGCCGTGAGCAACCGACAAGCGAGCTCGCGCTCGCCCCAGCGGGTCGAGAAGGTGTCGGAGACCTCGAACCAGGAACCGTCGTTGCCGATGCCGTGATTGGCCCCCATGCAGGAGCACTGGCATTCGTGCCCCTGTGCTTCCTGGCACGCCCGCGCGCAGATTTCCTGCTCGCGATAAGGCTGGATGATGTAGACCTTGCCGTAGCGCTGCAGCGCCCGATCGACGAAGTCGTTGAACCAGGATTTCGGCAGCTCCCAATAGGCATGATTTCCGCCGATCCACTCCGGTGCCGTTCGCCGGCGGTTCTGCAGCCATTGCCGGTTGTCGTCGGCAAATTGCAGGCGCACCCGAAGCTTCTCACCACGCCCGGTCCGGCGCAGCACGACCGGCGTTGATTTCTGCTTCCAGACGTAATTGAGGGTGAGCCGCTCCATGGACACCTTCTTCAGATCACCGAGCGCCACGTCGGGCTCGGCCAAGAATTTTCCTCTAGCGCAACTGTCGGCTACGGGCATACCCATATTCCCGACTTGCACATCGACAAAGTAAACTACCACGCTGCGGTTTTCGACACGTGCCAGATCGAGGCCGTAAATCCAGGGCTCCATGATCATAGATGAACTGATTGAATTACTGAAGGCGCGCAAAGCGCTCATCGTTCATTGTTCGCAGCCGGGCAAAGCTGACGAAGGTGCCGGAGGCCTCTTTTTTCCCGATGACCTGAAGAACGCCATCGAGATCTGCACCAACCAGGGCAAGGAACTCAGCTGCTCGCTCATCTGGCCCGCTCACACCCACACATTCGGCGCTATCGGTATTATCCTGTGCCCGCGTTCGACAGCCTCAATCGGATCCATCAGCCCGGATGACGCCGAAACCTCCTATGATCCAGTCTCCGGCAAGAGGACAGGAGCCGGCACCCCGTTCTCGCGGCATGCCGTCGAGGAAAGTTTCGCCAAGGCAAGCGACTATAACGAATCGACCGTAACGGACGCCGATACAGTCGGCATATTCGTCAACCTCGCCGAAAGCTTGGTCGTCACCAAGGTTGTCCCTTTCACGGAAATCCCCGGCTAGGACCCGTCAATGCCTGACCCTGGCCCAACCGTCGGACAGGTTAGGCTCACACTCGCCGATGTGATTGCCGCTTTTCCGGATTTGCCCGTTTACGGCTTCCTTGGAACAGAGATCATCGAAATCGGTATCGACGCCGCCCGCTTCTATTCCTAATCAAGCGCATCCACGTATCGTTGCGCCGCGTCGTCCGACACGCGAGTGAGACCCTGACGCAAGCAACGTTTCCTGCTATTTTGCCTGCGTCGGGGAGGAAACAACGTGGACACAACGAAAGATCAAGATGAGGCGGCCGAGCCGCCCACAAAGGTGAAGTCGGTCGCGGCCACTATCCTTGGCGAGTTCTTCGACACTCTGGAAAAGGAAGAAGGCTTCGGCGAAATAGCCCCCGGGCTCCGCAAGGTTGTTCTCGAGGACGGCGTCTTCGCGGAACCCTCGATTCGAGCTGCTCTGTTTCCGGACGCCTCATGATCCGGATCGAGAAGATACATATTAGGGAATTTCGTGGTATCCGAGAGTTGACCCTTGAGCTCAAGGGTCAGAACTTCGCCGCTTGCGGACCGAATGGGACCGGCAAAAGCGGTATCGTGGATGCGATCGAGTTCGCCCTGACGGGCAACATCTCGCGCCTGGCCGGTGCCGGGACCGGAGGTCTCTCGGTCAAAGCGCACGGTCCGCATGTCGACAGCCGCAACAAGCCCGAGGCGGCGTCAGTGATGCTCGACGTCACCATTCCCTCCCTCGGCAACAAGAAGGCTAAGATCCGGCGCACTGTGAAATCGGCGAACGCGCCGGAGATCAAGCCCGCCGACAAGGACGTCATCGGCGCATTCGAGAGCGTCAACCTTCATCCGGAGTTCGTCCTCTCGCGCCGCGAGCTGATCCGGTACGTCCTCTCCGAGCCGGGCCAGCGCTCAAAGGAGGTCCAATCGCTCCTGCGCCTCGACGACATAGAGAAGTTGCGGGGCGTGTTGCAGAAGATCGCCAACGCCTGCGCCAAGGACCTTCCGGGGTTGGAGCGCGGAGAGAAGGATGCCACCACCAACCTTCTCGCCGCACTCGACACAGCCCAACTCACCAAGAATTCTGTCCTCGAGGCAGCCAATCCGCGCCGAGAATTGCTCGGCCTCCCGCCGTTGACCGACCTCGACGCCAACACCTCAGTCAAGGACGGGCTGACCACGGCCAACGCCAGCGCACCCGGCCGCGTGCCGAAGGTGCAGGCTGCCGCCGATCTTGCGACATTGCGAGAAGCGCTCCACGCGCTCCAGGCAGAACCATTCAAGCAAGCATGCTCAACCGCTGACGCGAACGCCGCGGAGCTCGGAAAGGGTGCCGAGAGCCTCAACGGCCTATCACGCGAATCCCTCCTGAAGTCGGCGCTGGAGCTGTATGACGGGGCCGCTTGCCCGGTATGCGACACGCCGTTCGAGCCCGACACCTTCACGAGTCACCTAGCCGGAAAGCTGGCGCATCTTGAAGATGTGAGCAAAAGGCGCGGTGCGCTCGAAGCGGAACTAAAGCCAATCCTCGACGTCCTCCATGCCGCCGGCACGGCCCTAAACACGATGATCGATCACGCCGGCGTGTTTTCCCCGAAGGTCGACGCCGCCCCGCTCGCGGAGTTCAGGACCGTTCTCCGAGGACGATACCAGCAGCTTCAACAGCTCCTGCCGCTCAACGACACGCGCGCCATCCTGTCGTCGGCTCACAACGTTCCGGACATGGAGACGTCTTTGGCCGCGCTTGCGGTCGCGATTGCCGAGATACCGGAACCTACCAAGCAGGACGCCGCGCGCGACTTCCTGGTCCTCGCGCAGGAGCGGCTTGAGATCTACCGAACCGCGCGGCTGAAGTACGCGGCGGGCAAAGTCCGCGCGGAACGCGCCACGAAGGTCTTCAGCAGCTATGGCGCCGTGACGACGACCGCGCTCGAGAAAATCTACAAGGACGTCGAGACCGCCTTCGCCAGCTACTACCGTAAGATCAACGAGGACGATGAGAAGGCATTCACGGCAAAGCTTATGCCCTCGATCGGTAAACTCGGCTTCGACGTCGACTTCTATGGTCGCGGCCACTTCCCACCTGGCGCGTATCACAGCGAGGGCCATCAGGACGGAATGGGTCTTTGCCTGTACCTCGCGCTGATGAACCATCTGCTCGGTGCGAATTTCACATTCGCGGTCCTCGACGACGTGCTGATGTCGGTCGACGCCGGCCACCGTCGGCAGGTCTGCACGCTGCTCAAGGAGATGTTCCCCAACACGCAATTCATCTTCACGACACATGACGAAATTTGGCTGCGCCACATGAAGTCGGAGGGTCTCATCAAGGGCCGCAACTTCGCCCACTTCCGGACCTGGACGGTGGATTTTGGACCGACCGAGTGGGATGATCGGGATGTCTGGGCCGAGCTCGAAGGTTACCTCGCCAAAAACGACGTTCGGGCCGCCGCCGCTCTCCTGCGCCACTACCTCGAGCACTTCGCCAAGGAAGCGTGCGATCGCCTGCGCGCCAATGTCGAATTCCGGGGCGACGCCCAATTCATGCTCGGCGATCTTCTCCCGAACGCGACCAGCACGCTGGGCGACCTGCTGAAAAAAGCCAAGGTCGCTGCGAATTCCTGGGGCCAGAAGGACGTCGTCGAGCGCATAAGCGCCATCGAGGTTGCCTTCGGAAAAGCCAAGACCGAGACCGGCTATGAGACCTGGCAGATCAACACGGCCGTCCACTTCAACGAGTGGGCCGATCTCAAGAAAGAGGACTTCGCCCCCGTGGTCTCCGCGTTCCGGGGTTTCACCGGCGCGTTCGGCTGCGGGACCTGCGGCGAGATGTATTTCGTCGCCCCCACCCGCGGCAAGAAGGAAGCCCTGCGGTGCGGATGCGGCACCCTGAACCTAAATCTCCTAAAGCAAGGTGGCTAGTCGCGGCCGACAAATGGATTCTCCAATTGGCTTCGCCATATATCGATCCGCCATTTCCCCGGAGCGCCACCGGCTGCGCTCCAGCGTCATTCTCTTGTAATCAGCAGGCCAAAATTCGGCGTCGACGCGCCCGACAGGCGGCCCTCGCCGAGACCCCGGGCTGCTTTCAACTTGAAGATCGGCGCCCGAGCAAGTGCGAGCCTCTGCGATATCGGGCTCACTCAATTGTATCACTTCGGCCTGCATCGGTCTTCTCCTGGTCATCTGACTCGCTCAGCGCTGCTATTTCTTCATTGATTTCACTTAACCGGCTTCGAAGTGTGGGACGATCCGCGACCTTTGCCTCATGGGATGAGCCAGGCGCACCCGACAATACGCCCACAATCTGATCACGCTCGTCCTCGAGTTTACGTAGGCGCTCGGCATCATCTCGGGCCTGCTCGTCCAATCTGCGTCTCGCCTCCTCATCAGCGAGCAGGCTCACCTCCACCTGACCAAGGTTCTCCTTGATTTCAGGATGCCGCTCAGCAGCGAAACGAAGAAACTGGCTGAATTCGTATATGTGGAAATGCTGTCCACTCTCGGCCTTGAACTCCTCGATCAGCTCGGGACGCGGGCCGAGTTTCCGACCCTTATGAATCCACCACCAATCCTCCTTCACATCGTCCGAGATGAAGATGACGGGACGGCCCTCAGCCTTCGCCTTCGCCATCATATCCTTCCAGATGATAAGGTCACCGAACTTGTCCAGTTCGCCAGCATCCTTCCTCGCGTCCTTGTAGCCAGGGGGAATTTTCCTCGAGTAGCGATCATCCCCCTCCTTCTTGATCGCGGAGAACCGCTCGGTCTTCCATTTGTCGCCCACCCGGCCTTCCAAAAGCCCGGTGAGACGTCCAATGACGGCGTCAATTTCCTCCTTGGGATGTGCCTTGCGAGCCGTCTCCATCCGAGCCTTGAAATCGGCCACGAACATGTCCAGCGCGGCGAGTTCCTTCGCGACATTGATCGTTGGATGCGCGCGCAGTTGGCGAAGGCGCTCACGAGCCTTCTCAATTACTGCTTCCTGGTCTTTGATAAGCGCGTCATAGGCGTCCTGGGCCCCCAGTTGGACGTCCAGACGGTTGCGATGAAACTCCAGTCCGACCTGATACGGAATCCAAAGAGAATCCTTGAGGACGTCGAACAAGCGAAGCAGTTCCTCGCGAACCACCTCGGAATGTCGTAGACAATGCAGGAGGACGTTGGCGTCGGGGACGAAGATGGCGTTCTCCCAGAGGGCCGCGACCTCTGAGGCCGTTTTCGGATACCAGCCTTGATATTTCTCCCGCACGTCAACTACTCCAACCATGCCAACTTCTCGATGCCCAGACGCGCCGCCGCGATCGAGACAAGAGAGCGTTTGTGCTTGTCGGCTGTTGGTCCCGTCTCGAGCAGAACGACTCCGAAGGCCGAGAAATCCTGGCGGGCCTGGCCGCGCTCGAATACCGCCATAAGTATCAGTTTCCAGTCACGACTCTTGCCCCAGCAGACCACCCTTCCATCCACCAGACGGCGGCCGTGCGGCTTGATATAGGTTTCTGAGAAGGTCGTTGGCGTCGAGACACCCAGCATCCGCCAAATCGCGTCCTCATTTTCCAGAAGACGGGCGCGCTCATATGGCTTTAGGAGCGAGTCCTTTATGTAGACCCGCACCTTGCGGGGATCCATGTAATGCGCGAGTTGACCGCCGATCGTCTGGTCACGGGTCCATAGCTCGTAATATCTCGACCTTTCGGAGTCCGCCATTGATGACCAGCCGAGTTCATCAGCCGTTTCCCAGAGCCTGTCACGAATACCGTCGCGAATATTCTCCGGGATGATCATTGGACCGTCCCGCGATTGTGTGGCTTGGGGAAATCAAAGGCGGGCAACTCAAGCGTGGGATCTCCCTCCCGCATGAAGAGATCGGCCTGATCCCGCATCCAATCCAACATGAAGCTGCCGGCGCCTTCATCCCTGAATTGGATCATCCCGGGTAGGCGCAGGCGCTCGAGGTCCCCCCTCGCCGCCTTCTCCAATTCCACAACCTCGGCGATCCGTCGAAGATCGCTGACGAAATCGAGAACGACGACCTTTTTCTTGTTGGGGCTGATACGCAGACCGCGGCCCAATTGCTGCACGAATATACGACGGCTATGGGTAACGCGCATGAACACGATCATGTCCACATCCGGAACGTCAACGCCCTCGTTGAACAGATCACGGGTGGTGACGACGTCCAGGCTGCCTTTCCGGAAAGCGGCCATGATACGATCACGCTCTCGGGGAGACATCTCTCCAGTGATCGCCTCGGCCCTGAAACCGAAGAGCTTGAGCGTGGCGGCGAAGCTATTCGCGTGATTTATCGACGAGCAGAACACGATCGCCGAACGGCGCTGCTCCTTGTCGAATGTTTCCCGCACAGCACGCGCCGCCTCCTCATCCCGGGTTGGCAGGAGCAGGAGCTGATTGAGCTGGCTGATCGAATATCTGTTGCGTGACTGGGTTCGAACAACAGACCAGTCGATGTTGTCCGCCAATAGCCGATAATCAGCCTCACACAGGAAACCGCGCCTCAAGCCCTCCGCGATCCCTATCCTGATAACAGGTGGTCCGAGAAGCTCGTCGATGTCATAGCCATCACCCCGCCACGGCGTCGCGGTAACCCCGCCAATCATTGAATTGGCGAGATGCTCCGTGACACGGCGGAAGGTTTCGGAGCCGACATGGTGTGCCTCATCGATGAGCACCAAGCCAAACTCGGGCAGTTCCTCAAGCCGCGATACAGCGCTTTGAACAGTAGCGAACGTGATGCCGTCCCAATAGCTCGGCGCCTCCCCACCCATCAATCGGTGCGTGGTCACCCATTTGGGCAACTGATCCCAAAACGCGAACTGAAGTTGATCCACCAGCTCGCGCGTGCCCGCGAGCACAAGCACCCGCCCGCCTGGAATGGCCCCGTCCCGATACAATTGCGCGACGCTCTCAGCGAGAACCACGGTCTTGCCCAGCCCAGTCGCGAGCACCACCTGTCCGCGTCCTGTCTCACGAAGGCTGGCCACGAATTTCTCGACAGCGTCGTCCTGGTAGTCCCGCAGCTCACGCCGATGCCGCGAGTACTCGGGGCTTTTCCGCGCCAGCTCCAAAAGCGCGGCTGGCTCGAGAACGCCAATCTCGATGCCAAGGGCCTGCCAACGCTTGATGGCCTCATACGTCGCGGGACCGGCCCTTCGGCTCGATGCCACGTAAATTCGATCAGCCTTGTAGAAGCGCGCCGCCTCGCCAACCTCGTTGACCGCGCTCGCCGACGGATATCCGCTAATGGTGAACTTGCACTGAATAACCCATAGTTCACCGCCCTTGACCCCCAGGACATCGGCGCCATGATCACCGCTTCCCGCAACCAGGCGGATATCGTCAAATCCATTACATACCAGAAGCCTCGCCACGTCCCTTTCAAAGGCCTGCCACGGACCCTTGAGCAATCGCGATGCGTCGAGGAACGGTTCCATCCCTCAATCCGCCGTATCGGATTTCAGGAGCCGCACGGAGCAGGTGGCGCGGATCACAACATCACGGCTTGCCCGGTCAACATCCGAGGATGACTGGTTCGCCAACCATATGGCGTCACCGAAATAGGCGTCGTAGCGCGCCAGAACACCGCGACGCGCTTGCTCCGTCACCCCCTCGTTGCCGAAATCGATCGCCGAATATCCATCGTTCCAGAATCGACCATCGAGAAACATCTCAGGGCGACGGTTAAACAGCTTTCGCAGCGACTCAAGATCCGCGTATTCCCAGAAACGTCCCTCCTTGATGACCGGCTTGTGGTCGGGCACATCCCTATTCGCCATGCGCCGGGCGATTGTCTCCTTCTCGCTGTCCTCCAGCTCTTTATAAAGCTCCTCGCCGGATACCTCCGCCATCGTGGCGATGGCCCGCGCGATGTCGCCAAGCACCGAGGTCGCCAGGGCGATAATCTCCTGGGGATCCAGCCTCGTATCGATACAGTATTGCCTTCTGAAATCGGCCAAAACTCCCGCCACGGATGGATCCTGCGACTGTCCCCTGAGAAACTCGACCGTGCGATGTGTGAGTTCCGTCAAGAGACCATCAAGCGGCGTCATCGTGGTGGACCGGAATACATCATGCCCGGAGTCCACGAGGAAACCATAGGTCCTGGTGGCGACATCATCGAGCTTCAGCAACCATGGGAGACCACTCGGCAGGTCCGGATCATCTGGTTCCACCGAAAATGCCTGGACGTCGTATTCGACCCGGAATGTCGGATGAACATACTTCCTCGAAAGCTCATACAACTGATGTCGAACGGGCGGAGGTGGCGGTGCTGGAGGCTCCGGCTCGGGCTGCGTCGGGGACGGGGTGCCTCCTTCATCCGCTGGGGTCGCGTCACCGTCAACAAAGCCTGGCGGAAGAGGTGTATCGTCGGCATCGCCCGGCGTGTCCCCCAACACCTCCTTATCCTGCTCCTGGACAAGCTGCCACCAAAGCTCATCTGTCAGGTATTCCGGGTCGTTAGCCTCGAAAAGCTCCGCCATCTGCTGCGCTCGCTCGTTATCACGGACAACGAGCACGCGGGACCACAATCCATTCTTTCCCTGCGGGCTCGAGCGCCGGAAGGCCTGATATAGCCGGTACAGGGGGCTGTCATTGTCCGCGTATCCGCGCTGCTTGGCCACAATCGGACGAAGCGGGCCATCTCCGCGCACGATGCGCACCATTTCATTCCACGCCGGATCATCGCGCTCGAATCTGTCCTTCGTGTAACTGACGCGACAATGATCGATATGAATCTCTCCGACGAAACGGCCACGGTTCCGTTGGTCGTCCGTGGGGTACTCGACGTCCGATGTCTCACCGTCACTCCAGGAGAAGAGATCCTTGTTCGATATCTCAATCTTTCGGCCGTTCCGGATGAAGTCGATCCCGAACTCGGTGTTGTGCAAATACCGTTGCAAGCCAATCCAGCCGTGGATCCGCCGCTTGGTCTCCACGATCTGGCAACTCGGACTCCCTGTGGGGCATATCTCCTCACTCGGGGCTAGGGTGCGCATGCAGTGAGTGCAATATCGCCGTGGCGCCAACTTGACGTCGATCATCTCAACGGCGCGGGCGACCGTTCCATCCGGATGGGACACGGTTCGCTCCTCGTTCCACACGCAGTGCCGGCGCGGCGCCAGCCGGGTGCCGCCAACCATCAGCCTGATCTTTCCGGCCTCGGACTTACCGAGCAGAGAGGAATAGGCTCGCGAAAGGTGCTTACGGATGGTCTTCTGGTTGTTGCTTCTCGCCAGATAGGCTCGCTGATCCGGCTTCAACCCGGTGATCACAATGGTGGTACCATGGGCATTGTGATCCGGTTTGGCCCGAGTTTGCCGGGGGACTTTGAAATTGCCGGTGGCGCGCAGATCGTTCAGATCGATCCGGACACCGACCTCTTCTGGGTCACCGGCCCGGCTTGTCCAAACCTCGGTCACAAGCCCAAGCCGAGCGGTCGCGATGTTGAAGCCCATGCCGAACAAACCGAGACTTGAAAGCGGGCTGTTTCCCGACCAACCGGCC
>JTFN01006709.1_pt1 | contig 11955 bp, 13 predicted proteins | sample 235401 | NCBI WGS metagenome assembly JTFN01 (sample SAMN03067589, study PRJNA260952) | activated sludge metagenome | biome: Sludge; feature: Wastewater; isolation source: CETP activated sludge from augmented bioreactor treating industrial... | place: India:Gujarat | collected 2013-04 | reverse complement strand
TGAATATTAGCATCAGAATCTTTTGAACCAATTGTATGAGTGCAACCTTCTGTTAAAATATTAAAGACATCATATAAAGTCATATCAGATTGAGTTTGTTTAGCTTTTTCTTTGCTAGAAAATGCCTCATCTTTATAAATATCTTTAAGTCTTTTTTCAACATTTAAATGTTCTAATAATGCATTTAAGTTTTCTCTACCACTTAAAGCAAGCTGTTTATTTCCATTAAACAAATCTTCAATATTAACATCTTCTTTTCTGTTATCTAAAAGACCTTTAGCATTTAATACATCATAAATAGAAGCATTGCTATTAGTCATTTCTGTAAATCTATGCTTGAGTATATCTTGATATGTTGGAATAAGACTTGTTGAAACAATTCGTAAATTCCTTTCCCAATCATTTATAATTGGTATTTTATTAGTAACAAAAGGTGACAAACCAACCATACCATTATTACAAACCAATCTTTCAACTTCTAATGAAGTTATAATATTAGAAGAAAAAGGAGACCATTTATGAATAAGTCTGTTTTTAAAAGAACCACCTTCAGAAAGGGTAGCTATATCCAAAGAGAATTCTTCACCTTCACCACCCAAAAAAACTTCATTAGAAGACTGTCTAAAATTATTAAAAAGTCCCCTTACTGGACTTCCAAAAGCTCTTTTAGTAGGTTGAGAACAACCAATTTTTTCAGCAAGATTTTTAATACCATCTTCTGAATGAATAAAACCTTCATAATCACCAGTTCTATAATCAATTAACTTTTCACCTAAAAATACATAAGTTCCACCACTAAACTTTGCAGAAATTGCTTTTGGTTCCATTAAAAAGATTAACTTATTTTCTTTAGCTGATTTATCGAATTGATGAATGTGTTTATCATTGATAATTATAGTCAAACCATAATTATCTTTTGATATATTTTTAATAACTGCTTCAACTTTAGCATTTTTTATTACTTTAAAATCATAATCACTAGACATATATTTAGCTCCAAAATTTGATTAATTATATCATTTTGAAAATCATATTTCAATGATTTTCTACTTCTGCTAACTTTTTAGTTTTTTCCAATCTATTTGCTTTGGTATATACAAACTAATATCTGTTGTAGTTTTTCCCTCTAAGAAGACATCGGAAATATTTTTTTCAGATACAATACCATTATTCATAATGTATTTAAACAACTTGTTTAAATCTAACATTTTATATAAATCATTTTCGCTATATATAAATTTAAACAACCAAGATAAACATTCCCACTTATCTAAATTAACAGCATAATTTTTTCTAGAATTATCATCTATTTTATTTAAACAAATAACACCAGTATTTTGTATTATTTCGGGAATATTAAGAAAATCAGTTTCATCATATCCATAAAGTTCACCTATAACAGAAGCAGATTTTAATACAAAGTTAAGATTGAAATAAGTTTTATTATCTTCTTTATCAACCAATGAAAGAATATCTATAAGTTCATTCTTAACTTTTTTACTTTTTGAAGAAGCATTCTCATTCCTTTTTAACACAGGAGAGTAAACAACAATGTCTTCATTTATACCCTCTAATGGATTATAGGATAAAATAACACCCGTTTTAACAAAGGCAACGGAATCTTTTTCTTCTTTAGAATCTTCATTTTTTATTGTTTTATTATTTTTAAAATTTAGCTTTTTCAAATCTTCTAAAGACCTATTATTTCCTAACCCTAAAACAGTAGCAACTTGAATACTTGTTTCAATTTTAGGTTCAACAATTTTTTTATCTTTGTTGTCCTTTTTTTCAATTTGAACACCAATTCTAGCAATATCTAAATAATTAACTTCATGAAGAGAAAAGCAAGAATCAGGACTAATATTTCTTTTAGAATCACTAGATAACCAAAATATTTCTTTACCATCGATATAAGCAGTTTGATTATCTGGAACGATTTCATTAGTTCTATCTATAACACTTTCAAATGTAGACTTCCAAACAGAAGGATCTATATATCTTCCTGTTTTAAAATCAATTTTCTGAATTTCAATATTAATAACTTTATCATCATAAAAACTAATACAGCCTAAACGTCCTGAACCATAAAATTCGCGGATTGAATTATGTTTAACATAATTAAAAAAAGTTGCATTATGTATTTTGACTTTACTAACTTTTTTACCTTGATAGTATCCTTTGACAACATTTTTTTTGTTATAAACATGACCGTTAACATCGGTTAAAACATAAATGTAATTTTGAGTAATTTTTTTTACATAAACATAATCTGAATGGAATTTGTTTTTATCAAATTTAATCATATAAAATACCTTAATAATGCCATAATTATATCATAATTTGTTTTAAAACTAAAGAAAAAAAATAAATATCGCCTATAAAAAGGCGATATTTTCAAAGGCTTCCACCAGTTATTTTTTCAAGCTCTTTAAATTCATTCTTTATATCTAAAAGAGACATATCTTTAAAATTATCTCTAAAATTAGAAGGTATTTTACTTAATAAAGCCATTCTTTCTTCCTCATCTTCTTTATAATCTATATCTGAGAAGTCTTTGTTTTCAATATCAATTATTTCTTTATTACCTTCTTTATTTTTTTCAACATAATAATGTCTCAATTCCTGAGCCTTGCCCCAAGTATCATCAGTACCAGCAATAATTCTTTCATGCCATTCACCTTTTTGTTTATAAAGCAATCGATGACATTTTATGGAACCAACAACTTCATCAGCACATATAGAATTTTTAGTAGGATTTATAAATTCCCATATTTGACAAGGCGAATCTGGTCTAATAGCTCTACCAATAAACTGTTCTTTTTCTGATTCAGTATTAAACTGTCTAGCAAGAAAAACATCAGTACAATTCAAGACATCTATTCCTTCATCAACTTTTTTACAATTTATTAAAAATTGTATCTTTCCATTTGATAAAAGATCGAGAGCATAATCTAAATCTTTTTCAGTAGAAGAACTACCTAACAAATAAGAATCAAGATTATTTTTTTGACAAAAAGAATGTAAAATTTCACACTCTTGATTTGTTTTAAAGAAAACAATCATATTTCCCATGTGTTTATGATATTTAGATATAACCTCAATCGCTAAATCAGACTTATCACTTTTACCAGTATCAACGATGGTATTAATAATGGGTTTTTCAATAAAACCTTCTTCAATTGCTTCTTTTTTTGTAATAGGAATTATATATCTCTCAAACTTTACTAAGAGAGAATCGCCACGATTTGCATTAGCAGTAAATCCAATAACCGGACGATCTTCAAATTTATCTATTAATTTTTGAATACTCATCATTGCTTCATGATGAGCTTCATCAATAAAAGTAACATCCCAACCTTCATTAATTAATGATTGAGGAATTTCCTGAAAAGCACTATGAGTAATGAGTTCAACATCTTCACAATCAGAATATTCAATTTCAGCCTGTCGCAAAAGTCTATTCTTATGAACAATAAATAAAACTCTTATTTTTTCTTTTTTATCAAGTCCTGTAGCCTTTCTAAAATCTTTAGAAAGAATACTCAATTTAGATTGCAAAGTTTTACCTGTTCCAGTAGGCATAATGTAAAGAATTCTTTTAAATCCTTCTTCTATATAGGAGACAAGCTTATTAACTCCATTTATTTGATAATATCTTGGTTCTTTATCAATAGATTGAACCAAAGATAAAGGTGGTGGATTTTTTAAATCCATATAGTGAAAATTATTAGCATTAACAAATTCTTTTAAATCTACTTGTGCCATTTAAAAAACTCCAAATTAATAGGCATTATTATACTATATTTTATAAGTTAAAACAATATTTATTGATTTTTAAATACAAAAAAAACTATTCTTTTGAATTCAAATAGTTGGCAATTGTGTCACCATGACAAGGCTTGTCATTAATCCCATATGTTGGATGTTTAGTTGTCTTCTTTTTACAAGAGCAGGCTATTTTTTTTCCTTTAAGTTCTAGAACGGCATTTTTAAATTTTGAATCTTTTTTAATTCTTTTAAAAAAATATTCTTCATAAGAAGAAAGAACTTTTTCAATATCCATTTGTCCGTCTAAAGTAGAATAAGGGTTTCCAAAAATAGTACCACGCCCTATATAAACATCATAAGGTTCTAAATGTCTATTAACTACTTTAGTTTTATTTGAGACTTTTTTTTTATAGTAAATTTCTTATCTAGTAAATTTTTATTCTCTTGAAGTTCTTTTCTTAAATTCATTATTATTGTCCCTAATTGGTTTTTACCTGAATTTGTTTTTGCACAAACTCCCCAATACATATCATTCCAATTATTAGTTTCTTCAATATAAGAATCTTTTGTTAATAAAAGAAGTTTTTTAAATTTTTTCTGAGAAAATTTTTGTCTTAAAGAATATTCCATTACTAAATCCTTTATAGCATCCCAATCTTCTCTTATTATAATATTTTTTTTATAAGATTTACAATAGTTTTTTGATTGTTTTGGAGACATGTTAGATATTAAAGTTCGTTTTTCTTTATCCAAGGTTTTCATTGCTTGATAAAAATTTTCTGTAGAATAATATACATCCCCTCCATATTCAAAAGGTTCTATCAATACCATATTAGACAACCACCTAAATTCACCAGAAAAACCTTTAATTTCAGAAGTTGAAGATATTATTTTTTCGTCATAGTGTATATTAATTTCAATTTCTTTTTTCATCTTAAATAAAACTCTTTAATTATAAGACAGTTATATCTCGCCTTAAATAACGTGATTTAACTATCTTAATTATTTAGTTTAACAGGGTTCACCATAATCTCCTTCTATATATTCTACCATAGAATTTGTCATTAGTATATTTTCATTTTTTATTTTTTTTTCAATTTCAATAAAAGCCTTTTCAAGTTCTTCTTCTATTATTAACTGAACTAATCGTTCAGGATTGTTAATTTCTCGTGAAATTTCAAAATCCAATAATAAACCAGTACATACATTGTATTTTTGTTTCATAAATCCTCCTAAAAAATAAATTATATGATAAAAAACACAAAATAAAAAGATTTACGCTTGAAAAAATAATAAATTAATTTATTATATTATCCGATATGACAATTAAAGGATAAAAAATGAGGACTCAAATAAAAAATTTTTTCTTAAACAATAAAGGATTTTTAGCACTACTATTAATACTATTTTCTTTTCGTTCTTCTTTTATTGATTGGAATTTAGTTCCTTCTGGTTCAATGTTACCCACAATACAAATAGGTGATGTAGTGTTGGTAAATAAGGCCGCTTATAATATTAGAGTTCCATTTACAAAAATTGAGTTATTAAAAACAGGAGATTTCAAAAGAGGTGATATTGTCATATTTGATTCAGAAAAATCTGGGAAAAGAATGATCAAACGTTTAATTGGGCTTCCTAATGACATAGTAAAAATGAAGGATAATCAACTTTATATAAATGGTCAGAAAATTGAAAGAAGTCTTTTAAAAGAAAACGAATTGTCAAAAGTTTTCATTGAAAAGAACAATAACCATACATATCAAACAAATTTTAATAAAGATTCTGAAAATGAAAGCTACTCGAACTTTGAAGTAAAAATACCTGAAGATTCTTTTTTAGTTCTTGGTGATAATAGGAATAATAGTGCTGATTCAAGGTTTTATGGTTTAATACCAAGAAATGAAATAGTAGGTAGATCAGATACAGTAATTCTTTCTTTTAACAGTGATAAATATTATATTCCAAGAATTAATAGATTCTTTTTTAATTATAATAAAGTAGATTAATTAATCTACTTTAATTTTATAAGGTAATAACAATATACTATATCTGTTAACATTAGTATCATTTTCAAAAAGTATATACTTATCCTCTAACAACCACTCATAATACTTTTTACCATTATCTAAATTAAAAATTTCAGTATAATTACCATATTTTTTATTCAAATAACTAACTATACTTTCTTCTCTCTGATAGTCTTGGAATTGGTATTGTATCTTTTCTACTTTTTTATCATTTACAAAAAATATTAAACTCTTGAGAGGACTTTCATAACGAGGAACAAAAAATGTATAATTATCTTCTTTTTTAAATCCTTTTTTTTCTAATATATTAGAAACAGAATCAAAATTTAAGTTATTGGAAAAATTAATACCTCTAAAATCTTCTTTTGCAAAAATATTTTGAGATAATGATAAAGTAATTATAAATAATATTATTTTCTTCATTTGATTTTATGTTTTTTTTTGATAATATCTATTTAAACAATTATCATGGTTAAGAAATGAAGTCAAACAAAACAATACTAATAATTATGTCTTTAATGTTTTCAAAATTAATGTTTGCTGATGCTATTTATGATTTAAATAAAGAAAAAGAATCTTTAATAAAAGAAAGTATAAAAGAATATCAAGAAATTTTAAATTACAAAATAAACTTAGACAAAAAAATAAATGAAAACACATTATCCTCAAATGTTCAATTTAAAAAAGAATTTAAATTATTAAATGATAATTTAAAAAAGGCTTCAAAAAACTTAAAAAGAAATTTAAAAAAAATAAACATAAAAATAAAAAATATAGATAAAAAAATAGAAAGAATTATAGATAAAGAAGTTTTGACTCCAATAGTATTAAAAAATGAAAATATAATAGAAGTTTTTGAAGAAACTTCAGATTGCTACGATAAAGTAAGTAAAAACAATAAAACCGATATGTTATATAATATAATCAATTGTCAAATTGATTATGAAAATAATTTATCAAAAATTATAGTAAATGAGTTATATTTAAAAAATTTTTAATGTTAACCTATACATTTAAAAAAAAAATTGTATTATGATAATATTAATAATAATGAGATTACTATGATTTGGAAGAATGCAATCTTTCTAATAATTGTAGGAGCAATAGCTTCTCAATATAAAGAAATGGATTATTTTTGGTTATGTTTTGGAGCATATATGGTGTTATTAGTTGTATACCATAGTTTATCATTATATTTTATTCCTGAACAACATAAAAAAAGAGTAGGGAAAGAGCTTTTTGAAAAATATATAAATTTAGAAAAAAATGAAAAAAAGAAAAACTTTTTAAAAAATAATTATATAATAGATCCTTATTATGATCTTATTCCTCAAGAAGATTTTATATCATTACATTTAATTCCTAAAGAAAAGAAAAAAATAGGTTATCCTGATTTAATTAAGTTAAGGATTTATCCTGATATAGAAGAAATCGAGCTTGAAAATTACTGGATTAATTCTTTACGATACTCAAAAGAAGATGGAATAATAAAAAAATGGTTTATTGAAAATAATATTGATTATTTCAATATGAAAGAAGATGATATTGTAGAATTTAAAAATAAATTTGTTGTAATGAATTATTTTGACGAACATATAGAAAGGATGAATATAACAGTTCAAAGAAAAATTATAAAAGCTTGTTATGTTTCGATATTATTTGGACTATTTATTGGAACAATAATATTAATAAAAGGTATTCTAAATTTAGGCTGGCTACATTTATTAGATCCACAAGCAGTTTTCTTAATATTTGTTGCTTTGTCTGCAATGTTATTCTCAATACCTTTTTTAACAGTATATAAAGAAGATAGAAATGTTCCTTTTAAATCAAATATAGAAAAAGAAGAAATAAAAGACTATAAAGAATTTATTAAGGATGGCTTTATGAAAAATAATTATTTTTTCTTTCAAAATGAGTATATTGAACATGATGAAAGAAAAGAATTAAATAATTACATATTTAAAATTAATAACGATAATAAATATTTACCAACATATATTTTAATAAATCCAAATACAGAAGAAAAAAAATATATATGGGGACAAGAAATAAATAATCCTGAAACAAGGATTAATACTTTAAAAATAATTAATTGGGCAAATAAACACAATATAGAATTATTAAATTTACAAGAAAATAAAGAAAAAGTAAATAAATCAGATATAGAAATATTATTAGAAAAAGCACAATTTAATTAAACCCTCATAGAGGGTTTTTAATTAATTTTTTTTTTAATATTGAGTTATTATAATAATCAATAAAAATATCTTCTATAGAAAAAAAAGAGTTAAATAATCTAAATTCAGATTCTACAATATTTATACTCCACTTTAAAAACTTATTATCAAATTTATCATCATGTTTAATTTCATTTAGAAATAAAATAATATCCCTTATACAATAATATATAAAAAAGCATTCTTCTATAAAATTCTCATCTATATTTTCATTTTTGTTTTCAATGAATTTTATTTTTTCACCTCTAGAAATTTTATTATAATAAAGTTTTAAATTATTAGTACATTCTGAATAGTTTTGTAATAATTCCTCATCAAATAATTGATTATCATATTTTTTTAAATTAATTAAAACATCTTCAAGCTCAATCAGCATTTTAAATAAATAAAAAATTAAATCTTGATAACTTTTTCCGTTATATGTTTTCTTATTAAAGAAATCGTATGAAAATAAAAAATCACATGATTTACAAGCAATCATGTGATCTTTAAGTATATTACTATAATGATTGTCACACATAAAATATACCTCTGTTTTCCCTTTGAAAATCTTTTATTTATAAAGTTCAAATAATATTGTTTTATTATTTAAATTAATTCCTTTAACTTTAATAGTTAACAAATCATTTAATGAATATTTTTCATTTTTAGTATTGATAGAGTATTCTATTTCGTCAAATATAGCATTCTCATTTTCATTCTCAAGAAGTTCAGAAATAGGTATAAAACCTTCTACTCCATTTTGATTTATTTTTACTGTTACTCCAAACTTATTTACTTGGCTTATTTTACCTTCAAAACAATCACCGATAAACTGTTCCATATATTGAACCTTTAACCAACGATCTAATTCTCTGACAGAAGATTGAATGTTTTTAGTCATCTTACTTAAATAATCTGAATAATTTTTTCTTTTACTTTGTATTTTTCCATATTTTATAATATCTTTTATCATTCTATGAACAATAATATCTGAATATCTTCTAATGGGTGAAGTAAAATAAGTGTATTCTTCAAATCCTAATCCCAAATGAGTTAGTGCCTCTTCAGAAAAACTACTACTATTTAAACTAGTCATTAATATTTTTCTATATCTTCCACTTGGATCAATCATATCTAAACATTCAAGTATGGTTTTAAAACCTTCAACACTATTTAACATATCTTCACTAAAATTATCTATATATTTAACCAAGAAACTTTTTAGATTTTTTTCTTTTAATGGATTAATTCCATATAATATTTTATAAAGACCTTTTGAACTATGATTACTTATGAATTTAGCTGCTGCATAATTTGTAATAACCATACATTCTTCAATCATTCTATTAGATATTTTATAATCTAATTTTACAATCTCTTTTATTTTTTTATTACTATCTAAAACAAGTTTAAACTCTTCATTGTAATCTTGTATAATGTTGTTTATTGTTCTGTTTGTGTTTAAAACTTTATGAAGATTAAACAAGTTCATAATATCATATTTAAGATCGCCATATTTTTCAATAAAATATTCTTCATTTCCATTAATGAAATCTTCAACTTCATTATAAGACATTTTAGCTTTAGAACTTATGACAGCCTCATAAAAATCATAAGATAAAAGTTCGCCCTGCTCAGAAATGAAAAGTTCAGAAATAAAAGCCAATCTTTTTTTATTTTCTTGCAAAGAAAACAAATCCTGTGATAGTTCTGGTGGAAACATAGGTATCATTTTACCTGTAAAATAAACAGAACTTACTCTTTTATATGCTTCTTTATCTAATGTATCATTTGTTTTTACATAAGCGGATACATCAGCAATAGCAACAAATAATTTCCAACCCTCTTTAAATTTTTCAACATATACAGCATCATCTAAATCTAAACTAGTTTCACCATCTATTGTAACAAAATTAAGATTCGTTAAATCAAGTCTATCTTTCAAATACTCTTTTTTAATTTCATTTCCAAAATCCATAGCTGATTTTCTAACATTAATTGGAAAATTTTTTCTTATATTATTTTTTGTCGCAATATATTCAGCTTCAATACCGGCTGAATCAAGCTCTCCAATTACCTCTGTAACCTTAGCTTTTGGTCTTTTATGACTAAATGGATGTTCAATTATTTCAAATTTAACATATGAATTATTTTTTGCATTCTTCCTATAAGATTTAGGGATTCTAATTTTACGATTGAAACCAAAATTCTCAGGTAAAACATAAGAACCTGTTTCATCTTCTGTAAATACACCTATAGACTCAATAAAAGAAGATTCAATGACTTCTTCAACAACAGTATCTGAATCATTTTTTACAAGCACTCTAACTTTATCGCCCGGAAAAACCTTATCCATTTCAAAAGGTGGAATAAAAATATCTTTATTTCCTTCAACATTCAAGAAACCATAACGAGAACGAGTTCCTTTAATATAACCTGTATAATATTTTTGACTTTCTTTTATTTGTTCTTTTAATTTTTGTAAGACTTCTAAGTTTTCATTTTTCATTTTTACTACCTCAAATAATGTCAATTATTATAACTAAAAATAAAGATTAAAACAAATAATTTTTTCAATACTATAATATAGTTGATGTTTTAAATAATTTATTATATATTTATAATAGCAAATATAGGAGTATACTATGAGCTATAGAGAATATATAACAAATGAAATAGTAAAAATAGAGGGTGCTTCTTTATTATTAGCAAAAAAAACATATAATATAGCAGAAATTGAAAAATTAGCAAAGAAAGGATATGTTCCAGCAATTGAAACTGCAATAGAAATAAAAGCTAAAAATGGAGAAGATTATACTGAATTAAAAGATTTGTTTAAAAATACAGTTCCTGATGATTTTTTAAAAGAAGGTATTAAATTATTAAATGAAAAAATTGAAGAAGTTGAACCTCAAATAGTAAAAAGAAAAAGATTAAAAATTTAGTTTTAATTTTTAATATTGATATTTTATTCGATTATAGCATGGTTATTTCATGATATAATATACATACCTAACGATCAAAAAAAAGAATTAAAGTCAGCTGATAAAACATTATTGTTTTTTTTTAAAATTATGTAATGATAATGAATATATAAATTTAAAGAGAATAAATATGTTAAGAAAAAAAATTACAGCTTTTTTATTAATATTGTCAAGCTTTAATGCGAATGCAATAAATTTAGAATTTTCAAATAAATTTGAAGAAATATTCTTTGAAAGCAAACAAAAAAAAATAATAGAAAATTTGAATAAAGAAGAAATTCCAAATTACTATCATCAATATATAATAAATGACTCAGAATATATATATTATTATTTAAAGCATTATAACAATGAAGAATCTTTAAAAAAAATAACGAAAGAAGTTATGATTAATACCATGTGTGTAATTATAAATATACCAGAAAAAAATGAAAATCTATTAAAATATAATATTGATACAATAACTGAAGGTTCTGAAGAAAATTTTATGAAATTAGAGAAGGCTTATATGATATTGGATAAATATCGACCTTCAATACCTACAGAAGAAGAAATAAGAAAATATTGTTTAATTTTTGATGATTCTATTGAAGGTTCTGAAGATGCTTAAGAGTTTTTTTAAAAACTATGATAAGAATTTTTTATTGAATGCACAAAAATCAATAAAATATAATAAAAAAATAGAAAAAGAAAATGATTTATACAATTACAAATATAGTATTATAACTTTAGAAAAAGCAAGAGGACTTGGATATATATTGTCGGAAGATAGTAGATTTTTAATTAATGAAAATAATGTTTTAAATAAAATAGAAGGAATTTATATTAAAGATAAAAAGGCAGTTGAAATATTTGATAAAGAATTTGGTAGTAATATAAACTTAATTACAAAAATAACAAATAAGAACTACTTTTTTATATTTAAAAAATACTTCAAAAAAACTTTTGAAAATC
>JTFN01000109.1_pt1 | contig 11986 bp, 6 predicted proteins | sample 235401 | NCBI WGS metagenome assembly JTFN01 (sample SAMN03067589, study PRJNA260952) | activated sludge metagenome | biome: Sludge; feature: Wastewater; isolation source: CETP activated sludge from augmented bioreactor treating industrial... | place: India:Gujarat | collected 2013-04 | reverse complement strand
GTGTTTTTATATTAATCCTAATCTTGCTTCAATTTTTGTTATAATAATTCCTATTTTAGTAATTGGCATTGTTTTAGTAGTGCGAAAAGCTTTTCCACGATTCGAGATAATGCTTAAAAAATATGATCGATTAAATGAAGATGTTCGAGAAAATCTTGGGGCAATACGTGCAATAAAAGCTTTTGTTCGTGAAGATTATGAAAACGAAAAGTTTCATAAAGCAGCAAATGAAGTCAGACTTGCACAGTTTAATGCAGAAAACCTTGTAATTAAAGCAATCCCGTTTTCGACACTTATGCTGTATGTAACAATTATTGTTATAGAATGGCGAGGTGGTGTAAAAATTATCCATGGTAATTTAAAAACAGGAGAACTTATTAGCATGATAACTTATTCTAGCCAAGTTCTTATGGCCATTATGATGGTGACTATGATTTTTGTTAATTTTGTAATTAGCCAAGCAAGTATCCGACGCGTGGTCGAAGTTTTGGATGAAGAGCCATCAATAAAAGCCCCTAAAATTGAATCGTACTCGAAGACAAGTAAGGCAAAAAATCTTTTGCAAGTTACCTCTGGCAATATTGAGTTTCGTAACGTGTCCTTTAGCTATACAGAGCAAGCAGATAATAAAGTACTTACCGATATAAACTTTTCTATTAAAAGTGGACAAACAGCTGGAATTGTTGGAGGAACAGGTTCTTCTAAAACAACCTTGGTTCAACTAATTCCACGATTATATGACACGCTTGAAGGTTCTGTTTTAGTTGATGGAAAAGATGTTCGTAAATATAATTTACAAGAATTACGTAAAAATGTAGCAATGGTTTTACAAAACAATGTCTTGTTTTCAGGCTCAATTGCAGAAAATTTACGCTGGGGTAACAAAAATGCTACTGATGAAGAATTAATTGAAGCATGCAAAATTGCAGATGCACACAATTTTATAACAGAATTTCCAAATGGATATAAAACTAATTTAGGGCAGGGGGGAGTTAACATTTCTGGCGGACAAAAACAACGTTTGTGTATTGCGCGTGCACTACTAGCAAAGCCAAAAGTACTTATTTTTGATGACAGTACAAGTGCCGTAGATACTGCAACAGATTCCAATATTAGAAATGCGCTTAAATCTGCATTACCAGAGACAACCAAAATTATTATTGCCCAACGCTTTAACTCTGTGCAGGATGCGGACATAATTTTTGTTATGGATAAAGGAAAAATTACTGCATCTGGCACACACGATGAACTTCTTAAAATAAGTCCTATCTATAACGAAGTGTATAATCAACAATGTGCTGGAGCCGATAAGGTACCAAGCCTTTCTGTTTATAAGGAGGGCAACTAATGCCAGGACATGGACCAGTTCGCGGACGAGGCAAACCAGTACAAAAACCTAAAAACGCATTTAAAATAATTATTCGTATTTTTAAATATATGGGTAAATTACGATGGCTTCTTATACCAGCTTCTCTTTTTGTAGTAATTTCTTCTGGAGCAATGGTTATTGGCAATTATTTACTTAAACCACTTTTAAATGATTACATTGTTCCTTTTATTGGAAAAGAAAGCCCGAGTCTTAGTGGTTTTTACGCATTACTTATAAAAATGGCTTTTATTTACATAGCCGGAGCTTTTGGTGAATGGGGAACCTATCGTATAATGCTTTCTATTTCGACAAAATCTTTGTATCGCATTCGTATTGATTTATTTACTAAAATGGAAAAAATGCCTCTTACTTTTTTTGATCAACGAACGCATGGCGAAAGTATGAGCTTGTTTACCAACGATATAGATACTTTGCGTAATATGATGAGCGAAAGTTTACCAAATATTTTAAATGCTAGTTTGACTGTTGTTGGCGTGTTTGTCATGATGCTAATTTTGTCTCCAATTCTTACAGCTCTTATTGTAATTATGCTAACGTTAATGATAACTATTGTTTCTCGTGTTGGTAAGCGCAGTTCTCGAGCTTTTAGAAGTCAGCAAGAAAGTCTTGGAAAAGTTAATGGGCATATCGAAGAAATGATTACCGGGCAAAAAGTAGTACAAGTCTTTTGTCGTGAAGAAGAAGCTAAAAAAGAATTTGCAGTATTAAATGAAAAACTTTGTGAGGATGGAATTAAAGCAAATACGTTAGCGTCTATACTTATGCCAATCTTAGGCAATATATCAAATATTAACTACGGTTTAACCGCTGTTGTAGGTGGGCTTTTGGTTATTGCTGGTACTATGGATATTGGAACTGTAGCAGCCTTTTTGCAGTATAGCAAAACTTTCTCTAGGCCTGTACAACAGCTTAGTCAAGAATTTAATAACATTTTAACAGCTTTAGCAGGTGCTGAGCGTGTATTTAAAATTATAGATTCTGTTCCAGAACTCGATTCCGGAACAAAAGAACTTTCAAATGTACAAGGTAAAATCGAACTAAAAAATGTTACTTTTGGCTATAAAAAAGATAAGCAAATTTTACATGATATTAGTTTATTAGCAAAACCTGGACAAAAAATTGCACTTGTTGGAGCAACCGGATCTGGTAAAACAACAATTACCAATCTTATAAATCGTTTTTATGATGTTCAAGAAGGCTCAATTACTATCGATGATATTTCTGTTACAGACATTACAAAAGACAGTTTACGCTCTTCTCTTGCCATGGTTTTACAAGATACTCATTTATTTACCGGTACAATTGCTGATAATATACGCTTTGGACGCCTAGATGCTACTGACCAAGAAGTAATAGAGGCTGCAAGAGTTGCAAATGCGGATGGTTTTATTAGCCACATGAAAAACGGCTATGATACGATTATTACAGGTGATGGGTCTAATCTTTCTCAGGGGCAACGGCAGTTGTTATCTATTGCTCGAGCAGAAGTTTCAAAGCGCCCCATATTAATTTTAGATGAAGCAACAAGTTCTATAGATACTCGTACAGAAGCCCTTATAGAGCAAGGCTTAAATAAACTTATGCAAGGGCGTACTGTATTGGTAATTGCGCATCGACTTTCTACGGTTAAAAATGCCGATGCAATTATGGTTATGGAAGACGGCCGTATTATAGAGCGAGGTACGCATGATGAACTTATAGCTTTAAATGGCAAGTATCATCAATTGTACACCGGAAGTTTAGAGCTAAGTTAAGCATAATATGTTATAATAGGAGAAGACAGAGAGGTGAGTTATGACACGCTTAAAAAAACTTTTGTATTTAAACAGTTATTTATTAAACGAAAATCCAGAGAATAATGCCCTTGCAGAGCAGTTTTCTAATAGTGAAGAAGATCAGAGTCGATTATTTCGTAGTTTAATAAACCTTAGACCTCCTATGCTGCTTAAACAAGACTTTTTAGAGGTTCAAGATTCTTTGTTATCTGAGGACGCTAAAACTAAAGGTATTGTTAGTTTTTCAGAGATTCGCAACACAAGAAGAACAAAAGAAAAAGATTCTGTATTTTCTCGTATGTATTTATGGCAAGGTGATATTACCCGTTTAGCAGTTGATGCAATTGTGAACGCTGCAAATTCTTCTCTTTTAGGTTGTTTCATTCCTTGTCATCCATGTATCGATAATGTTATTCATTCTGCAGCTGGTTTGCAATTGCGAGATGCATGCAATAAAATTATTAAAGCTCAAGGGCACGAAGAAGCAACTGGTACTGCAAAAATTACAAGAGGATACAATTTACCAGCAAAATATGTTTTACATACAGTCGGTCCGATTGTAACAAATGAATTAACACCAGAGCTTTGTGAGGACTTAAAAAACAGCTATCGCTCTTGTTTAGATTTAGCAAAACAAAAAAATTTACACAGCGTTGCCTTCTGCTGCGTTTCTACTGGAGTTTTTCATTTCCCCAATGATAAAGCAGCAAAAATTGCAGTAGATACAGTGCGTGATTTTTTAGCTACCCAAGATTCACAGCTAGAAGTTATCTTTAACGTATTTAAAGACATTGATTACAAAATATATAAAGACATACTTGGCTAAAAATAAGCAAGCCTAGCCATCTTTTTCTTGTAGAGCCTGTTTTAGTAGTTCTAATGTTAATTCTGATGTACTCTTTACTCTCACATCTGCGTTATTTAAAGGGCTGCTAGAGCAAACTCCAACAGCTTTTATACCGGCTTTTTTAATAGCTTTTATGCCGGCTTCTGCATCTTCTATGGCTACACAATCTGTGTACCAGGTGTTAGTTTTATCTGCTGCTTCAAGAAAAATATCTGGTTCAGGCTTAGGCATTTGAACTTTACCAGCATCTGCAACAGCAGTAAATTTGTTTTCGAGATGCAACTGAGCTAATACCTGCGGGGCATTTTTGCTTGCAGATGCTAGACCCGTTTTAATTCCTGCATGTGCTAAATCGTTAAGTAAATCTGCAATTCCTGGAAGAATATTATCTGGAGAAAGTGTGGTTAATGATTCTTTATAGATTTCATTTTTTTCGTAACATACAGTTTTTATTTTTTCTGTAGACCATACAACATTATTCTCGCGAAGTATTATTTTTAGTGATTCTTCTCTGGAAACTCCTAATAGTTGTTTATTCATGTCGTGGTCAAAATGTAAATTATTTTTTTGTGCAATTTTTTGCCAAGCATCGTAGTGTAATTCTGTAGTATCTGTTATAACTCCATCAAGATCAAATAAAACGGCCCGAAGTTGTGGTCTAAGATTAAATTCTTTACAAGTCTTGTTTGAAAAGCTTGGATCAAGTACAAATGGTTCATTTCTATGTTTTAAGACAAGAGGTTTTAAGTTTTGAAATTCAGCATCAGAAAATTTTTTGTCACATAATTCATAGATAGCCTTATCATGTGTAATAGTTACTTGTAAAATATGGCCTTCTAGTTGCAATTTAAATGTAATTTTTTTCCATTTCTTTGGAAGTTGAGGATTAAAAAGCCATTCACTATTGTAATCTCGAAATCCGGCAAATCCATATACAACAGACATCCAACTTCCTGCCATAGAAGCTGTATGTATACCATCTTTTACATTGCCTTTTATATCATCAATGTCCATTCTCACAGTTTCATTAAAGTAGTCAAAAGCTTTTTGGATATTTCCTGTTTCACAGGACATTATGCATTGTATGCAATAAGAAAGAGACGAATCTCCTGTTGTGTATTGCTCATAAAAGTTGAAGTTTCGTATTTTTTCTGCACGAGTAAAGCATGAACTTAAGAGAAATTGAGCCAAAACTAAATCTGGTTGTTTTAAAACACGATGCCTATAAATAACAAGAGGATGATAATGTAGCAATAATGGATAATTTTCTGACGGAGTATGTGCAAAATCCCAAGGTTCTTTGTCTAAAAAACTATCATCTTGTGGGTAAATCCCCAATTTTTTGTCAAAAGGAATGAACATATTGTCGGCAGCTTTTTCCCATAATTTTTTTTCTATTTCTGTTGCCTGCTTTCCTGCTAATCGACAACTAATATATAAATTTTCCCGGGCCATTAAATTTGTAAAAACATTATTGTTAACAATAGCAGTGTATTCATCTGGACCGGTAACGTTATTTATACAAAATTGACCGTTTTTGTTTTCATTAAAAAAACCTAATGAAAACCACATTCGAGCGGTTTCTGCTGCCATTTTTTCTATTTGAGTTTGAGAAAGATACTTTTGTTTGCTTTTTGTAAGCGCGATTTGTTCAGAATTTTGGCTTTGTTGATTTAGATATCTATTTAGTGCAAAGATGATATCTGCATTAATGTGATATTGAGCTGTTCCTGCCGGAAAGTATGCGCTGGTTTCTGTTCCACTTATCGTTCTCCAAGGATACAGAGCTCCTTTTAGATTCATAATCTTTGCTTGTTCTTGAGCTTGAGGTAAAATTCTAGCCCTATAAGCGAGTAAGCTTTCTGCTATATGTGGATCAGTGTATGTAAAAACAGGACAAACATACGCTTCTGTATCCCAAAAAAAGTGACCTTCATAGCCTTCTCCAGAAAGACCTTTTGCTCCAATACTTTGAGTACCATTTTTGCTTACAGATTGTAGAAGTTGAAACAAATTAAAAGAAAGGGCTTGTTCACTTTCTGTATCTCCTTCGATTGTTAAACGAGCAGTGTCCCAAAAAGAGCTAAGATATTTTTTTTGATCTTGTTTTATTTGTTCAATTCCTAAATTTTTAAAAGCACTGTTTTTTGACTTGGCTTGTTGTAAAAAATCTAGATTTTGTGAGTCCGATTTGCCATGTACATACGTTATATATTTAATTAGACTTATTGATTTAGAAGGTTTTAATTCTATTGAAAATGTAATGCCATCGTGGCAATTTTCTCCTGCATTTTTGCTTATTATAGATTTATCAGTACAGCTTATTGTATGTGTTGCTATTCCTGCTAAGCATAAGCCACTTTTTCGTGTTTGAGCAGTAAATTGCAACTCTGTATCTTTAACTTTATCTATATCTATAATTAACGGATTATTACTAAACTTTGCTCCTACACGAGGATCTTCCTTGCTCATAATATTATGAGAAGTTGTATCAATGCTACTAGTAATATCTACATGAATAATATCTTTGCTTGTATTTTTTACCAAATATTCGATTACTGCAGAATGTGGATTACTAAAAGAGACTAATCGGTGAGTTGTTAGTTGTATTGTGCTTTTATCTGGCGTGATCCAGTCTAGTTTTCGAGTAAGAATTCCTGTATTGGTATCAATTTCTAAGCTAAAATCTTGTATAGCTTTCGCCTCTTTCATCGAAAACGAATAGTTATTTACAGAAAGTTCGATTCTTTTGGGGTCAGGTAAATTTAGTAGAGTTTCGTGATTTTTAGCATAACCGTAAGCTATTTCACCATATTGAATAGGCTCAGTATCATAAAAACCATTAATATATGTTCCTTTATGATATGTATAGGCTTTTTCTTCTGTGTCTCCACGGAATCCTAAATTTCCATTTGCTGTAGTAAAGAGTGTTTCGTTACGTATAACATCAGTTGGTGTAAATTTAGTTGTTGTAAATTTCATTGTTATATTCCTTTAACCAGCGAACCTCATAAGCTGTAAGTTTTTGTGTAGTATTAGTTTTATAAGTATTCTTACTTAAAATATCAATGTACTTTTGGCTTTTACTATTTGGGAGTGTAAAAAATGCATCAGATTCAGAAAAATTAGCTAGGATATCTATTTTACCACGAGAAAATGCAAAAACATGACTATCTTGTGTGTTGTAAAATTGTATGTATGATCCAGAGAGTAGTTGTTCAGTTTTACGGCTCCAAATTAATTTTTTGATTATTTCATAAATCTCTTTTTGTGATTGGTATGAATAGGGTTTTTCCCAATTATGTTTTATACGATGAACCCAACGAGAGTCGGTTTTTGTTTTTTTATTTTTAAGGTAATTATAATCATTAAAATGAGCCCATTCGTCTCCCTGATAAATAAGAGGTATGCCAGGTAATGCAAATAAAACAGCATATATCATTTTTATCCGAGCGATTGCCATTTTTCGATATAAGCTATTTTTTTTTAGTTCAGCTTGTTCAAGCCCTGCAAGAGAGGCCATTGTTCCACAAACACGACAATCTCCTGTTTTTATATTTAATTGAAAAGGCTCTCCTTTTGCAAAGGAACCTTTAAACCGCCCTGTATAGAATTTGTTTAGAAAATTACGATGGTCATATCCATTTATGCCTATTTCTGCGGCATCTTCATCAGAGAAAGTCCATCCTATATCATCATGACATCTAATGTAATTTACCCAATTTGTTTTTTCTGGTATGTGCCAACGATGTTGTAATGAATGAGTAAGTAATCTTGTATCACGGCTAGCTAAACTTGACCAAAAAAGAGCCATTTGTAATGGATTATACGATAGAGCACATTCATCTGCTTTTATATACTGAATAACCTGATCTGGATGTACTATGGCTTCACTCTTAAAAATAAGAGAAGGGCAGGCAATTTTAGCAACATATTGAAAACTTTGAATAAGGATATGAGCTTGTGGTAAATTTTCACATATAGTTTCTTTTTGTTTCCAAACAAAAGCAAGGGCGTCGAGGCGTAAAACATCGATGCCTAAATTTGCAAGAAAAAGCATTTCTTTGCACATAGCTATAAAAACATGTGGATTACTGTAATTTAGATCCCACTGGAAAGAGTTAAAAGTGGTCCATACCCAACCAGAAACTTCTTTTACATAGGTAAAAGATCCTTGCCGAGTGTTTGGGAAAATCTCACGAAGCGTATTATTCCATCTATCAACTTCTGATTTATCGCTATAAATAAAGTAATATTCTGTATATTTTTTGTTACCTTTTTTTGCTTCGATAGCCCATTTATGTTGATCGCTTGTGTGATTAAAAACAAAATCGACTACAAGTTTTATTCCTGCAGCATGAAAAGCTGTTGCAACTTGAGCTAAATCTGTAATAGTTCCTAGTGGTTTTTGAATTTTACGATAGCTAGAAACAGCATATCCTCCATCATTTTCGCCTTTGGGACGAGCAAAAAGAGGCATAAGGTGCACATAGTTTATACCAAGTTCTTCAAAATATGAAATATGACTTATGAGTGACTGTAAATCATTAGAAAATAAGTCTACATATAATGTAATCCCAACTGTATTACTGTTTTCTATCCATGATTTGTTCTCCTGTTGTGGATAGGTGAGTAATTCGTTCTCTTTTGCAGCTTTTCGCATTATTTTTTCTAGTTGAGAGAGAATTTCATAAAAGTCCCAATGTGTACCATATAATTCGAAAAGCCTTTTTACTAATTGGGGCATATACCGTTGGAGTCGATTTTGGTACAAGGTTTACTCCTTTACCGATCCAGCTAGCAATCCTTTTACAAAATATCGTTGCAAACCTAAAAAGACCGAAAGAGGTAAAATCATAGAGACAAAGGCTCCTGCCGTGAGTAAGTGCCATTCTGAACCACGAGTTCCTGCCATATTCATTAATCGAACTGTCACAACTTGCATATTTGCACCGGCACCACTTAAAAAGACCAATGCAACAAGTAAATCATTCCATACCCATATAAATTGAAAGATTGCAAAGGAGGCTAGTGCTGGTACTGATAGTGGAATTATTAACCTAAAAAAAGCTGTAAAGTGACTTGCACCATCTATAAAGGCAGATTCTAAAATGGAACGGGGTAGTGTAGAAATGTAGTTAAATAATAAGTAGGTAGCTAGTGGTAATCCAAAACCTGTATGTGCTAGCCATATACCAAGATATGAACCATTTAATCCTAGTCGGTTATAGTCTCGCAATATTGGTATAAGAGAAATTTGTAATGGAACTACAAGAAGTGCAATTATCATTCCAAAAAGAGGTTTCCTTCCTTTAAAATTTAGCCATGCAAACCCATAGGCTGCGGCTGCTGCAATAAATATTGGTATAAATACTGAAGGCAGCGTAACTGTTATACTTGATAGAAAAGCGCTTGTCATACTTGCGCCTCTTACAGTTTTTGTACCTGTTGCATCTCCTACGCTATATGTTTGACCTCCCAATACTTGTGCATAGTTATCAAGTGTAAACTCGTTTTCAGTTCTAAACGCTTTCCACCAACCTGTATCTGATACAGCTGTCTTTTCTCTAAACGAGGTAATAAGTATACCAAAGGTAGGAATAGTCCATATCAAACAAAGTAGAATAAAAACAAGTGTAATAATCCTTTTCGAAACATATTTATTTTTCATTTTGGATTTCATATTAGAATACCTCCTGTTTGCTAAATTCTTTTAAGTTGTAGTAAATGACAGGACTTACTCCAATTAAAATAAGAATGGCAATTGCTGAACCTCGACCATAGTTCATAAATTTAAACATCTGCTTGTATTGCTGGCTAGCTAATACTTCTGTGCCAAACAACCCGTTTGTCATAGAGTAGACAATATCAAAACATTTAAGAGCTGCAAGTAGTATTGTTGTAGAAACACTTAATATTGTTGGGCGAATTTGAGGAATAATTACTTGCATGAGGATTCTAAATTCTTTTGCTCCATCTATTCGTGCCGCTTCTATCATTTCGATAGGAACCGATTTTAATGCGGCCGAAAAAATGACAAGCGCAAATCCCGTTTGTAGCCAAACAAATATGACAATTAAAAAAAGGTTATTCATAGGTTTTGAACCAAGCCAGTTATGTGGTTCCATTCCCCACGATGTCAAAATTGCGTTTAAAAGACCTATTTGCTCCGAGCCAGCCGGTTTATACGCATATATAAACTTAAAAATAAGACCTGCACCTACAAGTGAAATAGCCATAGGTAAAAAGATTAAAGTTTTTCCAAATTTTTCGATAAAAGAACGTTCCGCTAATATGGCAGTAATAAGTCCAAAAAGAACACTAAACAAGGTCCCAAAAAATAGCCATAATACGGTGTTCCGTAGTGAAGTAAGCATTGTTTTATCTGTAAAAATGTATTTGTAATTATCTAATCCAACAAATACAGTAGAATTTCTGTTTAAAAAACTTAAATAAAGACTTCTGAAAGCTGGGATAAGAAGATACCAACCCATAATTAACACTGCAGGGGCTATAAAAATATACGGAATAATTTTGTTGTATACTTTTGAAGAAAAGAGTTGTGCAATTAAATTAAAAGAATAGAACATAAGAAGAACACTTGCTGTTCCCCAAACGATTGCAAATAGCATGGTTGGAATCTGACTCATAGTACCGGCTTTTAATAGTAAAAAACCGCCTATTGCTATTATGAGTGCACCAGGAACTGTTATTGCTGTTTTTACAGGATTGGTCATAATTATTTCCTTCTAAATATAATGAGAACTTAGACGATTTGTGTATTTTCTCATTTAATCCGATTTCTATAAAATTATAGAAATCGGATTTTTTTAATCTAAATTAATACAATTGATTTAAGGTTGATTAATTAGGCCAGTTATCTTCGATAGAGGTAAGAACTGTTTCTGAATCTTCTCCTCCAACGTAGTCAACAAGACCTGTCCAGAACGTACCACTTCCAACTTCGGCAGGCATCATATCAGAAGCATCAAAGCGGAATACTTTTGCATTTACAAGTATCTTAGCAATATCACGTTCGAGGGCATTTCCATAATCATCAAAATTCTGATTCTTATGTGGGAATAAAGCACCACCAATTTTTGCCCAAGGAGCACATGCTTCCCAAGTAGTTAAGAATTGTAAAAATTCTGCAACACCAGGTTTATTACTAAACATAACAAACTGATCTCCTCCACCTAATACTGGAGTTCCCCATTTTTCGTCTATTGGAGGAAGTGCGAAAACTCCAACGTTTTCTTCTAAGTTTGCTTGAATGTCATCTTGCATAAAGCCAGTAATAAAGTTACCTTGACGATTCATGTAAGCTTTTGGTGGGTTTTCATAAATAGGTTTTATAGAATCACCATAGTTAGTGGTAAGAATATTTGTTGGACCGCCATAAACATATTTTTCATTTAAGAAAATGGTTCCACAGATGTCTAAGGCTTTTTTTACCGCTGGATCATTAAATGGAATTTCATGATTTACCCATTTGTCATACATTTCTGGGCCTGCTGTTCGAAGCATAATGTCTTCCATCCAGTCTGTTCCAACCCAACCTGTAGCGTTTCCAGATTCAAATCCAATTGACCAAGGAGTATCTCCGTTAGCAACCATTTTATTTTCTAAAGCTTTTAATTCATCCCATGTTTTAGGTACAGTATATCCTTTTGCTGCAAAGGCTTTTTTGTTATACCATACAAAACTTTTTGCATTAACGCGGTGGAATACACCATAGGTTTTGCCGTCATACGATCCGAGTTCTTTCCATACTGTTGCATAGTTTTTGTTAATAGAATCTACAACAGAATCTGGTAAAGGCATTATGTAGCCTTTTTCGGCAAATGTTTTCATTGTTCCTGGTTGTGGAATAGCAGCAATATCCGGTGGTGTGCCAGCTTCTGCTTGAACTTGAATTTGTGTTTCAAATTCTGGGCTTCCTTCATAGACAACAGTATAACCCGATTTTGCATT
>JTFN01002290.1_pt1 | contig 11995 bp, 15 predicted proteins | sample 235401 | NCBI WGS metagenome assembly JTFN01 (sample SAMN03067589, study PRJNA260952) | activated sludge metagenome | biome: Sludge; feature: Wastewater; isolation source: CETP activated sludge from augmented bioreactor treating industrial... | place: India:Gujarat | collected 2013-04 | reverse complement strand
ATATAATAATATAAAATATTGTTATTTTATTTTTTAACGTTAAAATATAAGTAGAATAAAAAAATAACAAGGTTATAAAATGGAAAATAAAAAAGATACAGAAAAAGAAGAAATTTCTTCAATTAAAAGTTTTTTAATTAAATGTGCTGAACGTGTTAAAGAAAATGCTGAAGAGAAAAGAAGTGAATTAAGTGACCGTGCTCATGATTTTGCTGAAATCTATCATGATAATGGAAGAGGCACTTGGAATGAAGCATATGAAACATTTGAAGAAAATTATCCTCATTTGGTTAATAGAGCTAAAAAACTTAAAGATAGAGAAGAAAGTTGTGATAAATTTATTAAAAGAATGAAAAGAAGATAATTATTTAAAAAATGAACAAAAACGAACATTTTTGCAAAATATCATTTTTATCTGATAAAATAGTTATTTTATTAAAAATCTGAGATTGTTATAATATGACCCAAAATGTATTCCACTTTTATAGAAAGGATATGTTGACCAGCAATTATAAAACCACCACCCAGCAGGATTACCATAATTATTGTTAGCACAATTTATACTGGTGTGAGAATCAACATCATTATCGACCGTTGAAAACCCCATTCCAGAATGATTTATAAAACTATTATTATTACCTTTAACAAAACCAGAAACATATAATTTGTAATATGTAGTAGAATCTCCTATGCTAAAATTAGAATATTCAGAAGCTATTATATTAGTACTTCCTAAAACCTTTAATTTTACACCCCCCTTTGTCATTTGGTGCATATTTTCTAACCCAATCCAGTGTTCTCCCGAAGCCGTGCCTATTCCTTTTACAAAGTCTTCATAATATTTATATGTTAATGTCGGAGAAGATACTTTATCTATATAAAATATACTTGTCCAGCCACCACCATCTGTTGTCATATCACAATATACATCTAAATTCTTGTTGTTTATATTTATTGTATAAACACCATTCTCTCTTGAGCCATTATTATAGTAATCTAAACAACTTGATTTTGTACTTTCTTGAAAAGCAGCTATTGTATCTTGTTTTAGTTTTTGTTTTAATAAATAATCTGCATTTATATTTGATAGTGTTAATGTAATAATAGATAACATTATAATTTTTTTATTCATGCAATCTAAATCATTGTTCATTAATTTATAAATATCATAATAATATACAAATACAAATAAAAATAATTATTTCAAAAGTTTTTATATATTGTTTGAATATAATTATTTAATTTGACGATTATAAAAATATTGATAAACTAGTATAAACAAATAACAATTTTTATTATAATGAAAAACATACTCCTTTTTATTTTATTATCTGTGTTAACATGTATAACACAAGCAGATTATTTATATAAATATAAATCGAATGGCAACTTCCCTTTCAGTAATGAAACAACCTCAAAAGATCCTGAATGGAATAATGTTTTATTATATTTAGACACTGAAAATGGTTCTATTGTTGATAAATCTTCATATTCAAGACCACTTTCTATATTGGGGCCAACTGTATCAAACTCTACTTACAAATTTGGTCAGGATTCAATTAATTACAGCCTAAAACATACAGATGAAGTTAGAGTTAGTATGCCTCAATTATCAGGAGACTTCACTATTGAGCTTTGGTTTAATACACCAGAATATAACTTGAGTTCAACTTATTCAATGACTATTATTGATACAAGACCATATGTAACAAATGGTAATAATCTTGTAATTGGTGTTAGGCGTCTTGGGGCATTGACTGTTAATTTACCTGATACTTCTTCTAGTGCTAATATTGCTACTTCTAACTATATTTTTTCAAAAAACACTTGGCACCATCTTGCTATTACAAGAGAAGGCTCTACAGTTAGAATGTTTCTAAATGGTGCATTAGTTGGAACAACAACAAATTCTACGACAATAGCATCTACTTCTTGGAGTATCGGGAAAAGTGCATATGAAACATCTGATGTTCCGGGATATTATGGTCATTTAGAAGGTGTTCGAGTTACAGAAGGTGTTGCACGTTATACTTCAAACTTTTCTATACCAACGACTGCATACCCAACAAAATAAAAAAAAAGAGGGATTTCCCTCTTTTATTATTTTGGTTGTTTTATTGTTCTTAAATAAGGAAGTTTTTTATTTACTTCGCCAAAACGCTCTTCAGCTTCTTCATCATTAAGTGATAATGCAACTATTACATCTTGACTCATTTCCCAATTTGCAGGTGTTGCTATTGGCTGACCATAAGTGATTTGAAGTGCATCAACTGCTCGTAGAATTTCTGCAAAATTTCTTCCAACTGACATTGGATAAGTCATACTTAATTGAAGTTTTTTATCTGGACTAAAAATAAATACAGATCGAACACTTGCAGAATCTGCTGCTGTTCTTCCATCTGGAAGGTAAGCATCTGCTGGCAACATATTAAATGCCTTACTCACTTCTAAATTAGTATCTGCAATTATAGGAAAATCAGCTACACTACCAGAATATGATTCAATATCTTTTTTCCATTGTGAATGCTCTTTAACATCATCTACAGAAAGACCAATTACTTTAACTCCTCTTTTTTTCCATTCATTTGAAAGTTGGGATACAGCACCAAATTCTGTTGTACACACTGGTGTGAAATCTTTCGGATGACTAAATAAAATTGCCCAATTATCTCCTATAAAATCATGTAATTTGAAATCACCTTTATCAGTTTTTAAATCCATATTTGGAACGACATCATTAATTCTTAAGCTCATAATAATTACCTCTCTTTTTAATTAATCTTAAACTTAGTTTAGCTTATGACTATATAATAAATAATTATAAAATATATGTAAAATATATTTATTTAATACCTATGATATATAATAACTATTAAAGTTCATTAATAATTTAAAATTAATTATTGCATTAAAAAATTTTATCTTTTAATATTATTGTATATTTCCGAAACAAGAATTTATCGTTTTTTTTGTAAGTGATGCTAGTGTTGAGGCTTACATTTCCAGAACAGCTTCTTGGATAAATTTAAATATTACTTTAAAAAACCTTCTGCACTTGTTTTTTTATAGTTATTTTGATATAATAACCATATCAAAAGAAAAGGAAAAAATCATGGCTTATTCAAAAACACAAGTTTTAAAACAATCAGAAAAATTTGGAGAACACAATGATTGTACAGTTAAAGCACTTGCTTTAACTACAAAACTTTCTTATGAAGAAGCACACGAAGCACTTAAACGTGAAGGGCGCAAGGAAGGAAAAGGTGCCTATTCTTATCAGTGGAAAGCGGCATTTAAAAACTCTGGATATGATTTGGTTCGTGTTATAGACTTTACAGCAAAAACAGTTATGGGTATTCCTAAAGATAAAAAATTTAAAAAGAGCTATAAATACCTTGTTCGGGTACGTGGTCATGTTTTGGCTGTACGCAATAATGAAGTATTAGATTGGACTGAAGGCCGCAGGCATCGTATTCAGGAAGTTTATAAAGTTATTCCTATTAAATAAATTTTATATTATTAATAAACAAATATAAATCAGGAGCTTATTATGATTGAAATTACAGAAGAAGAATATGAACTTTTTCAAAAATTAAAAACAATTCTTATCCATGCTAACCCAGAAAAAAGCGGAGCCTACTTTATTTGTGGTGAAATGGGAGCAAAAGATGAATTTGGATTACCCAAAGGTATCCTTGTTTGTCCTCATTTTGGATTAGAAGGGTTTGCACTTTATGAGAAAACTAAAGAATATTCCTCCCCAGATTGGTGATTATTTTAGATATTTTTTTAAAATTTTAAAGGTTAAAAGCCATTTAAGAAACTTAGTTTATTTTTTCACTTTATTTTTTTTAAAAATGTATTATTATAATATTATAAATAATAAATTTGTAGATTATGAATAAAAAATTATTATCAATTGCTGTAGCAACATTAGTTATACAAGGTACTGCGGCAGAATATATATTTAAACAAAAAATAGAAGAAAGCATAACATCTAACTTTACTGTTGAAGAACCAATTCCTGTAGCATTATATGATTTCACAAGCCACACATTCACAAATTGTAGTGCAACAGGCAGAATAGGACCTACATTATCTGCTTGTCAATCTAATTATAACACAACTTGGGAAAATGATATTAACTTATATAATGTATCCAGTGGAATTCAAACTTGGAAAGTTCCAGAAGATGGTACATATAGAATAACAGCTGCTGGTGCTGCTGGTGGACAAACTATTGCTTATAGTAGAGTTCCGGGATATGGAAGGGTTGTTAGAGCCGATTTTACATTGACTAAAGACACCATTTTAAATCTTGTAGTTGGTCAGAAAGGTGGAAATGAAACCAGATCGGGTAACGGCGGCGGTGGAGGCGGCGGTGCTTCTTGGATTTATACAGGATCTATAGGTGGTTCTGGATTATTAATGGTTGCAGGCGGTGGTTCTGGTGACGGTGAAGATAATTCTACTAATGGTATTCATGGTAGTACAACCACATCTGCATCTAATTGTGGTGGTTCTCTAGGAAACGGTGGTCCTTCTTCTGGTGGTGGAGGCGGTGGAGCCGGATGGTTATCTAATGGTTATACTGGCACAAAAGGAAATACAGGTGGCACTAGATTTATGGGTGGAGCAGCAGATTCTGCTGGTAATAATGTTGGTGGATTCGGCGGCGGCGGTGGTGCCAATAATAATGAATCAGGAGGTGGTGCAGGATATACTGGTGGTTGTGGTTCTGGTAATAATGGTATTAATATGGGCGGCGGTGGCTCCTATATTAAACCAGATGCTACAAATCGAAACACAAATGTTGGAACACAAAATGGACATGGATATATTACAATTCAAAAAATCTAAAATTTAATTAAAGTTTAAAAAAAGAGAACAAAGTTCTCTTTTTTATTTGTATTTTTTTTAAACACATTAATATTTGGTGTTATTTTTTATCTAAAATTTGTCAAAAACATACTATAAAAATAAAGAAACCTCGAAAATGAGGTGTTATAAAATTTTTATTTAATAAATATTTTTTTTATATATTTTATTGATTTAATTTAAAAGACTTCTTTAATACATTCTTTTAAATATTTATCTTTTATTAATGGTCTTTTTAATTCTATATTGGAAATGTCATATTTTTCAATTTTTATTCCGTTATATATTATGGCTTTTTCTAGATATTTTGAAAAAAGAACAAAATCATTATGTAACATTTTAGATTTGGCATTTTCTAATATTTTACTAATTTCTTCAGTTTCATATTTAGAAAAATAATCTTGAGATATTTTTTCATAAAACCATAAACTTTTGTGTTTTTTGTCTAAATTTATATAAAGATTTACAAAAGCTTGGCTTACTTCTGTACTTATATGGTTACATGTATTCTCTTTTCTTTTTTGAACTCTATTATCTTTATATTTTTCAATATTATAATTATTCACTTTTTTGTTTACAATTATATTTCTTTCTTTTTGTCTAATACAATTATGATATAAATGAAAATTAAATTTAAGTTTTGATGAGCAAGCTTCAAAATGAGGATTGTTTTTTAACTTTTTAATTGATTTTTCTTGGTCTTCATATTTATTAACACAATTTTTAACCCAAGTGTGATCAGATTTTCCAACTTCTCTACAAAGTTTATAAGAAAGAGTATCTTGTTTATAATTTGTTTTTATTTTTGAAAGCTTTTGTTTTTCAGCACACTCAACAAAACCTTTATAATTTTTATATTTATTAATGTAATTAAGACAGAAGTTGTTAGCATATTTAAGATATCTTTTATGTTTGTTATAATATTTTTTATTTTCTTTTGCACATCTAACAAACCCAATATAATTTCCGTTATCAAAAATATATTTACAAGCTGGGAAACCAAACTCTTGATATTTTTTCATATCTTCTCTAACATCTAAGTGATTATTAATACAAGATTGAATATCAGAAGCATTAACTAAAAAACCAGAACAATATTCTTTTACTGTTCTTGCCTCAATATTAAAACTTAAGGCAACCAATAAAATAAAAATTATTTTTATATTTATCATTTTTATATATTTTTATTATTTAAATATATTAAAATAATATCATTAAATTATTATTATTCAATTAGTGACTGAAATTAGTCTATTAAATTTTTTATTAAGGATTTCATTTATTGGATGTTAAAAAACTTGACTTTTTATTAATTTCTAATATAATTTACTATGTACTATCATATAGATAGTTTAAAACAGTACCCGCAACCGATATTCCAAAAAATGGTTATGTGCTATCATATAGATAGTTTAAAACTTTTATAATATGATTAATTGTCATAACAGCGAATCTACTATCATAGAGATATTTTATATAAAACAATAAATCACTATATTTGTTTTATTGTTTTATATTTTAAATATTAATTTATTTATTCTGTAAACTGAATTGAGATTCATTTAATTGTAAAATAAACCTTTCAAATCCGCACGCATGCGGTAAACAGAGGAGCTGATTTTACAGATAGTGATTGTAGACTTCAAAGCCGCACGCATGCGGTAAACAAATATAATGATTCTTTTATTAAAAGTGAAGATCTTCAAAGCCGCACGCATGCGGTAAACGAACAGAACGACCCAACCGCAATATTAGTAATTCTTCAAAGCCGCACGCATGCGGTAAACTAGAGAGTTTCCATTTGTTAAACATGACGACTTCTTCAAAGCCGCACGCATGCGGTAAACAAAGTAAAATATCAATATATTTATACAATAGATCTTCAAAGCCGCACGCATGCGGTAAACAAATAATGAGTAATAAGTTTTCATATAAAGAATCTTCAAAGCCGCACGCATGCGGTAAACCACTAAAGGCTTAGACCCTAGTGTTAAAATGAACTTCAAAGCCGCACGCATGCGGTAAACTGAAGAAGCTGAAGAGCTGAGACAGCATGTTGTCTTCAAAGCCGCACGCATGCGGTAAACGTGTTCTATCACCATTGAAGAAGAGGGAAGGAACTTCAAAGCCGCACGCATGCGGTAAACACACTACAACCTGATAAGCGCGGAAAAGTCTTACTTCAAAGCCGCACGCATGCGGTAAACAAAGAGCCGGGAGGAAGACTTTGCCAATCATAACTTCAAAGCCGCACGCATGCGGTAAACAATAGAACAACTTCAAGCGATACAGTTATAACACTTCAAAGCCGCACGCATGCGGTAAACTGATACTAAATTTAGAAACAAAGAATATAATATCTTCAAAGCCGCACGCATGCGGTAAACAAAAACTTTGCAAATTTAATTATATTTTCAAACCTTCAAAGCCGCACGCATGCGGTAAACTGATAATTAGTATCAAATGAACAATAAAGGATACTTCAAAGCCGCACGCATGCGGTAAACGAATGCACTATACCTTCTGATTTTGATTTAATACTTCAAAGCCGCACGCATGCGGTAAACGTTCCTTGCTGAGTGTAACAGCGACATGAAGAACTTCAAAGCCGCACGCATGCGGTAAACATTCGTTAGAAGAAGCTCTCGAAGATCAATTATCTTCAAAGCCGCACGCATGCGGTAAACTTAATACTTCGTCAGGCTTCCATTTCGATATGACTTCAAAGCCGCACGCATGCGGTAAACCAACACGAGGATACTCAATTTTCATTGCTTTAACTTCAAAGCCGCACGCATGCGGTAAACTTGCCAATATGCAAAAAATGCTAAAAGAGCAGTCTTCAAAGCCGCACGCATGCGGTAAACTATTAATTAAATTATAAAAATTTCATTAAATAAAGAAAAAATTAAAAAAAATAAAATAAAAACCTATTTAATTGAATAAAAAAAATAATTATAAAAATCAAATACTTAAAAATACTCTTCAAATTTAGGTTTTGTTTTTATTATGCCTTCTTTTTTTAATTTGTCATCTATTTTTGAAGAAGAATTTGTTAACATTTCAAAATTATCTTCATTTTTTCCAATTTCTATTAATTTAAAACCATTATAACCTTCTTTACTTTCAATAAAGACTTTAATATTAATACCTCTTCCGCTATATTTTCTCAAATCTTTTATAAGTTTGATTAAAACGCGTGAAGGAATATCTCCAATATGAGTTCTATGATTTATTCTAAATAATAAAGAAGATAAAACTCTTTTTGTTTGTTTCAATTTTCTTTTTCTTGATTTATTTATAACAATAGTTATCATATTTCTATATTTCCTTGTCCAATATTTAAACATATTTTAACAATATCTTTAATAATATAATAGTTATTATTTTTTAATTCATTATTGAAAAAATACATTATTTTTTTATATTCCATATCTTCTGGCATACGAAATGCTGGCTTAATTGTTAAGTCATATTTATATATATCGGCAAGATCAAAAGCCAATCCCCCTCTTCTATTTTGTCCATGAATAAATCCAATACTTGGATGTAATCCAGTTGATAATATTATAGAAGTAACTATTGAATATAATCCATTATTTAATAAATTTAATTTTGAATTAACAGAATCATTAGAATTGTAATTTCTAACAAATCTAATATTTTTCAAAACAGCTTCTTGTTTATAAATAGATTTAGCCCAATTTGCTTCGTAACCTAACAACTGCTCAATGCTTTCAGCATTTTCTATTTTTTCTTTTGTTATTGAATCGACCTCTTCTTTTAATATTCTTTTTAAAATCAATTTTTTTGCGATTAATAATCTTTTTTCTTTATCATTATGAAGTAAAGACTGATTGACTAAAAATTTAGGGTCTGACCACCTGCCAGAATGCCAAATTGAATGAACATAGCTTCCGCCTCTTGAAAAAGCTATATAACAATCATGCAATGCACAAAAAATTGCTGCCTCTTGTGTTATTGAAGTTCCGGTTCCTAGATACATTACCAATAAAGATGATGGATTTATAACAAATCTTCCACTTTTATTAAGAGAAACTAATTCACCATCATCCATTCGTATTAATGTTTTCTCAAAAAAAAGAATGGGTTCTTTATCAGTGGTTAATAAATCAAAAGGTTTTTTACTCATATACTTCTAAATTCCCAAATCCATAACTTTTCTTTTGAAAAAAAGATTTAAATTTTATTTTATTAAATTTAGTTTTATCCTTTATATTTACTCTTAAGTCAATATTTAATATATTATTAAATTGAATATGATTACTTAAAATTTCAGAAGGCATTCTTTTAAACGATGATCTTTGCATTTCAAAAATTTCAACACCTAATTCTTTTTCAATATGTTTCTTAAATTTAATTCTTAAATCATTATTTACAAATTTTCCCATATAAAATGGACAAACTTTCCCATTCTTACCTGTTATATTAATACCATATTCAATTATTCCAGATATAAGAACATTCTCTTCATTTTCATATTCTTTAAGTTCATAAATATTAGACTTAATAAGTTTGCAAATAAAAGACTCTCCTTTTCTATTGTATAATGTAATTTCAAAATTACATTCATTTTTTTGATCTGTTATAATTCTAATTAAGTTACCTTCCATATCAACTTTGAAATCTGTTTTTGTTATATTATCTTTTCCAAAAAAATGTGAAACTACAGAATGCAAAGTCTGTCTTGAAGGTAATTTTGAACAATGTACTATATATTCATAATATTTCATAAATTCCTCTTTATATAATTATTTCGTCAACATAAGCCAATCCTTTTTTACCCAAATAAAAACTAGATACTCCAGCATTATTTAAAAGAATTTTTATCTCTTCGGCTATTTGGAAATCACAGTCTATATCAATTTTTAACACACCGCTTTCTTTTGTCATTTTTTTATTGAATTTTTCATTTTTATCTGAATTATTTTTTTTCACCCAAAAATCTGTTTGATATGGGTTTCCATAAACAATCTTTGGATTTGCAAATTTTTTCATAAAATCTTTTAATGTGTAAGAATTGCCATTTAAACTAATACCAGCAAATGTAATATTTGCTGTTAATTCTTTTGGTTTATTTTTCTTATTTTTAAAAAAAGAATTAATTGATTTATTAATTGCAAGAAATCCTAAATTTGCATTTTTATGAATATTTTTTTTAAAAATATTATAAAAAACTTCATTAACTTTATCATATTCTTCTTCATTTATTTTGAAACTTTTATTTTTGTCAAAAGAAAGTAAAATATCAGAAATTTTTATAATGCTTATAGGAAAATTTTCTTTTTGTTTAAATTCATCAAATAATATATAATTTAACAATTCTTCTCTATTATAAAATAAGGGAGTTAATGCTTTTTCTATATTTTCAAATTTTAAAATTGACTCATCTGGTATACCAGAAAAATTGTTTTGATCAGTATTTAAACTATTATTTCTAATATAGACCAATTCATCTGTTTTTATTACTTTATAAACATTAAAATTTATTTTATTTTTTTTAATCAAGTCTTTAATTACAGAATTATCTTCCTCAATAATATTTTTTAAAGGTTTCCTTGCTCCCAATAATCTATATAAAACACCATAAACAGTGTTTAATGTTATATTTTTTTCTTGATAAATTTTATTTTTATTAATATTTGTTAGAGAAGCGACATATGTCCGATTACCTGAATTATCAGGCTCACTTAAAAATGAATTTCCCCATTTTGACTCATAGTTAATTATTATCTGCATAATTTAAACCTTTTTATAATATATCGCAAAATCATTGATTAAATCTTCCTCTACTTCATTAGGATTTTTAATAATTCGCATCATTTTATTTGAATCATTATAATCAAGCTCTACAGAATCAATTGACATCCATCCTTTAGCTTGATTTATTGATAAATCTTTTATTAAGTCAATCATTAAAGAAACTAATATTTTGATAGCAGACTGATTTAATAAAATTCCTATTTCAGGTTCTTCATATATTGTTCCTAATCTAACATATTCACCGAACTCTGCTTTTGGCAATTCCTCATTATCAAAAGAAAAATCATTAAGAAATGTTGTTATTTCTTTTGCTAACAATTCACCTTCTTCTTTATTAGATATTATTAGTGCTGCTCTATCAAACTTTTGATCTAATGATATAAATTGTAAATCTTCTATAGATATTGAAGCCTTTGCTAAATAACTAGTATCACCAAATGTTGTTTTTGAAAAAATTGAATTAGAATCCTTTTCTCCGCTATTACCGAATTGTTCAAAATTTCCGTTCCCCAATTGATCAACAAAATCTTCAATTAATAATGGTGATTTTCTTTTACATTGAGTTTTAGGAATAACATATCCTCTTAACAATCCAGATATTGATATTAACATTTTTTTTGGATCTTTATTTGAATCTTTTTTTCCAACAAAATGCAAATCATTTGATTGGTTTTTAAAAAGATGGTGTCTTATACAATTTTGACTTATATACATTGGATTGTCTTTAAAATCAATTTCAGTAGCCCTTTTTTTATATTTATACCCATTCTCTTCTTTTACTTTTCCAGTTTCATTAGTGTATCCTCTCAATTTAGGCATCATATGATTACTTAATTCTTTACCATCCTCTCCTGAAACTTTTGTCGATCCATTATAATTTACCACACCATATCCAGACGCCTTAATTATCATGTCAACACTTTTAATACCATTAATTTTTTCCATTTTTATCTCCTTTGATTAATTTGTTTAATTTAATATAACCGATACTCTGTTTATCAGATTTTATATATACTATAGATTCTTCAAAATTTTTAATTTTATTAATTTTTTGTAAATCTATTTTTGAAAAAGAAGTATTTATTAAAAACTCTTCTTTTTTTGTTTTGTTTAAAAAATACTTAAAATATTTATCACTATTTTCTTTTTTAACTTTTTTTATAAAACTAATATCTTTTTTAGAAATTTTTGGATTTAAATATTCATAATTTTTAACTGTATTTTTAATTAATAAATAGTTATCATTATGAAGTAATATATCGTGTCGTGGTAATACTATAGGTTCGACATAATCTTCTGACAATATCAATTCTTTATTGGTCTGTTGGTAACA
>JTFN01003147.1_pt1 | contig 12007 bp, 11 predicted proteins | sample 235401 | NCBI WGS metagenome assembly JTFN01 (sample SAMN03067589, study PRJNA260952) | activated sludge metagenome | biome: Sludge; feature: Wastewater; isolation source: CETP activated sludge from augmented bioreactor treating industrial... | place: India:Gujarat | collected 2013-04 | reverse complement strand
AATGAAGATGTCGATCATTTGTTAAAAATTCCTATTCGGCGAATTTCTTTATATGATATACAAAAAAACCGTGATGAAGTTAAATTGATAAACAATCGGTTAAAAGAAATTGAACGGTTACTTAAAAATTTAACAGGGTATGCAATTGCTTGGCTTGATTCTATTCAAAATAAGATTGATAAAACAACTTTTAAGCGACATACAAAAATAACCAGTTTTTCTCAAACTGATATACGAGAGGCTGTATCTGCAGACTTATCTCTTCGATATGATGCTAGCACAGGCTATCTTGGAACAAATGTAAAAACAGGAATTGAACAATTTAAAGTTTCTCCGTATGATCGTATTTTATGTATGCGTGAAAATGGTGATTACTCGGTGTTTGATGTGCCTGAAAAAACCTTTGTTGGTAAAAAAATGATTTATTGCGGGATGAGTGATAAAGAAAGTTTAAACTCTGTGCTGTTTACTGTTTTTTATCGAGATCCAAAAACAAAATTTGCTTATATAAAACGTTGTCGAATTAAGCAATTTATTTTAAATCGCGATTATACAATACTTCCAGATGGAATGGAACTATTGCATGTCGATACACGTGATGAGTTCTTTTTTACTGTGCATTACACAAAAAAACCAAGGCTAAAGATTCTACAAGAAGAAATGTTATCTGGGGATTTTTTAGAAAAAGGCATAAAGGCTGGGGGCGTTAGACTTGCTCCAAAAGAAGTAAGTAAGATTACATTTCGTCGTTCTAAAAATCAGAGTGCAAGTACAGAGCAACCTGAGCTAGGGTTGTAATGAAACGCTTAAAAGAGATTCATGACCGAGAGGTTGCACTAGCAGTTTCTGAAATTACTGTAAAAAACTCTCGGTTTATAGCAGAGGTATTTACAGTATCTAGTCAGAGTGAAGCACGTGATAAATTAAAAAAACAAAAAGAAAAATACGAAGATGCTCGTCATGTTGTGCATGCTTTTGTAATCGGAAAGAATGCTGAAATACTTGGTATGAGTGATGACGGAGAGCCATCAGGTACTGCTGGGCATCCAATTCTAGATGTGCTAAAAGGCAGTGAGATTACGAATGTTTTATTAACGGTGACCCGTTATTTTGGAGGGACACTCCTAGGAACGGGAGGGCTTGTAAAAGCCTATAGTGGTGCAGCAAAATCTGTTTTAGAAATTGCACAAACAGAACCATTAATAGAGAAAATCAAGTTCAATTTTTCTGTGTCTTATACCGTTTATGAGAAAGTAAAACGTCTTTTAGAAACGTTGAATGCAAGTGATATAACAGAAACATTTGAAACAGATATAGCTATTTCAGGTCTTATACCTGCCAATGTTAGTAACGAATTATCTAATCAAATTTTTGATATAACAAAAGGATCTGTTTCTGTCCGTTTAACGCAATAGTGTTTTGTTTAAAATAAATCAGTAGTTTGTATATCATCTTTGTCAAAAAAAGTTTGGGTATATTCTTCTTTTAAGGGGTCGTGTGAAGACTGTGAATCTTTTTCAGTTCCTTCTATTGGGTGTAATTCGGTTATTTCATCCATGGTTTTAAAAGCTTCCCATTCTTGCTGATAGTTTAAGAATTCTTCTTCTTGTTTTTGAGTAGTTATTCTTTGTGAATAAAGAGCACTTGCTTTTATACTCTTAATTATATCATATTCCTCTTTTAGAAGGACTGAATAATCTTGAGTGTCGAGAGGCAAATTTGTTTGAATTAAATGAATTGTGTGCTGTAAATAATTAGTAATGTAATCTCTAATTATTGTTTTTGAGGTATAAGAAAAACCTTGCAAAAAAAGAAACACCAAAAGGAGTTTTTTTGTTCCTTTCTTTTTGATTATAACAGCTGTATTACATATAATTTCTTTATTATTAATAACTAGTGATAGCTTTCGAACAACAGAGTTGACCTGAAACAAATATTGTCCCGAAAGAGGGGCTGTACAACAAAAGCCAACTGTACTTATGTTTTCTACATGCATTTGCACAGTAATACCTTTTACAACACAGCTAGCAAAAATGTTTGAATCGTTTTTACAGTCTGCGCGTACGAACTTTCGTTTTCCTTTAGCGCCATTTATATCTAACAGAGCAGTAAAATTTTCTTTAAGCTCTTCTATGTTTTTGTTAAGAGGGTTGTATCCACATGGCAACTGTGTATGCAATAAAAAAAGCTCCTTAATCCAACTTATCGATTCAGAAGTAACAACCCCTAAATGAGTTTCTTTTAGCGTAGGATCTTCGGAAAAGAATCGAATAAATTTAAACCATTGCAAGCTGTCTAAACTCTTATCGTTAATGTTAATAAAACAAATTGAAGTTGGAAAAATACGCAATAGATTTTTAATATAGTGATAATCTTTTATAATATAGATTTCATATTCTTCTGTTCGCAATTCTGGAATTATGCGTGATTCTAGCTTAACAGGAGGATTTAAAAAAAATACTTTTCGACCTAAATCTGGATTTTCACGTAATTTTATCTTATTTCTCTCTTTCTTATAGTTTAACATACTATAAAAGGAGTGACAACTTTAGATATAATTTATTTTTTTGAGGTTAATGTAAGTTTTATGTCGAGTGTTTTTTTGCCTCTCAAGATGGTGAGTGTGATTGTATCTCCAGGTAATTTGTCTTCCATTAAAGAATTAAACAAGGCAAGTGATGTAATGTTTTTACCATCCAGACCAATAATTACGTCTCCACCAATATAAAATATTATGTTAGATCGTGCTGAACCATAGCGAACTGCTTTATTTCCTGCTTTTAAACCTGCTTTTTCTGCGGTACCATTGTTTGCAAGTTTAGAAACGAGTAGACCCGTATCTTGAGGTATATTTGCGTATTTTGCAATAGAAGAATTTACTTGAATAAGACTTGCTTCTTCATCTATAACTCCTCGATTTACTTTACCATTTTTTATAATAGCAGAAACAACTCTTTTTGCTGTGTTTGTCGGAATTGCAAATCCTACACCTGCTGAACTTCCTGATGTTGAATAAATCATAGTATTTATACCAATCATACGACCGGAAGTATCTAAAAGAGGTCCTCCAGAATTACCTGGATTTATAGATGTATCTGTTTGAATCATATTTTGAATAATGACATCATCGGAGTTTTTAAGGGGGCGTTGCAAACTAGAAACAATTCCTGTTGTCATTGTCCTATCGAATCCAAATGGATTTCCAATAGCAATTACCTTTTGTCCAACACGTAAATTTGAAGAATCAGCGAATGGAATAGTTGTAAGTTCCATTCCCGCTGGAGGTTCAAATTTAAGAACAGCTAAATCAGTTTGTGTATCTTCACCAATAATTTCAGCTTCATATTGTGTACCATCAGCTAAAGAAATATATATTTTATAGGCTCCATCTATTACGTGCCGATTTGTAACAACATATCCTCGCGAATCGATAATAGATCCTGATCCAGTACTTCCATCTTGAGGTATTGCTTCTAAAAACCAATTGTAGCCAATGACTTCTGTGCTAATGTTTACAACAGCGGCACTACGGGTATCATATACGTTTATATTTTGTAATTCATCTTGTGTGTATTGATTTGTAACATCGATATTTAAGGATTTTGTTGATCCTGTTGAATTAGTTAAAATTACAGAATTATCATCTAACGATTGATTTGCTATATTAGTTTCATTTGTTACGGTTGATCTGTCAGTTTCTACTATCTTTTTATTGTTAGCAGAACTTTGTTTGCCAAGCGAAAAAGCAACAAAAAAAACTGTACAAAAGAGTATGGTAATGAGAATTGAAATAATTAAATGTCGTCTAGTATAAACTTTCATGTTTTAAATATAGTATAAAACTCTTAAAAAAACATTAAAAAAATCACTAAATTTTATAAAATTCTTACTGGAATATCCATTTTTGCAAGATCTTGCTTAATTTGTGGAATTGTAAAACCTTCAGAATGTACCATACTTGCAATTAGAGCTGCATCTGCTGCTCCTCCAGAGGCTGTGTCTGATTTTAGTACATCGGCCAAATGTTTGACTGTACCACCTCCACCAGAAGCAATAACGGGGACACTCACAGCATCTGAAATAATTCGGGTAAAGTTAAGTTCATAACCGGCTTTTGTTCCGTCTGCATCTATAGAATTAAGAACAATTTCTCCAGCTCCAAGTGCTACAGCTTCTTTTGCCCATTCTCTTGCATCGCGACCAGTTGCAGTTCTTCCACCATTTATGTAGACCTGATACCCAGATGGCATTCTAGAATCTCTTGCTGCATCCATTCCAAGAACAATGCATTGATTGCCAAAAATTCGAGCTCCATCCCTGATAAGTAAGGGGTTTTTTATTGCTTGTGAGTTTAAGCTTACTTTTTCTGCCCCTGCATTAATAGTTGATCGAATATCTTCTATACTTCCAATTCCACCACCAACGCAAAAAGGTATAAAAACTTTTGCAGCAACTTTATTTATTAAATCAAGTATAGGGCCTCGGCCTCGTGCAGAAGCCATAATGTCATAAAAGACAAGCTCGTCTACCCCTTGTTTGTAGTATTCTTCTGCCATTGTGACGGGATCACCAATATCAATATTATTTTTAAATTTTATACCTTTTGTTGTTCGTCCATCTTTTACATCGAGACAAACTATAATTCGTTTTTTTAACATTTATTTCTCCAATTCTGCAAAGTTCTTCAGAATTTGTAATCCAGGCTTTCCTGATTTTTCAGGGTGAAATTGACACGCATATATTGAATCTTTGTGAATGCATGCTGGAACAGGTACTCCATAATCTGCCCAAGCTGCAACAATTTCATCGTTTTTGGGTTGAATAAGGTATGAGTGCACGAAATAAAAATCGTTATGCAAATCTATTCCTTTTAGGATAGGGCATCCAGCTTCGCCATCGAGGGAGGCCTTATTGATTCGTAAATTATTCCAACCCATGTGAGGAATTTTTAAATGCGCATAATCTTTTGCTTCGAGAAGTCCTTTCTTTTCATTGTCAGCAAAAACAGAACTAAAATGGCGAATACGGCCTTCTAATAAACCTAAACAGTTCGAATTACCTTCTTCGGTAAATTCAAATAAGATTTGAGAACCTACACAAATACCTAAAATAAAAGTACCTTTTGCTACGGCCTCTTTAATAAATGTATCGTAACCAGATTTTGCTAATTCTTGCATTGCGTAGCTATCGTCACCATCGCCTGGGAAAATTAACTTATCTGCAGAAGCTAAATCTGTCGGATTTTTTGACATTATGTACTCAAGATTAAGTTCTTCGAGTGCGCGTTGAACGCTTCTAATATTTCCTGCGTTGTAATCAATTATACCAATCATAGTTGTATGGTAACATAGCCAGATAAACAGTTGCAAGTGTTTATGTCACCAAAAACAAAGCAAAAATAGAATAAAACAGATTGACATAATTACTTTTTTGACCGATAAAAGTAATATGACTCTTGTTGAAATTCTTGAAATTATAAAAAGTGTTCTAAAAGATCCAAAAGTAATTACTATTTTTGTAGTGATTTTCTTATATCTTGATTTTGCTTTTTATGTTGCTCGATATAAGAAGACTCCCCGCAAACGGATAAAAGTTTCACCAGCTGTTTCTTCAGAAAAGAAAGAAAAGGAAGGTGAGCAGAAAGAAAATGCGGAAGAGAAAGAGGATGAGAAAAAAACTTCAAATCTCGGTGATAAAAAAATGTAGAAAAAAGTATTTGAAGAGGAATATCTAGTTTATTTGCCCACAAATAATGGCGTCTGACGATTTTGTTTTCTGTCTCGAGAACTGTAAGAATTTCACATACATCTTTTTTTTCCATTATTGGCATACCAAAGGAAATTATGTCTTGTCGATTTTCTTTTTTTAAAAACTGTAGAATTAGTTCTGTTTGAGTGTACTGCCGTCTATGATATATAATAAAATTGAATAAATGTTGTTCATCTTTTGCATAATTGCACGCAGTTCCTTCGCAAACATCACAGCCAGCACAGGCTACTTGTTCTCCGCCGAGGGCATCGAGTAGTACTTGTCGCCTACAGGTTGTACTTTCTGCAAAATCAGCAAGTACACGTTCTCTCGATCCTTTTGTGAATTGTTGAGCTTTTTTTGAATCGAGTGGTGACCAAAGTAAAATTGCTCGAGCTACGGAACGATCTCTTCCTCCTCGTCCTGCTTCTTGAATGTATGCTTCAGCTGTTGTTGGAGGGTCGTAATGTATAACGGTATGAATATCTTTTTTATCAACTCCCATACCAAAGGCACACGTGCAAACCAAAATACCTTCTTTTTTGGGATAAAACCATTTTTCTGTAGTTGCTTTTTCTTCTTTAGAAAGCCCGGCATGATACCAACGAACAAAATCTTTTTTACCGATCATCTCAAAGTATTCACGCAAAAAAGTAGCAATACCCTGTACTCGTTTTCTACTTGAGCAAAAGACAAGTAGGGGTGTTTTTTCTTGTAAAACTGTCTCTAGTAAAGCATATTGTTTTGCACAAGCATATTTTACGTAATAGCGTATATTTGGTCTGTCTGATTCGCTTCGAACAATATGGGCAGACCCATCAAAAAGAACTTTACTTATTCTATTTAAAACAGATGGAGATGCGGTTGCTGTAAAGGCAGTTACAACTGGGACTTTTAGTTTTTTTATGATAGCGCCTAATGTGAGATAGGCAGGTCTAAACGTGTCTCCCCATTCAGAAACACAATGGGCTTCGTCAATTGCAATATGTGAAATGTTGCAATCTTTAAGTCTGTTTAGCAACTCTTCTGATTGGAGCACTTCTGGATTTGCTAAAATATATTTTGCACCCTCTTTAATTCGTTCAAAATTATTTTCTCGCTCTGCTTTTGTTTGTTGCCCCTTAAAAACAACGGGAGGTGTACCACCTTCTTTCATTCGTCTTTCTTGATCACTCATTAATGCTAATAGCGGATACAAAATTAAGGTAGGCCCTGGCAAGAGTAATGCGGGGACCATAAAACAAAGTGATTTTCCTGCTCCAGTGGGTAACAATACAATTTGATTATGAATGCAATCCTTTGTTGGGACGCCATTTGAAGCTTGCATATCGTTATATGAATCTAGAACATTTGCAATGACAAGACGTTGCCATGGAAACAAACTTGAAATTCCAAAAGTATTGAGTGCAACTGTTTCCATTGGATTGGCTACAGTTTCTCCAAGAGGTTCTTCTAGTGTGTCTATTAGAGATTTCATACTTACAATATGTTTGTTATATAAGCAAAAATCGTAATAAATCAGTTATCTAAGATAGTAATTTCTACACGGCGATTACGGGCCATATTCTCTTCACTATCGTTTGGAGCGACGGGTTGTGTAGAACCATATCCTTTTGTAAATATTTGAGAAGCGGTTTTTGCTCCAATCGATAGTAAGTAATTTGCAACGGACATGGCACGTTCTTCTGAAAGAGAAAGTTGTGATTCTTCAGATCCCCATTTAGCACAATGTCCACCTATAAGTAAATCATTTGGCATATCAGCTAAAATACTGCTTATTTTTTGTAGTTTAATTTTTTCACTGTCTGCTAATTCAGAACTTTCGGCTTTAAATTGTATTTTTTCTAGGCTAATTTTTATTCCCCTGTCAGTAAGTTCTGTACTCGTATTGTCAATATCTAAATCGTTAAGTTGTTTTTGAATTTTATTAGCGTTTTCTTGAGTTCCTTGTTGCTCTATATCTGTTGTCTCAGCATGGGCAGTCCCAATAAACTCATATATATCACCGTTAGACATTTCGAACATGATGCTAAATTCTTCATTGTAATGGATTAAAGCTCCTCTTTCATTGTCCCAGTATAGTTTTTCATTAGAGTATACATAATTTTTAACTGGATAATAATCTGTGTTTTTTGGTTTTGTTGGTGTTTTATATGTGATTTTATAATTGACAGTAATTAAATCAAGTATTTTCCCATTTTCGTTGACAGTTCCTGCGTATTTGTAATTTGCTATAAAAGGTATTTTATATGGTTTTTCTATACCAAGTGTTTCTCTAAGATCATGAGCCTCTTCACCTTGAGCAACCCATGTGTCTCCAATTTGTATATCTTTTTTGGGGAAAACAGGCACATTACGAACGACTGGCATAAAGTATTTATCCGAAATTTGGTAAGTACCTTGTGGACTAGTAGAATAAATACTTGTGTATTCTTTACCCCATTTTTTGACATTTGTTGTGTTCTCAATACTTGCTTCTTCTGCTGTCATAAAATGAACTTCCATTATGCCTTGTCCGTCTTCTGTTACATCGGTTGTTTTTTGAGTAATTCTATTTGTAATAGTTGAATGATTGCTTTTTTGCCCGTTAATAAAAACATCTTCATCTGTTGTAGAAAGAATTTTTTCGGTAGAACCTTTTGTATATTTAAATTTAAATGTTTTTGCAAATAAAGGGGGTGTAGATACAAGTATACATAGAAATATACCTAAGATGATAACTGTTAACTGTGAATGTCTAGATTTGTTAAAAATAATAAAGCCTCCATAAACTACGAAACAAAGTAACTTTAGTATCGGAAGTTTTGAGGCATTGCATTATTAACTAACTATATAAACTACAATAAATTTGTGTTTATTTCTTGCAGAAAATCACGGATATGAATGTGTTGTGGACATGCTTGTTCGCATTTACCGCATTTTACACATTGATCTGCACCCTGATTATTATTTTTTAGTTTTAGGTATAATTCAGAAGCTATTTTTTTATCGAGAGTTTTTCCCGCAGTATACTCTAATTTTCCACTCATCGAGAGACGATTATATTCTTTGAATATATCTGGAATTTGGACTCCAGCAGGGCATGGCATACAATAACTACAACCAGTGCATGGAACAATCATTTTTTGACGGTACCAATCTCCAGCTTTTTTGCAAACTTTTAACTCTTTTTTTAATAAAGAATTAGGTCTTGCTGCACTTGCGGTTGCACTGTTTACTAAAATATGCATTTCTTCGTTCATGCCAGAAAGAGAGCAAATAATGTTTTGATGATTCCAAACCCAACGTAAGCCCCATTCGCTACCAAATCTTGGAATATTAGATTCTGCATATATTGCTTTTACATTTTCTGGAGGACGAGCAATTAAACCTCCGCGAAGAGGTTCCATTGCAATTACGCCTATTTCATGTTTTTCAGCATATTCTAGGTTTATAAGGCCTTCTTCTTTAAAACCTTTTGATTCATCTGCATGTGTATCTATGAGGTTTATCATGAGTTGGCAAAACTCCCATCCATCATATCCATCTACAATTTGCTTAAAAGCGTCGTGATTATCATGAAATGAAAACCCCAGATGACGAATTTTACCTTCTACTTTTGCTTTTTCAAGGTGTTTAATCCCATTATATTTTAAGACAGTTTGCCACCTGTTTGCGTCCATTGCGTGCAAGAGGTAAAAATCAATATGGTCAGTATTTAGCCGTTCCAGTTGTAAATCTATATATTTTGCCCAATCTTCTTCACATTTTATTTCCCAAATAGGGCATTTGTCTGCAATGTACACTTTGTCCCTAATACCAAGCTCGTTTAGAGCACGTCCAAGTACTCCTTCGCTTTGTCCTTTGTGGTATGGCCAAGCTGTGTCATAATAATTTACACCATTATCAAAGGCAAGTTTAAAAAGATTTTTTGCCTTTTCATAATCAATTTTGTGTGATTCAAGAATATTTGTAGCTGCTGAATTTACATCAATTTTTTTTAAAGGTAGTCGCATACAACCAAAACCAAGAACAGAAATCTTTGTGTCGTCTATTTTCGGGAAACGTCTATATTGCATAAAAGTAGAATAGACAAAAAGTAATAGATAATCAAGGTGAGTGTATTCAGTATTTGAATATTATATTAATTGTTTTTTACTGAAATAAGGTTAAGTTTATCATCGTATAATTCTGCGGGATCTGAACTAGAATTGTTCCAAACACCACGGCCCTCTAACCAATATAAATCAACCGTACTTCTAGCACTATCACCTATTTTTACTTGTTGTCCAGGTTTTAAAATGTATGAATCAAAGATATATTGTTGGTTGCCTCGTACAGAAACAATAATCCATCCTTCTAAGTTTACGTCAAACTCACTTACATTTTTTAAGATGATAAATTCATTTATTTTATCTAGCGTAGTAATAGTTACATTGCCTTTTGCAATTTGTTGTGCTTGAACACTTGTTTGTGTGTTTTCATCGCTATTATCAAAATCTTTAAAGTATTCTTGCCCATTAATAGTAAAAGAAAACGAATAGTGGTTTGGAATTTGAGTTGTTGTGTTTGGATAGGTAATAATTGCTGTAAAATCTGTACATCCTCCCGATTTTCTAATTAATTGCTCCATTTGGGCTTGTGCACCGTGTCTGTTTAAATATGAATCTTGAGGAGTTATATTATAAGAAGCTGATACTCCCCCTAAGCTGTCAGCTATAACGTGACCTTGATCTAAAACAGGACTTTCGACTCCAGGAACATAGGCTTCATCATCGTAATAGCGACCTTTGCTATTTACTGGTTCTGTTTTGTCATTCTGAAGTGTAATTACGTCTGCATGTACATAAAAAAGCTGCGAATATTCATTTGTATATGCCCAATAGATTCTGTCACCAAAGCCAATATCTGTCACAACATTTGGTTCTCTGTATCCAGAGCGATTTCCCCCATCAATTGTGATTAATGTATAACCATCAAGTGGTTCTGAATAGGCTGCAGTGCTTTGTGGAATGACAGAGCCAAGGCAAAAAGTAAAAAGAAGTACGGCTATTATATTTATTTTGATTTTAGTTCGTAAGTTCATATCTTCTATTCTATGTCAGAAACATAAAGATGATAAGACCGCCAAAGATGCTAATCATTGCGTTGTGTTTCCAAAGATAGGTGAGAACACAAAAAACAATGGCAAGTAATTGCGGTATGGCATACGGAGCGACGGTAAATTTTACTCCATCAAGACAGTAAACAACAAGAACAACCATAACTAGTGGCGGTAGATAATCTGCAGCAAATTGTAAAATTTTTGGGGGCTCACGTTTTGAAAAAAGTACAAAGGGAAAGGCGCGGGTAAGAAGAATGGCTAAGGCCATGACTAAAGTTGAAAGTAATAATTGTGAAAGTGGCATTAGTTTGATTTCTCCTTTTTTTGTTCAAATTTTTCGAGTGGTTGGCGTAACATAATGAGAGCAACGATTCCAAAACAAAGAGCTGCTATAAGCATGTTTGATCCTGTCCCAAAGATTACAATTGCTAAGATAGCGCATATAGCTCCTATTATAGGTGGAATAGGGTTCTTTGTTGATTTTATTTGATCTATTAAAAGGACAACAAAAAGAAGTGTAAGGGCAAAATCAACGCCTTCGAGGTATTGAGCTGGAATAAATAAACCTGCCACCGCACCAATAATGGAACCTAAAATCCAATAGCTTTGGTCTAGGGCTGCTATTAATCCATAAAATTTAGCTGGATTTGCGTTTGGCGGAACTGTGCAGCTGGTCATAAGAGCATAGGTTTCGTCGGTAAGTGCAAAGACAAGATATGGTTTTATTTTGCCAACGTTTCTAAAAGGCTTAATGAGTGATAAACCGTATACTATATGACGACTGTTTAATAAGAGTTGGGTAACAAACATTACGGGTAGAGAGGCGTTAGAAGCTAGAAGCCCTATGGCCATATATTGACCAGCTCCTGCATACATAAAAAGGCTCATAGCTGGTGCTATCCAGCATGGATACCCGCTGTTAACGACCATTAATCCAAAAGGAATACCAATAGCTAAATAACCAAAGAAAACAGGTATTGTGATTTTTACTGCTTGGAGTGCATATCTACGATTCATAGGAAAATGGTATAACACATATTCAATTTTTAATAAATACTGAAGTTTTATAAATCGTGTCAAGCGAAAGCGAAAATGTCCCAACATCACATAGCTAGATAGTCATAATTTTTGAAAAAATTGTGATTGCTAATCCTCCACGGATGATCAAATGCAGGG
>JTFN01001542.1_pt1 | contig 12030 bp, 9 predicted proteins | sample 235401 | NCBI WGS metagenome assembly JTFN01 (sample SAMN03067589, study PRJNA260952) | activated sludge metagenome | biome: Sludge; feature: Wastewater; isolation source: CETP activated sludge from augmented bioreactor treating industrial... | place: India:Gujarat | collected 2013-04 | reverse complement strand
GCATCTTGTTGTCGATGAAAATATTGCAGTAGAAAATATACTCACCCTTACTTTTACCAATAAAGCGGCTACAGAAATGTACCAGCGAATTTATCAAACACTTGTAGATATAGCACAAAAGGCTACTAATGTTCAGGTAAAACAGCGCGCGCAAACAGCCGTTAGCGATTTTTATAAGTCTAGAATTCAAACAATAGATTCGTATTGTGCTTCTATAGTGCGCCAATCAGCAAGATTTTATGGAATACGACCAGATTTTATACAAGATAATGATAAAGCAATCGAATTTGCACGAAATAAGGCTTTACCGTTTATTTTAGAGCATCGAAAAAGCGAAGCGCTTAAACAATTATTACAAAAGAAAAGTTTAGAACAAATTGCCGAAGAACTTTTTGTCGAAAGTTATGCATATCATTCTAATATTGGAAAACCTATAGATTTTGATAGATATTTACAAACTCAAATTAATCAGATAGAACAATCTTGGACTAAAAGTGTTTCAAAAGTAATGGATCTTACACGACATATACTCTCGTGCAATCCAAAGTTAGATTTTCAGCTAACGTGTACTCCTCCTGATAAACAAGAATTGCATGCGTATTTTTCAGTGTATCAAAATACAAGTAAGCAAAGTGTATCTAAAGCCGATTTAAATGATCAATCTAAAGCTATTGAGCAAATGAAAAAAGATTTGTTTGTTTGGATTAATGATGTGTATAAAATAAAAAAAACTAAGTTACCAACTGAGAAAGCAGAAGAAAAATTAGAAGGGGAAGGGTATCGCCAACAGTTGCTAGATTTACGAGATTTATATCCTACGCTCTCAGCTATGATTTCATATATCTTAAATTTTGAATATTTAGTTGAATTAGTTCCTGTTATAAAAGAGTTTCATACACTTTGCGATATCGAAAAACGGGCTACTGGGGTTCTTACTTTTAGTGATATTTCATCTCTTGCATTACAAACTTTGCTTGAACATCCAGAAATTAGATACACCGAAAAACAATCAATTCAAAAAATAATGATCGATGAGTTTCAAGATAATAATAAAGAACAGCGCGATATGTTATTTTTACTTGCCGAAAATGAGCAAAGAATGGATAAAAGCATTCCTCAAGCGGCAGAGCTTTGTCCACAAAAACTTTTTTTTGTTGGAGACGAAAAACAATCAATTTATAGATTTCGTGGAGCGGATGTATCTGTTTTTAGACAGTTAAAAGACGATTTAGGTGGAAAGGAAATCTATCTTGGAACAAATTATCGCTCTCATCCCTCTCTTATTGCTGGGTTTAATACCATTTTTGGTGGGTATAAGTATCCTCAAACAGACGATGAACTCGATTTTTTAGACTCAACCACAAGTGACAGCGATAGCCTTTCTTCAGATAAGACAGATAAAGTGTCAAATGCTTGTTCTGTTTTTTTGCAGTCACATCAGTTAAAAGAGGACGTCCAGTTTCCTCTTTTTGAAGCAACGTATGCTCGAGTAAAGGCTAACTTTTATACAAGGGAAAATCCTACTGTCAAACAAAAATATAAAGCACAATCGCGTATTCATGTTTGTTTGTGTGATGATTCTAAAAAAAGCGAATACGATGATTTGTCAGATATGGATAAACCAATCTCTAAAGATGAGACACTAGCTATTTTTACTGCTCAAAAAATTAGAGATATGTTGAATGAAAAAAAAGAGTATAAGGCAAGTGATTTTGCCATTTTGTTTCGAAGCCTTTCAAAACAATTTTTGTACGAAAAACATCTAAGGCGACTCAATGTGCCATATGTTACCGAAACAATAAAAGATTTTTTTGGCGATGCGCCGGTAAATGATATTTACAATTTATTACGTATTGTTGTGTATCCGCAAGATGCAAAAGCCTTCGGGGCAGTACTCCGATCTCCGTTTGTAAAACTATCTGTTGCAGGCTTGGCAACATGTTTGGTTGCTACAAAAGAAGATACTACAAAAGAAATATTATACACTTCTCAAAATGGATCAAACCTTTTAGGTGAAGAGCGCGAAAAATATTATGAAGGCTTAGAGCGCTATCAAACATTATGTGCACAAGCACACGAATTGTCCTGTGCCGATTTACTTTCAAAATTATGGTATAACGAGGGCTATCGTTTTGAGTGTAGTTGGAATCTTGATGTGTCGTTGTTTGCCGAACTGTATGACTATCTTTTTGAACTTGCTCGTCTTGTAGACCAAGAAGGCGGGGGGCTGAGCGAATTTATTGATAAATTAGATGATTTAAAAGACCCTAAAAAGAAACTTGAAGGCATGGATATTCCCCTTGAGCGACAGGGTGCTGTTAAATTAATGACTATACATAAAAGTAAAGGACTCGAGTTCCCTGTTGTTTTTTTAGGTGGAATTTCAAATACTGCACGAGCAGTCAACGATTCTATAGCCTATTTTAACAAAGAAACAGGCTTATCACTTAATTTTCCAAAATCAAAAGATATTCCAGAGTGTGAAAGTAATTGGTTTTATACTTCAATGAAACAGCTTGAAACGCAAAAAGATCAAGCTGAATTGCGACGTCTTTTATATGTTGCGGCAACTCGTGCCGAAAAAGAGCTGTATATTATAGGTGATTATTCTATACCTGTAAAAGAAATAGACACTGTTGCAAAATCCTGCAAAACACTAGGTGAGGTTCTTTGTTATTTAATGGGGAATGTAGTCAATGATCCTAAAAAAGCAAAAGATAATAATTATTTAACTAAGATAGAATATGGATATCCTAATGGCAAAATGTTCTCTCTTTTGTTACCTGTTTTTGCTCAATTTGAAGGTGAAAAAAATCCACCCTTTATTTTTGAAGAAATACCTCGGATTAGTCGCAATCAATTACAAGAGACGTCTTGTAAAAATACAGTAATTTCTATTCAAGAAGCCAAAGAAAAAATAGGATCTTTTTACAAGAATGCGCAAGTAATAGAAACATCACTTGTTCCAAACCTTTATCGCAATCCATCTCATTTACAAGAAGAATTAAAAATAGAACAGAACTTACGGAGTAGTCAATTTAATTTTCAAAATGAGAATGGAGCCCAAGAAAAAGTATCTTTATATCCAGAGATAGAGGCTCTTATAAATACTGTAGAAGGATTTGAATATACCGATTTTGGAACAATTGCACATGCATATGTTGAATCCGCTTTTACAGGGAATCCTGTACTCATAAGTCCTAAGATTGTAACATTGCTTACTTCAAAACAGTTGAACACTATTGAAAAGGCTGCAAAAAAAATGACGCAAACCTTTGTAGATTCCGAGCTTGGAAAATCTGCTAAACAAGCCAAATGGGTAGAAAGTGAATATGCTTTTAAGATGATAATTAAAAATAAAGAAAGTGATAAACAAGAGGGGTCTAATCAAAAACAAAAGGTTATCTTAAACGGTACTATTGACTTATTGTTTGAAGAAGCACAAATTATTGCAGCTAGTGGCAATAAATCTAAAAAATTAGTAATTGTAGATTTTAAAACTGATCAAATAGAAAATCCTGAACAGCATTATTTGCAACTTGCCCTGTATAGGAGAGCAGGGGCTAAAATGCGTAATATTGCCCCAGAAAATACAGAATGCTGGTTGTACTATTTACGTACGGGGCATACAGTAAATATTTCTAAAGAGTGTGCAAAAGTGAATATAGAAAAGCTGCTATTTAAAACAGTCTAAACTACCGTCGTTTTCCAGTGATTTCTTTTACGGTAATTTCGATAATTGGCATAGTATCTATTATTTCTGTGTTATACTGAGGTTTTCCGGTATAGCCACTTTTTTTCATAAGGGCATCCATAGCTTCTCTTCTAATTTTATCTTGTTCTGCTATTGCCAATAGTCCATATGGTCGTTCTGACTCGTTAGGTCTTTTAGGTTGTTTTGGACCATATAATATTTTTGCTTCTCCTGTGCCAAAAATACTTTCGTAATGAGTTGTCCATTGACAGGCATCTTCAGGATGGTCTTCATCGCTAATTTTTTCGTGTAAGACTGCGGTAAAACAAACGGTATTATTTTTTTCTAGAATGTCCATTTTACGGCCATCTTTTGCGCCATGAAAATATATTTTTAAAACTTCGTCGTTGTTGTGTATTGTGCAAAAATTTAGGGGAACTGTATACGGGGTAGGAGTTCCTTCTGTGGTATCAATCATTCCAAGAACAAGTGATTGGCATTTGTCTAAGATAGCAATTACTTCTTCTGTATCTTTTATTTCAAGTTCATCTCTTCTCATAGTATTCACCTCTTTTTATAAATATTTATTTGTTCATATCCCACGTAGAAATTCCTGTTCCTGTTACCGGAATCTTTTCACCTAAATATTTAGGATCCCTTCTTATCATCGTATCTAAAAAAGCTTTTACGCGCGCAAAATATTCTCTAAATGCCCACGAAAATTGCCATTTTTTAGAAAATTTACTTTGATCTAGACTGTATGCGTAAGCATTTATTCCTAGATTTCTGGCAATATAGACGGCTCGTATAGTATGAAAATTTTGAGAAATTATTATAAGATTTTCAGCACAAAATATTTTTTGCGCTCTTATAATGCTATCATACGTATCAAAACCTGCATGGTCAAGAAATATTCGGTTTTTATCAAATTCAGGATAATTATTTAGAATATAAATTCTCATGGCATTTACTTCGTCATACCACTTTTTGCCATGATCACCAGAAAGCAAAAGAGTTTCGGCATAATTGTTTGAAAACGCTTCTATCCCTGCTTCAACTCTATCTTTTAACACAGTTGATAGTGTTGTTCCTGATACTTGGGCTCCAAGAACTAGACAAGTCCAACCTTGATTTCCTTTTGGTTTAGGCAAATCGTTAAAAGAGGTTATAATATATTTTTCGGAAGATACAGACATATAAATGTTAATTAGTATGGTTGCTGTTCCAATCATAAAACATATAATAAAAAATGCCTGTACTATTTTTTTTAACCTATTCATTATAATCTAATTATATCGTAAATAGCATTATTTTAAAGCTCTGATACAGAGATAGAATATCTGCTACCACAATTATGACAAATTATTTCAAGAGGATCTGGTCCATTCTTTTTTATGTCTTCCAACTCTTTTTGATTTAAGTTTTTGACTGAGTTTATAAATTTTTCTTTTGTACAAGGGCAATTCCATTCAATTTTACGTGTTAGTGCTTTTAAAGGTTTAAATTCACGAAATAAACCAAATATTATATCTTCTAAATCACCTTTTTGACTAAACCAATCTCCAAAAGAAGGAGCTGCATATAATGCTGCTTCGACACGTTTAGTTAAATCATCTGCTTCTTCATCTGAAAAGTGTTTTTTTCCACCAATATTTGGCATTTTTTGTAAAAAAAGTCCTCCAGCACCAATAACACGTCCTTGTTTATCAAATTGAATACTTGTATTAAAAGCTGTGGGAGTTTGCTCAGATTGCATAAAATACCAGGTTAAATCTTTTGCAATATTTTTATATTTAATTTCTGTAGTTCCAACTTGTGCGGCTTTTGCTCCTTCTGGATATCGACTTATAGTTACTGTTCCAGGTCCAAAAAAAGGAGCCAAATCCCAGTTTTCAAGAGGTGTATCGATTGGAATAGGGTTTTGTAGTAAATGAGCTCGAACCCATCCCATAGAATCTGCATCTACAGAGAAACCTGCTGCTGGCCCATTGCAATCATATCTAAAATTAAGATGTTCTCGACCTTTCATTGTAGGTATAAGGAGAGCTCCACATAATGAAGCTTGCCCTAAAATCATGGTTTCTAGTATCCCAAGATTATATTGGGCTCGCATTTGATTTACAAAACGAGTTCCATGGAAAAATGCTCCACGGTATAATCCATCAGCCATGATAAAAATTTCCATTTCATCTTTATATAACGTCTCTAAATGAGCAAGGAGTTCTTTATCAGTTATCTGTGCTTTTATCATAGTATGAATATAGCAAAATGAACAAAAAAAGTACAATCATTTTGTAAATACAAAACAAAAAAAGTTAAATAGTCTCAACTTTTATCATATTTGTTGTTCCCGCCTGTCCCAGTGGTAATCCGGCAGTTATAACAACAATATCATTTTTTGAAAGATATCCATGTTCTTTTGTTTCTTTAATTGCATATTCAAAAAGTTTTAAAACGTCTTTTTTATCTAAGAACATTATAGGCATAACTCCAAAACTTAAATTTAGCTGCCTACAAACTTGTAGAGATGTAGAACAACCTGCGATGATACAGGATGGGCTATATCTAGAAATCATTCTAGCTGTATGACCTGATTCAGTTACCGTAACAATAGCTTTTGCTTGCAAATTGAGTGCCGTAGTTACTGTAGCATGAGAGATAGCTTCTGTGATGTCTGGGTTTTTATTTATCTTTTTACTAAAAAAACGTTGCTTATAATCGATTGCTTCTTCTGTCTTTGTAGCTATTTTTACCATTGTTTTTAATGATTCTATAGGATATGTTCCCGCTGCAGTTTCTCCTGATAACATAATAGCACTTGTACCATCATAGATTGCGTTTGCTACATCTGCAGTTTCTGCTCTTGTAGGTCTTGGGTTTTTCATCATTGAATCAAGCATTTGTGTTGCTGTAATGACTTGTTTGCCAATACTGCGGGTCATTTTAATTATTTTCTTTTGTAAAATTGGAACCTCTTCAATTGGAATTTCTACTCCTAAATCTCCTCGGGCAACCATAATACCATCTGATTCTTGAATTATTTCTTCTAGATTATCGACCCCTTGACGATTCTCAATTTTTGAGATTATTTTAATATTCTCTCCACCATTTTCGGCAAGCAAAGCTCGTATTTGTTTTACGTCATGGGCAGACCTAACAAAGGAAGCAGCTATAAAATCAAATCCTTGTTTTATTCCAAAAATAACATCACTTTTATCTCTTTCGCTTAGATATTCCATTGTTAAGATGGTGTCTGGAACATTTACTCCTTTCGTATCAGATATAATACCCCCATTTAGAACGGTACATTTTAAATCTGTTTTAGTTATATCTGTTACAAGTAAATCTATAAGTCCATCGTCAATAAAAATATGCTTACCAACATCTAAGTCTTTTATAATGTTTTGATAACTTATTGATACAATATTGTTTGTTCCAATGACATCCCGGGTTGTTAATGTAAAGACCTGGTTTTGAAGTAATTCAATTTTTCCCTTTTCAAATTTGCCAATTCTTATTTCAGGGCCTTTTGTATCTAAAAGAGTTGCTATATTCTGATACTTACCCTTTCGAAGTCTATTAAGAGCTTCGAATCTTTTTTTGTGATCTTCTTGAGTACCATGCGAAAAATTAAATCGTGCAACATTCATTCCAATTTTAACAAGTTCTTCTAAGACATTTTCTTTATCTGTTGCTGGTCCAAGTGTACATACAATTTTGGTTTTTCTCATATTTGATACCCCTTATATAATAAATAATCTCTAGCTTATAATATAACATTTATTCCCTTTTGTATGTAAAGGGTTAGCTAATCAAATTAATAATCCAATACTTTATTTATATTGACAAAAGTTTTTTGTACTGTCAGATTGTATTTATGGCACAACCAAAGATTTTTTCACTCATGGATAAAGCTATTCATGAATATAACCTCATAGAAAAAGGTGACAAAATATTAATTGGGGCTTCTGGTGGTAAGGATTCAACCGCTTTAGTTGAATATTTTGCTAGTAGGAAACATCAAAAGAGGCCAAATGACGATTTTGAATTTATGGCAATACATATTGCTCCAGGTTTTGCAGATCACCTAAATCCGAAACTTGTAGAACAATTTGAACACTGGGGTGTTGATTTTAAAACAATAAATATAGATGTGCTTGGTCGATTAAAACCGGGTAAAAAAATGAATTGTTGGTGGTGTTCTACACAGCGTCGTACAGAGCTTAATAATTATGCAATGGAACATGGTTATAATAAAATAGCTCTTGGGCATCATCTTGATGATATTCTCGAAACGTTATTAATGAATGCACTTAAAAAAGGACAACTAAGCACTATGCCACCTCGTTTAAAGTATAAAAAATATCCAGTGACAGTTATTCGGCCTCTTTGTTTTGCTACCGATCAATCCATAGTGGATCATGCCGAGAAAGTGGGGTATAAAAAAGATACTACTACATGTACATATGATGATAACTCTACGAGAAAAAAAGCGCGTTCAAGACTTTATGCTCTTACTGAAGGTAATGAACATGAAAAATTGAAGTTTTTCGAAGCTCTTCGCAATATAAATACTGAATATTTACCATAAGTTGTGCTTTTTGTTTAATGCGAAAGTATAATATCAATGTAAAAAGAAAGTTTAAGTATTTAAACATTTAAAGAGAAAAAAAGCACACTTCCTTTTATGGGTAGTGTGCTTTTTTATTTACATAGGTAAATATTATCTTATTCGGCTTTTCCAGCTGAACCAAGAACTTCCTTGTTTTTACGCATATACATTTTTTTTAGTTCTTCACGTGCTGGTCCAAGATATTTACGAGGATCAAATTCTTCTGGTTGTTCAGCAAATACTTTTCGAACAGCAGCTGTCATTGCAAGACGACCATCTGAGTCAATGTTGATTTTGCAAACAGCAGATTTAGCTGCTTTGCGAAGTTGTTCTTCAGGAATACCAACTGAATCTTTGAGTTTTCCACCAAATTTTTCAATTTGTTTAACATATTCTTGAGGAACTGAAGAAGATCCGTGTAATACAATAGGAAATCCAGGAAGTTTGTTTTCGATTTCTTTAAGAATATCAAAAGCTAATGGAGGTGGAATTAAAAGTCCATCTGCATTGCGTGTACATTGTTCTGGAGTAAATTTACAGCGACCATGACTTGTACCAATAGAAATAGCAAGAGAATCAACACCAGTTCTTTTAACAAATTCTTGTACTTCTTCTGGTTGAGTGTAATGGCTTTCTTCAGCAGCAACATCATCTTCAACACCAGCTAAAACACCAAGTTCACCTTCTACAGTAACATAATCTTTTTGAGAATGTGCGTAATCACAAACTTTTTTTGTAAGTGCACAGTTTTCATCAAATGAAAGAGCTGATCCATCAATCATTACAGATGAAAATCCCATTTCAATACAACTCTGGCAAAGTTCAAATGATGAACCGTGATCAAGATGTAAACAAATCTGAGGGTTTTCCCAACCAAGTTCTTTTGCATATTCTACTGCACCTTGTGCCATGTAGCGAAGCATAGTTTGATTAGCATATTTGCGAGCCCCTGATGAAACCTGAATAATAACAGGTGATCTAGTTTCTGCACATGCAGCTGTAATTGCTTGTAATTGTTCCATGTTGTTGAAGTTGTAAGCAGGAATAGCGTATCCGCCATCAACAGCCTTTTTAAACATCTCAACTGTGTTTACAAGGCCCAATTCTTTATAACTGGTCATTTATGACTCCTTAAAATAAGTAATTATTTATCCATATTATGCAAATTAGATTAAATAATCAAGCGATTTGAAAATGATAATAGAAAAAAAATACATAATTTAAATAATAAGTTTGACAAATATGTGGTGAACAAATATAATTATTACGATATACTAATTGTAAAAAGTTTTTATACATATATTAAAAGGAGTTCTGGATGAAACGTTGCAGTTTAAATTTTGCTTGTTTTGCCCTTGTTTTTTGTCTTGTAGTCCCTGCATTTGCAGATTCTAGCAGTCAATCAAAAAGTGTAGAAACAGTCATAATTGATAATTTTGATGATCCTAATGCAGTAGAATGGAGTTGGGGGTTAATAGCTAGTAGATTTATAGAAGACGACTTTCCAAAATATGGGTATGTAAAAGGATTACCTAATTCATTACGACAAGTTGCTACAAAAGATGTATCAAATGCGCAAGTTTTTGGTATCCAAACTAGTTTTACTCGTAAAGGCGACAATTGGGTAGAGATTTTTCCTCAAAAAGAAAATGCAGACGGCGAGTTAGTTTCTTATGAAATTCCTTTAATAGGTTCTGTCACACAAACAGATTTTTGGGTTTGGGGTTCTAATTACGAATATTATCTAGATTTACTCTTTCGAGATACTGATGGTCGAGTTATTACTTTGACTGGAACTTGTCTAAATTTTCATGGATGGCAAAATGTTATAGTTGAGATCCCAGGTTGGGTTAAACAAAAATCTTCTTTAAGAAGTGGTCCGGATCACCTAAGCTTTGTAGGATTCCATGTTCGTACAGATCCTTCTGCTCCAGTTGATGATTTTATGTTGTATTTAGATAATTTTCGCTACACAACTAATACGTATCCGGATGTATATGATGGATATAGCCTTCGTCAGACAGATTTTGATTCTTTAAATAGTGTAAATGGAACTGAAGGAGATAATGGACAATGAAAAAAATAGCTACTATATTTATGATGGTAATGATTTCAGGTGTTTTTGTTTTTGCACAAGAAACTGTTAGTCTAGGAGATCCAGATCCAACTCTCATTGGGGCAGAAACAGCTAAGATGGCGCTCCGAGAGGTTTCGGTAGATCTTTTTGAACGTGAAGGGCAGTGGAATGCAAAAATGTCTCCAGATGATGGCATAATTAAGGCTCAACTTTTTGAAGGTAGTGCTGAAGGTAAAGAACCTTTGGCTGATGTTGAAAATCAGGAACTTTCCGATGATATGGTTCTTGGTGTAAAAGCACAGTTTTTTCATAGAGGAACTAATTCCTTTTTTATTACTTCTGCTCGTCCTATTCCAATAGAAGGCGTTACAAAAGTTCTTTCTGTTTGGGTTTGTGGACGTAATCAGGCTCATGAATTATCAGTTTTAATACGTGATTATAATGGTAATAATTTTGAGCTTAGTATGGGATCTTTAGAATTTTCTGGTTGGAAAAAATTGCAAGTAGCTGTTCCACCGACTCTTGATGGGGATAGAGGAATTGTTCAATCAAGTGTTTATTTTGGGGATCGTCCAGGTTTATCGATTATTGGCTTTCGTGTAGATTGTGATCCTGAATATGCAATTGGATCTTATTATATGTATTTAGATGATATGAGAGCTATTACTGATTTGTATACTGTTGAAAACAGAGATACAGATGATATGAGTGATAATTGGTAAATTATATTATTTAAGTCTGAAGAACGCTTTCCAAAAGGGGAGCGTTTTTTTTATATACAAAAGCATTTCCCCTTTTCTCTACCATATTTAGTATTTGTGCATTTTTTAAAGTCCATACCATTTTTCCTACTACTCTATGTATCTCTTGTATCTGTCGTTGTTTTTGTATTGAATTTTCTTTGCAAATACTAGTAGTCAAATCTTTGACTGTAAATTTATAGGGCAACTCTTTTGGAAATAAAGTAAAAAAATCTTCTGGGGTGCAAAAGATTCTTCTAGATACAATTTCGTTTAATATTGTGTCTTCCTTATACCAGTTTTTTTTCCACTGGCGACTTTTATTTGCTAGTTGGATTGGTTTATCGGTTTTTATTCGTTTTTGTGTTGTAATTACTTCTAGAACCTCGAGCTCAAAATTATTTATTTTAATGTTTTTTTTTGTCTTGAGTTTATTTAATAATGGATAAATGCCTGTTAATTCATCAAAAATATAATAAATATTTCTCTCTTTTGGACTCTTTCTACGACTTAATCTTGTTCCATCTGCAGAATATGTTTCTATATATGTTTTTATTTGCAGTGGGTAAACAATACGAACATTGTGATGTTGTAGTAAATTTTTAATCTTTATACATAATTTACCCAAGTTTTGTGTTTGTATTTCATAAATATCACAAAAAGTATCACGATTTGGAGATGTATACGTAGTAACAGCATCACAAATATAGTTGTCAAGTGGTATTTCTGTTTTACAATTGTGTTCTTTAGCTATTAGTAATTTTAAAGTTTTATGTAAATGTGATTCGTTATAAGTATTTATCATCTTTCATACTATACAGACGTATAATAAGAATGTAAATAAGCACAAATATTTTATCTTTTATTCTAAAAAAAACGTTGACAATCGTATTTTTTGCATTAAAAT
>JTFN01008079.1_pt1 | contig 12115 bp, 11 predicted proteins | sample 235401 | NCBI WGS metagenome assembly JTFN01 (sample SAMN03067589, study PRJNA260952) | activated sludge metagenome | biome: Sludge; feature: Wastewater; isolation source: CETP activated sludge from augmented bioreactor treating industrial... | place: India:Gujarat | collected 2013-04 | reverse complement strand
ATAAGAATGGATGACCTGATTTAAGGGATTAAGACCTTTGCTGGATAGCAAATTGCCGATTTTCCTTTTTTCATAAGAATGGATGACCTGATTTAAGGGATTAAGACTTTCGCCAGCTCTGAACGCTTTCACGAGCTGCAATGGGATAAGAATGGATGACCTGATTTAAGGGATTAAGACTTATTTTGCCAACTTTTTAATGCCAAAACTGTCATCAAGTATAAGAATGGATGACCTGATTTAAGGGATTAAGACACAAACATCATCAGTAAAATCATACCTGTCAAAAGAAAAGATAAGAATGGATGACCTGATTTAAGGGATTAAGACAAGTGATAATGATGTTACTTTTACATTGACATATTCATATGATAAGAATGGATGACCTGATTTAAGGGATTAAGACTGTTACCCAGAGCACGAACAACCCAATGCACGATAAAGTAAAATAAGAATGGATGACCTGATTTAAGGGATTAAGACAAGTTCCTTCTAAAAGGACTTTTCCAGATATCCATTCTATAAGAATGGATGACCTGATTTAAGGGATTAAGACGTAATTCTTTTGACAAAAACTTTTGACTAAAACCAAGTTATAAGAATGGATGACCTGATTTAAGGGATTAAGACCTATTTAAACTTACTTCTCTTGCTACTACGGTTGCACCAGATAAGAATGGATGACCTGATTTAAGGGATTAAGACAGTTTGACTAGTTTTTTCATCTTCGAGAAATTCGTTAAGAATAAGAATGGATGACCTGATTTAAGGGATTAAGACCATTTTCTTAGCCATATTCTGGCCTCCTATAATAATTTATAAGAATGGATGACCTGATTTAAGGGATTAAGACTTGAAAGTGATATCTTCATCTTCTCTTATGCCATAAATAAGAATGGATGACCTGATTTAAGGGATTAAGACTCAGTTGTTTGTTCATCAGTTGTTTGTTCACTTACATTACATAAGAATGGATGACCTGATTTAAGGGATTAAGACCATATTCTAACTCCTTTAATACTCTTTACTTTAGCATCTTATAAGAATGGATGACCTGATTTAAGGGATTAAAACCAATAATTAAGTTCATGAATACACCTAGATGACCATTCATAAGAATGAATGACCTGATTTAAGGGATTAAGACCTTGTGGGGTTTTTGTCGAATTCCTCGACAGTAGTCAAAGATAAGAATGGATGACCTGATTTAAGGGATTAAGACTGTTTTGCGTGTAATATTATTTCTGTTTGTTCTATTCATAATAAGAATTGGTGCCCTGTTTTAAGGGATTAAGACGTTTGTGTTTGTGCTGTTACTAGATTTTTTTGTGCTTGATAAGAATGGATGACCTAATTTAAGGGATTAAGACGAATTATCTATGCGTTTACGTTTGCTTGTTTTATTACTCATAAGAATGGATGGCCTGTTTAAGGGATTAAGACTGAGAACCGTTTGCAAAGACTTTTGTTTTCTTATGTTTCGTATAAGAATGGATGACCTGACTTAAGGGATTAAGACACTTGCCCGATCGTTGCATACCTTGTTTTACCGTTAACATATAAGAATGGATGACCTGATTTAAGGGATTAAGACTATATCCGAGATACTTTTCTTTGTTTTCTGCTAGTTTTTCATAAGAATGGATGACTTGATTTAAGGGATTAAGACCCGGGTATTACTTCGTCACACATAACAGGAATTAATTCACATAAGAATGGATGACCTGATTTAAGGGATTAAGACTAGCAATTTGATTGATACCCTTTCAATATCACCAGTTGCCACATAAGAATGGATGACCTGACTTAAGGGATTTATAATTAGCAAAAATCGACATAAAAATTCAAAGAGGAGAAATTTGATATGGCATTCATTTATATTTTATCTGATTATGGTAAATTATCTAAAGAAAATGAGACTTTATTGTTTTTTCAAGATGATGGAACAAAAACAATTCTTTTTCCATTTAAGACTGAACAATTAGTTCTTATGGGTAATATTTCTATTACTGGTGGAGCGTTTAGATTAATTCATAAATATAAAATCCCAATAACTTTTTTATCCTCTAATGGGAAATTTAATTCAAAACTTGTATATGAAGAACCTAAAAATATAATTCTTAGGCAACGTCAATTTAATGTAATAAGCAACAAACAAAAGTCTCTTGAAATTGCAGGATCTATTGTTTTAGGGAAAATAAAGAATCAAATTGCTTTTTTACAACGTGTAAAGAGAAAATCAAACAATCTTCAAGTTCAAAAATCAATTTCAATATCGATTGAGCAAATGAAGCAGAAAATACAATCTATTTCAACTGCAACTGATATAGATCAACTGAGAGGTTTAGAAGGTGCAGCTGCTAGACTTTATTTTTCAGTACTCAAATATAATATTACTCCTGATTGGGCTATATTTAAAAGTAGAAGTAGAAATCCTCCTAAATCCAATGTAAATGCAGTATTAAGTTTTTTATATACCTTGTTAATGTATCGTGTCAGTTCTGCTATAGAATCACAAGGTCTCGATACGATGGCCGGAATTCTACATGTTATTAATTATGGAAGGTCTTCCCTCGTTTTTGATTTAATGGAAGAATTTAGAACACCTATTGCTGATTCTATATGTTGCTCTCTTTTCAATCTTAAAAAACTAAAAGAAGATGATTTTGAACAAAAAGTTTTTTCAGAAAAAGATGAAAATTATCCTATTAAAAATTATTGTGATGAGGAAGAAAATAAAGATAACATATCTTTTTCGGTAGAATCAGAAAAAGGGGTCTTATTAACAAAAAATGGTTTAAAAAAAGTTGTTAAATCATTTGAAGAAAAAATGGATACCCAAATATTTTATGAACCCCTTCAAAAGAAAATTTCGTATCAACGAATCATGATAGAGCAAGCAAAATTATATAAAAGGGTCATTCTTGGAGAAGAAAATAAATATCAGCCATATTATTTTAAATAACGGCAAAAGGATTATAAATGACATATTTTATAGCTTATGATATTAGTAATCCCAAAAGACTACGGGGAGTTGCTAAAATCCTCGAAAATTATGGATGGAGGGTACAATATTCTTTTTTTGAATGTGAAATGGATTCTAAGGTGTTTGAAAATTTAAAACATGATTTACTGTCTGTTATTAATATAAAAGAAGATTCTCTACATTTTTATCCAATCTGTGAAGATTGTTTAAAAAAAACAAGTAGTATAGGACATGGTGATATATATATTCCAAGGAGTTATGAAATATTATGAAACAAAGTTTCCATTGGATGATATTATACGATATTAGAGATGTAAAAAGATTGGCAAAAGTTGAAAAAGTAGTAGAAAGTTTTGGATGGAGGGTACAAAAATCAGTTTTTGAAAGTTGTGCTAATGAATTACAAATTAATTTATTAAAGAGTAGGTTGAATCGGATTATTGCTGATGAAGATTTTGTTCTTTTTTTTAATATTTGTGAGCGTTGTTGGCAGAAAAAATTAATCTTTGGAAAAACAGGGAATTCTAATCCCATGAATGATGATTTTATGATTTTATGATAGAATTCATATGTTTATAATACTAGAAATCGCATACCTCTCTTTTCCTTTAAGAGTAGAAATAGTAATACACATCAAAAAGTTTTGATATGTATTGACAGTAGATTAAATTTCCTTCAGTATGTCAGAAAATACTCATACTTTAGGGAGAATACTAATGATATTTCGAAGTAACAAAAAAATGAAGAGTTTTAATCTTTTAGGCATTTTGCTTCTTGTACTACTTATTTCCTGTTCTGAAAAGACAAATGCAGATAGTTCTAAGGCATTAGAAACAAAATCGGCTTCTTATTCAGAAAATACAACAGGCAAAGTTACTTTTATTGAATTGGGCTCAGTTGGTTGTGTTCCTTGTCAAGCTATGGTTCCGGTTATGGATGATATGAGAAAAGAACTTGCAGATCAAGTCGAGGTTGTATTTCATGATGTTTGGACAGAAGAAGGTGAGCCATTTGGCAGACAATATGGTATACGGGTTATTCCTACTCAAGTATTTTTAGATAAAGAAGGAAATGAGTATTACCGACATGAAGGCTATTTTGCCAAAGAAGAAGTTTATGCAATTTTAAAACAAGGTGGAGTAGAGATTAAATGAATGAACTAATTAAAGTTTTAAATGAAAGTTTCTATTCTTTATCTGTTTTTTCTTTAGGGGCAAGCTTATTATGGGGTATTATGAGTGTGTTCTTAAGCCCTTGTCATATGGCGTCTATTCCTCTTATTATTGGTTTTGTTAATAATCGAGAAAAGCCAGATTTAAAAGAAAGTTTTTTTCTTTCGCTTTTATTTGCGTGTGGTATCCTGTGTATGCTTATTGTTATGGGATTTATTACTGGTTTTTTAGGGCGAATTCTAGGGGATGTAGGCACTCCTGTTATGTTTATTGTGTATGTTTTTTTAATTGTATGTGGAATTTATCTGCTCGATTTGCCTGTTTTTGCAAAAATAAATCTTTCTTTTTTTAAGCAAACTCCTAAAATGAACGAAATGGGAGCTTTTACACTTGGCTTTTTCTATGGTTTAATTTTAGGATCCTGTAGCTTTGCCTTTTTAGCACCTATGATTGGTATTGTATTTACTCAATCTACGTCTCAGTTATGGTTTGGAATTTTGCTATTCATATTCTATGGGCTAGGGCATACTACAGCCATTGTTATAGCTGGTACAGCTGGTAGTAAAATTGGAAACATTTTTAAATCTGAAAGATTACATAATGCATCTCTTTGGATAAAAAGAGTATGTGGTTCATTTATCATAGTATATGCAATTTATGAAATTTCTCTAAAATTATGCGGAATATGACTATAGTTTATTTTTGTTTTATGGTATAAATAGCAACTCTTATCAATAAATCTTCAGGAGCTATGTTATTACAAATTACAATTTAACCTCTCAAAAATTACTTCCTATAAAGGGTCGTGGTGTTGCTATCCCTTTTAATCCTGCCAAGTTCCCTTTCTTTTATGGATGGGTAATTTTAGTCGTTGGTGCTTTGGGTATACTTATGAGTATTCCCGGTCAAACAATGGGCGTTTCTGTTTTTACCACATCTCTTACAAATGTGTTAAAAATGAGCCGAATGAATCTAAGTATTACGTACATGATTGGAACCATAGGTTCTAGTTTACTGCTTTCTCAAGCGGGACGCTTCTATGATAGATTTGGAGCTCGTATTACTCTTTTTGTTGCAAGTTGTTTTTTAGGGCTTGTTCTTCTCTTTTTGAGTCAGATAGATCGTATTGCTTCCTTTTTAGCTCAGACTGGAATTGTATCTTTTAGTCTTTTGGGTTTTATTTTAATGGCCATAGGGTTTTTCCTTCTTCGTTTTTCGGGGCAGGGAGTTATGACTATGGTTTCACGTAGTATGGTTATGAAATGGTTTGATAAGCGACGTGGTATAGCTGCTGCTATTATGGGTGTGTTTACCACTTTTGGTTTTTCATATGCACCAAAATTATTGGATAATCTTATTCAAGCTTCTTCTTGGCGAGGAGCATGGCAAATTCTTGCTCTTTGTTGTGGTTTTGGGTTTGCTGTTATTGCTCTTATCTTTTATCGTGATAATCCTGCTCAATGCGGATTAAAACCCGATAGTTTAAAGCCTTTAGCGCATTCTACAAATATAAAAAAAAGACTTACTGGCGAAAATTTGCCTTTAAAAGAAGCCAAAAAAAGACTTGTGCTGTGGGTTTTTGCTTTATCTCTTGCTTTATGGGCACTCTACAATACGGCTTTTACTTTTCATGTTGTATCTATTTTTGATGCTGTTGGTATAGATAGATGGACCGCTCTTTCTATCTTTTTTCCTATTTCTATTATTTCTATTGCAACTCGATTTTTGGTTAGCTGGGTAAGCGATCATATTCAGCTTGAATATTTGTATATCTTTTTTTTACTATCTTTAATTTTAGCGTCTTTTTCTCTTATCTTTTTGACTAAAAATAGTTCACTTATTCCTCTAATTATAGGAATGGGCTTTGCAGGTGGTACTTTTGGAACTTTAAATAGTATTTCGTGGGTTAGGCTTTTTGGCAAAGCTCATCTTGGAGCTATAAGTGGTTTTGCTATGGGGTGGACAGTAGCAGGGAGTGCTATTGGACCGTATTTTTTTAGTCTTTCTAAGAATCTTTTTGGATCGTATAACGGTGGATCGTGGTTTACTATTATTTTAGGTTCTTTGTCACTAATTGGAGTATTGTATCAGCTACTAAAGTCAAAAACTTTATAGTTTATAAAAAAGGAACCTTGGATGTTAAAATCTAAGGTTCCTTTTTTTGTATTACATTTTTTTTATCAACTCTGGATATTTTCGTTTAAGTTCTTCTACTTTTGGAGCATCCCAGTTTTGTATATAAGCGCTTGTTGGGTTAAGTTCCATATAATCTTGGTGATATTCTTCTGCCTGGTAAAAACCTTTAAGTGCTGTTACTTCAGTTACAATTGGTTTACTATATACCTTACCTAGTTCAAGTTGTTTAATAACAGCTAATGCTGTCTTTTTTTGTTCGTCATTATTGTAAAAAACAGCTGATCGATATTCCGTTCCTCTGTCTGGACCTTGATAGTTTAATTCTGTTGGGTTATGAGCGACCGAGAAAAATACTTCGAGTAAAGTTTTATAACTAATAACAGATGGATCATACGTAATTTGTACTGATTCTGCGTGTCCTGTTTTACCAGATCCGACGGTGTAGTAATCGGCTGTTTTTGCACTTCCACCTGAATAGCCAGAGACTACATTGACAACACCATTAATGTGTTCATAAACACCTTCGACGCCCCAAAAGCATCCCCCTGCAAGTACGGCTGTTTCTAGCTTGTTTTTAGCAAAAAGCTTACGGTATTCTCCATAGCCTTCTTCTTCTAATTTGTCGACTGGAATAAAACGTAATGATGCTGAGTTTATACAGTATCTGTCACCTGTAGGCTGTGGACCGTCATTAAAAAGATGTCCTAAATGAGAATCTCCAAAGTAACTACGAACTTCTGTTCGAGTCATACCATGGCTGTTATCTTCTACAGAAACAACATTTCCAGGGACTAGTGTTCGTGTAAAACTAGGCCACCCTGTACCAGATTTGTATTTATCGGTTGAGCTAAAAAGGGCTTCTCCCGATACTACATCTACATAAATTCCTTCTTCTTCGAGATCCCAATATTCATTGCGAAAAGCGGGTTCTGTTCCATTTTCTTGTGTTACATTATATTGTAAATTGTCTAATTTTTTCATAAGAGTATCCTTTGTTGGCTTATTGTAATTGCCATCTTTTGCTAGTGGAGGGGCTTCTGGAGCTTGCATGGTCATTGCTGTCATAGAGCCTTGCATCGCGGGAGCCATCATGGTTGTCTGATCTAATTCGACATCCTTTGCTCCGAGTGCTGTTAGCATACTTGTTAAACTTAACAAGAGGATAGCTAACAGTGGTATATTTTTTTTCATTCTATGTTCTCCTTATCCAAAGGTGAAAGCAAATAATCGTAACTTTCCCTTTACATTTAATCGAAGAGTATGTTCTTCGGCTTCTTCTAAGGCAACTCTGAGTCATCATATTTTCCTTCACCAAAATGAAAGTATCGTATTTGTCCTTCTACATCTATAAAATAGTGTGCTGGCCAATAACGGTTATTGTATGCGCTCCATTGCTCAAAATTATTATCGAGAACAACTGGCCACGTAATGCCAAGTTCTTTCATAGCATTTTGTACGTTCTGCGGGTCTCTTTCAAAAGCAAATTCCGGAGAGTGTACTCCAATAATAATTAATCCATCATCTTTATATGTTTCATGCCACGAAGCAAGATACGGTATTGTTCTTACACAATTTACACAGCTGTATGTCCAAAAATCTAATAAAATAACCTTTCCTTTAAGGTCTTCCATTGTAATTTTGTTAGTCTCTTCGCCTAAATCTAGCTGGTCTATATTAAACCACTGGCCTGTTGTTACCAGTTCTGGAGCCATCCCAAAATTATCAAGTTTTCCTCTAGATGGTGGATCTCTCCAATCGAGTTCTTGTTCTACTTTATTAGACATCATCATCGTGGTGTCAGATTCATCAGTATTTAATTTATCGAGTGCATCAATTACTGTGTCTGAACTTTCAAAAGAAGTAATGCTTGTTCCCCAGTTAGGAAAAGTTCGTAAAACTGCTGTTTGAAATTGTCTGTCCAATCCTGTAGCAATCGATAATCCTACTATAATCATAAAAATACCAAATATTCTCTGTATTTTACCTGGATTTTTCGAAAGGACGGGGAACTTTGCTATAAGTTTACGTCCTCCAAACATAATGCCCAACATAGGAAGTGCTGTTCCTAACGAGTAGGCTAAGATAATAAAAACCGAAGCGCTATCGACATTTTGTGTAATGGCTAAACTTATAACTGAAGCCATTATAGGACCAACACATGGGGTCCAAACTAATCCAAGACTTGTTCCTAAAAGAATTCCTCCAGAAAAGCCTGTTCCAGTTGTTTTTGGGTTTTTTCGACTAAGAAATTGACTTGCTAGTAGCTCAAATTTTTGCTGCAATTTTGGAATAACTAATACCAGTCCAAAAGCTAAAATGATAATAACTGCTACAATTCGTAGTATGTTTGGATTAATATTAAAAGCCTGAATTAATGCGGATAAGGCTAGAGTAAATATAGAAAAACTAGCGACAAACCCTATTACAACACCGAGAGGGCGCTTTTTCCCTCCAGTACTGCCTGATAAAACGATAGGCAATACCGGAAGAATACAAGGGGAGAGGATTGTTACCACTCCCGATATAAATGCAAAAAAGAGTAATAATATCATAGGCTTTCCTTTCGAATTACATTTCTAAGCAATCCGTCTGTTTTTCCGCCATTCCATAAACTTATTTTTGTGCCCTCAGTGTTTATTTGTACAAAAGTATCTTGGTAACTTACTCCGTATTTTCGTTTAAGATCAGTAGATTTATCATAATCTACAAGGAGAATTGTCATGCCGTCTAATTTATCAAAGTTAGATTCTATATCGCTTTTTGTAGCTCTACATGATGGGCACCAGCTTGCATAAAAGAAAAGTACCACCGGCTGTGTTTCTGCTTTCATCATCGCATTGTCCAGGGTTGTAAAAAGTTCTATTTCTTTTTTAGAATTTGTATGAGCTTCTTGGCTAATAAGTAGAGATGTTACTGTTAATAATAAGATAGTTGTTAGTGCTAATCGTTTCATAGATTGCCTCCTGTAATTAAGGTAGGCCTAAAAGATTACAGAAGTATCACAAAATAACAATAATTAGTATTTGTTTAGTTGAAAGTGATTGTATTTGAGCACGTTTATTGAGGAAGGACAATTGTAAAAAGAGCACCACCTTCTAGAGGGCTTTCTGCTTTTATTTTACCGTTATGAAGGGTTATAATCTCTTTTGCAATAGCCAGTCCTAGCCCCGTTCCAGGAATTTTAGGGCTGCGGCTTTTGTCTGCTCGGTAAAAACGTTCAAAAAGATGTGGCAAATCGGTATCTTCTATTCCAGTGCCAGTATCTGCAATTTGAATTATTACATTTGTATCTGTTTTTGTACAGTTTATTTCTATTTTGCCATTTGGTGGCGTATGGGCAATGGCATTTTCCAAAATATTAGAAAGAACTCGCTCAATCATTCCTATATCTGCATTAACAATAAAGGCTTCTTCTGGTTTAACTGCTTTTAGGGTAATTTTTGCTTTTTGAGCAAGCGGGGTTAGTTTTAAAGTAACATCTTGTATAAGTTCGGCTAACATAAAATCTTCTTTGTTTACAGTAGCTTGTCCGCTTTCGAGTTTTGACAAATCAAAGAGACCCTCTATTAGTTTTTGCAAGCTACTCACGCTTTTTATGCTTACCTTAAGAAAATTTTGAGCTTCTGAATCCGATACTTTTAAGCCTTTTAATAGTATTGTTTCTAGGTTTCCTCGTATGGATGTAATGGGACTTCTTAAGTCGTGTGATATGTTGGTAATAAGATCACTGCGTTCTTGTTCTGCAATTTGCAATTGTTGAATCCCTTTTTGGATTGACTCTGCCATGGTGTTAAAGGCTCGACCTAAATCGGTAATTTCATCTGAACCTTTTAGGTGTATTCGATAATCATAGTGACCTTCTTCAAAAGCTTTTACGGCTAGACTGAGTCGTCTAAGTCTTTTTGTTTGATAAAAAAAGAGCGAAAAACCTGCAATAATGGTTGTTATTAGGGCAATAAAAAAAGTAATAATGCCCGATCTTAAGTAATAACTACTACTTATCATGCTTAATAACTGATCGAAACTTTGGCCGCGTAAAATAACATACACATAGCCAGTTTTTTCCCCCATGGTAAGATATGCTGCAGAAAATGGCTTAGAAAGATCTGTTGTGCGAGGATCATCTCCCAAAACAGGTTCTTTCCCGTTTGTTCCAATAAAAACTTCTAAAGGTTCTAAACTAATTTTATTGCGTACAAGTGTTTCATCTGTCTGGGTAAAAAAAGCTCTAATAATGCCTTTTTCGTCAACTATATAAATTTCGACCATTGGATTAAGAATCATCATATAGTGGATTGTCTCTTTTATAGCTTCTTTAGAAAATTCGTTTTGTATAAGGGGCTGAATCTCGCTGGAAATACTACTTGCATATTCACGATGTATTACTTGCTCTACATCATCAAAAAGATGAGCGGATGATTTAAAAGCAAAAAATAGACTCCCTGCACCTAAAACTAATATTAGTAGTAAAAAAATAAGGGATAATTTTGCATAAAAAGAGTGAAGAATTCTCATTTAAACTCATCTCCTTCTGCAAAGCGATAACCTACACCCCAAACTGTTTTAAGGTATTTAGGATGAGCGGGATCTTTTTCTATTTTATTACGAAGTCTGTTTATATTTGTGTTTACGGTGTGTTCGTATCCTTCAAACTGCTGTCCCCAAACATGGTTTAATAAATCAGAGCGACTAAAAGCTCGTCCTGGGTTTCTAAAAAAAAGTCTTAAAAGTTCAAACTCTTTTACTGTTAGTTCTATTAAAGTATTGTTTAAAAAGACTTGTCGCTTTTGAAAGTCAAAGGTTAAATCACCTATTTTACTTGGTGGTAACTCTTCTTCTTTCGTTTTGTCTGTTGCTTGAGATCGTCGTATAAGAGCTCCCACTCGAGCAAGGAGCTCTTTTATACTAAATGGTTTAACCATATAATCATCGGCTCCTATTTCTAGGCCTCTAATTCTATCAGCTTCTCCTGCTCGAGCAGTAAGCATTAGTATTGGGGTTAATGAATCTTTTTTTCGTATATTTTTGCACACGCTCATCCCGTCGAGTCTGGGAATCATAATATCGAGTATTATGACTGCGTACGTTTTATTTTGAGCAAGTTTTAACCCTGTTTCTCCATCAGCTACATGTTCTATAAGAAGTCCTTTATCTTTTAGATTAATGGCTATGATTGAGGCTATTTTTGGATCGTCTTCTATCAGAAGAACTGTATTATTATCTATCTTGCTCATAGATTTCCTTTTTTATATACATTTATTATAAAGGCTTTAAGTTTTATTGCGCAAGTGTCAAAAAAAGTAAGTAAGCTTTTAGAGATTTACTCATTATAACTTGCCACGCAGTAGAAGATAGCAGTACATTTAACAAATGAATACGCTACAAAAATTGTTTTATGGGCTTGATAAAAAATATATTCGGGCTTCGATTCTTGCACCTATTTCGATGATGTTTGATGTTTTTTTTCAGACACTCATACCTATTCTAATGTCTCGTATTATCGATGTTGGTATCGCTAATAGCGATATTACCTATACGCTACATGTTGGTATTCAAATGGGAGCTGCCGCCTTACTTGCAATGCTTGCTGGATCTCTTTCTTCTCGATGGTCAGCTGTCGGTGCCTTAGGTCTTTCTAAAAATTTACGACGACGTATGTTTAATCAAGTACAAGATTTTTCATTCAAAAACACCGATAAAATAGGGGCTGCAAGCCTTGTTACCAGATTAACAACAGATGTTACTAACATTCAAAATATGGTTATGATGGTTTTACGAGTAGCGGTTCGCGGTCCTGTTATGTTAATTATGTCTGTAAGTA
>JTFN01000119.1_pt1 | contig 12131 bp, 14 predicted proteins | sample 235401 | NCBI WGS metagenome assembly JTFN01 (sample SAMN03067589, study PRJNA260952) | activated sludge metagenome | biome: Sludge; feature: Wastewater; isolation source: CETP activated sludge from augmented bioreactor treating industrial... | place: India:Gujarat | collected 2013-04 | reverse complement strand
GGGCGCGTTCGCCACAGAACAGGTGCAAAGCCAGGAGGCCCGCCTAATGGCGGGTACATTGACCTGCAGCGGCAGTGGAAGTGTTGGTCTGATCCTTGGGTCGAGCCAGCGCCTGTCATGCGTATTTGAGCGGGTCAAGGACGGCGCCAGGACGAGATATGACGGCAGGATTACGAAAATTGGCCTGTCGCTTGGCGTGACGGGACGGAATGTGATGATCTGGACGGTTCTGGCGTCTTCGGACAATCCTTCCGGTAGTGCCTTGGCTGGCCGATATGGGGGCGTCTCAGCCAATGCCGCCCTAGGTGTTGGCGTAGGGGCGAATGCGCTCATCGGTGGCTCGCGGAATTCTGTCGTGCTTCAGCCTTTGAGCGTGCAAGCCCAGACCGGCGTGAATATTGCGGCCGGGGTAGCTGGATTGACGCTCACACAAAGGAATTGACTGTAGATTGATGCGTTTGAGCTCACAGCCCCGCGGTGTTCAATCGCTATTCGCAGGCACAGCGCGGTCGCAGGCCGATGAGGTTGGCTAACGGGGTGTGCGACCGGCAAGTAACGAACCCGGCTGGCATGCATTCGCGGAAACTTTTCGTGCCCAGGGCAGGAGCATTTCCTATGAAGCGAATTCTAATGGCCAGCGACCTTTCTGCCCGATCGGACCGAGCACTGCAGCGAGCGGTATCACTGGCTGACCAGCTTGGGGCAGAACTTGAAATAGTTACAATATCAGAAGACAAGCTGGCCGAAGCGGCGACCGTCGAAGCCAAGTACGGTGCCGATGAGGCCCTTGCCAAGCAATTGGCCGCTGTGGCGGCAGGGCCGCGCGCCAACATTTCTCAACACGTGATTGCCGGGGTTGATTACGAGGACATAATTCAAAGATCCAACATCATACTCGCCGACCTTGTGATTCTTGGCACGCATCGCCGGACGAAGCGGGAGCGCTTCCGGGAAATGACCGCGGCGCTCGTTTTGCGCCACGGGAGCATTCCGGTGCTCGTCGTCAAGAATCCAGTGATTGGTCCATACCGCCATGTCTTGGTGGCAACAGACCTCTCGGCCCACGCCGAGGCCGCTACGAGGATCGCGGCCAGCCTCGCTCCCCAGGGCAAGGTTTCCCTCCTGCATGTCGTCCATCGTCCTTTTAAGTCCTTTCTCAGCCGGCGGGATCAAAATTCACTCATGGCGGATAATCGCGAACAGGCGAATGAAAAGCTTGGCGACTTGATTTCTCGGCTGTCAGCCGAACTCGCAGATCGCGCACCGCAGTTCGAGGTCAATTTCCTTGAGGGAGATATCCTTGGATCCATCAACGCAGCGGTGGCCAAGCTAAATCCAGATCTTCTCGCGGTCGGTACGCATGGGCGAAGTGGCCTTGCGCATGCTGTCATAGGCAGTGTCGCCGAACAGCTTCTCTGTGACGCCTCTGTCGACATGCTGGCGGCCAAAGCATCGCCCTAGCCGTAGTCTCCTTTGGATCCGCCCGGCGGCAGAGCTCCCAATCAATCAGTGAAAGCAGTGGAGTTTGCGGACCGTTGGAGCATCGATTGCAAGGCTGGGTGCCATTGCGGGATCGCGAGCGCGAGCGGCTCCTTTGGCAATCTTATTGACGAGATTGATCCCGGCTCCGCGGTCCCGCATTGTCGATTGATTTCGAGTGCTTCGCGACGTGGGTATTGATCTCAATACTCCATAGCCGAGTTGGGGGCGGAGGCAATTGATTCATGTCTCGCACCTTTCAGGAAATTGGCGCATCGAAGCTGACATGCGCTGTTCACACGCTGCCGAGTTTATGCTAAAAGGCATCATATATTTTTTTCCTGTATTTGAGTGTGTGATGTCTGAGTTGCTTGCGCTAGACGCCAGATCAAAGCCGCGCCAATCAGAAAGTCCATCCAGCCAAGACCAGGCAGCACGGGAACGCATGGATCCGGTGGCGTCTTTTGGCGAATTGTTGGACCTTGGTTTTGATGATTTCATCTTCCGTACAGGTGATCCCAAAACGCATGTCTATCGCCTTGAGTCAGGCATCGTATTTCTCTGTGCCCAGCCTCACGACCAGCCAATAGACATTGTATGCTCCGGCAACTATCTGGGGCTGGGTTTCCTCGAAACGCACATTCACTCTGCGCGCGTGGTTCTGAGGAGCTGTGTGCGGGCAATCCCTTTGGACAAGCTCCCGCAACTCATCGCGTGTGATCCAACCATCAAGAACCAGTTGGATGCGGCGACAGAGCGTGAGTTCAACGCTCGTCGCGCGGCCTTGGTTGCCACTGTGCCTGACAGCACTCTGAATCGTGTTGCACGTTTTCTGGTGGCCGTATCGCATCTTAATGCCCGCGAGGGACGTGACCCGCATGTTGTTGATGACGGGCTTGCCTGTGGTGCGGTTGCAGATTGGCTTTCAATGGATATCACGACACTGGCGAGCCAGCTGGTTGAACTCCGCAAGCGTGGCCTCATCAGTCATTGTGAGCGAGGCGGCCTGTATCTGGCCAACATCCCTGGGCTCGAAGCTGTATATCTGGAAGGCAGGCGCGCCACATCTTTGGCGTAGGTGCAGCGCAATCCCTTGCAGCCTAGGGTCTGACCTCTTTACGTGCCCACTCAGGATTTCGAAATCAGCTGATTCATAATTCCCTCGCGTCTCGGCGACGAGGAAGCCGACCGATCAATGATCGACGATGTCGATCTCGCCAGGGGACCAACTGAATCTCAAACAAATCGCGGCGTGGCGCAGGCTACAGATACGGTAGTCTGAACCCGTCAAGCGATCATGCTTCAGCTCTGTGCTCGCCAGCAGCCGATCGAACTGTCGCTGAAAGCGCTGCAATTGTATGCAAAAAGGCCATATCGAAGGTGATACGATTGGCAATTGGACGATGGCCGGTCGCCGCATTTGGATTGCCGCATTTGACCCAAGGCAACGACTCGGATCGTGCTTGAATTGCAGATGTCGCCGGCCGAACAGACGCGGATAGGCATTCAATATGACACTTGGCTATGACGTCGCTTTCGTCTTCGCATTGATTGCTGTCGCTGGCGTTCTCATGGCGAGCAATCGAGTACGCTTTGACTTCATCTCTCTCCTGGTGGTGATCGCCTTGATCCTCAGCGGGATTCTTACAGTCCGCGAGGCGCTCTCGGGATTCGGAAGCTCGGTCGTGATTATGGTCGCCTCGCTTCTCGTTATCGGTGAGATGCTCGAGCGTACCGGCGTAGCCCGTAATGTCGGAGACTGGATCCTGAGGCAAGGTGGCTCGAATGAATCTCGACTGCTCGGTCTAATAATGGTCGGCGCGGCAGGACTGGGCAGTGCAATGAGTTCCACCGCCGTTGTCGCGATATTCATCCCGATTATCCTGAGAATCTCGCGCGAAACAGGGTTCCCAGGTTCTAGAATGCTGATGCCCATGGCATATGCGGCACTTATCAGCGGCATGCTGACGCTTATCGCGACGCCGCCGAATCTAGTCGTCAGTGGCGAACTTGCGGCCCACGGATTTAAACCACTTGGCTTCTTCAGCTTCACACCAATCGGGCTTGCAATTCTGATTGCCGCGATCGCCTATATCCTATTGTTCGGCCGCTACCTCCTGCAGTCCCAAACCAAAGGCACTGAATCAGATAGGAAGCATCGTCCGCTTGCGGATATCTGGGCGGAGTTCCGCGTGGACGAACAAGTCGATGCGGTGAGCGTCGGCAAGGACTCCCAGCTGGTTGGTCGCACGGTTTCGGATGCCGGCCTGGAAGAGTCCTATGGGGTTCGCCTGCTGGCACGCATCCGGAGGGGAAAGGATGGGCAGGAACATCTGTCTACCGTTGCCGAAGGCATGCAGTTGCAGGCAGGTGATATCATTGTCCTGACGGGTGATCCCAAGACACACGATGCACTCATCGTCGAGAATGGTCTCTCGCGGGTTGATAACTTCGACGAGAAGTTAGCCCGATGGCTTTGGGACCTCGGAGCGGCAAGCGTCATCGTTCATCCCGAGTCGGGCCTCGTTGGCAAAACCGTCGCTCAGGCCGAATTCGGCGCGCGCTATGATCTCGAGGCCGTCGGGCTTCGAAGTGCTGGCCGGCCAGTCGCCAACTTTCGGAACGCGCGCTTGGCCCCCGGAGATCGGCTTCTTGTTGTCGGCGGCTGGCAGAAGATCGCACACCTGGCCGACCAGATTCATGATTTCGTTGCCCTGGAAATGCCCGCGGAACATCGCGGATTGGCGCCCGCGCGTCACAAAGCGCCAATTGCGCTGGCGATTGTCGGCCTGATGGTACTCGCGAGTATCCTGCATATTGCGCCGCTTGTTGTCATCGTTCTGCTTGCGGCAATTGCAGCGATCGTAGCTGGCTGCTTGGCCGCGGAGGAGGCTTACAGGTCGATCCATTGGAGCAGCATAGTTCTTGTCGCAGGCATGCTCCCCCTGGCTGATGCGTTAGAGTCGACCGGTGGCTCGCGCCTCATCGTGGATGCGCTTCTCAACACAGCTGGCGAGGCAGATCCGCGCTTGGTGATGAGCATTCTATTCTTTCTGACGGCAGGTCTCGGTCTGGTGCTGTCGAACACTGCATCAGCCGTCCTCGTTGCCCCGATCGCCTTGAACGCAGCGGAGGCTCTCGGGCTATCCCCCTATCCCTTCGCAGTAGCCGTGCTGATCGCAGCATCGGCTGCATTTTCGACGCCGGTTTCCACACCCGTTGTCACGCTTGTCGTAGCGCCCGGCCGCTATCGTTTCATAGATTTCGTTAAGGTGGGCGTGCCGTTGCTCATGATAACGTACGCCGTCACAGTAGTTCTGGCGCCTGTCATATTTCCATTTGGTGCGCCCCGATAATCAAGTGGTGGCCCAGTTGTGCCGGTGGTCAATCAGTGACGGGCTTCTGGCGGTTCCGCGATGAATGCCTTGATGAGCGCTGGACCTTGAAAGAATTCACACATGGTTTTGGGTAGCCGAAGGCGGCAGCTTGCAGGGCAAGGTCGATCGAGCGGACTCGCGTTCCAATCGGCCCGCCGTCCTTCCTGCGGATCGCCACGGTAGCCGAGCGCGGCCGCCCGCCCGGCTCGAAATCGGGCCTGTTCGAGTACCTGGTCGTTTCGGCCGGGTCGCTGAGCAGGTTCGGTACTTCGAGGCCGTCGCTGCGAGGCGTGAGGGGCTCACGCGGGTGCTGGATGTTGACGAACATCGTGCGCCCGTCCGAAGTGAGCGCGAGACCGGTAATCTCGCAGCCGACCGGGCAGCCGCGTATAAACCGCCGCGAGTGCGCCATTTGGAGCAATCAGCAACGGGCGCCGATCTAATATGCGCAGCCATGAGCAGATGCTCTGGCCGCACTCCGTTCAACCCAATGCGTCGTCGCGGGAGACCGAGAGGAAAGCTCTCTTGGTTCCTACACGCAGATCTTCGCGGTTTCCCGGCAGACGGCAAGCGAATGGTGACGAAGCGTGACTATCTCGGACACTATTTGGAGCCCAACTGAAAACGCGCGCATCGCGCGCGCCTTTCTGATCCTCGGCCGCATGGGGTTCTGGGTTCAGTTTGTCTTTCTGATCGTGGTTGGACTTCTCGGCGCCTACACGACCAGCGTGATCGGTTGGCGGGCGGGGGCTGGGACCGTGCTGGCAATTCTCGGCCTCGCGGTACCTGCCTTCACGACATGGTGGTGTTGGCGCTACGGGAAGCTGGGCCGCGACCTAGCCATACGCCCGAGCGCAGTGCGAACGACAGGCCTTCTTCGCTCCGCGTGGATCGGCGTGTGGGCAGGGACGCTGGGCAGCGCGATTGCGTTGCTATCGTTGTTCGGCGCGGCTTCCGCCCTCCTCGTGGTCATGCTCGCCAACCCACAGGTAGGCATCCAGGTTTCGCCAGCGACCGCCGGAGTGAGCGCCTACACCATCTCCGCCGTCGACGCGGTCAGCATCATGGCGCTGCTACTCACCTTAACGGCTGAACTGCTGGTGATCGCCATCTCCCTCCGGCTTGTCTTCCTGTTCCCGAGGACGCCGCAACAAAGAGACGCCTGATGCAGGTCGCCTGCGAAAATACGACAGATCCATCCGGGCGCGACGGGCCGGAATCCGACGGGCTGGTCCGCGCGGCCGCTATCCTTCTCCTTGCGGCGCTTGCGATCGCCGGCCTCGCCGTGGGTGCGCGGTTTCTCGTTCCGCTTGCGGAGGCGCTGCTCGTTTGGTTCGTGGTGAATGCCCTCGCCGACGCGCTACGCCGGCTTCCCCTGATCGGAGACCATTTGTCGCCGGTCGCGTCCCGATGGATCGCGGCGGGCATCGTGGCCCTTGCGGGTGTCGCCATCGTCTACAGCGGGGTTCGCTCACTCGCGCATGTCGGTCCGCAGGCTGTCCTGCTTCAGACCAGTCTCGGCCCGCTCATGCAAGGCATCGCGACGCTAATCGGCGTCGAGATTGGTGCCATCGTGGACCGCGCGTTCGACTCGATCGGTCTTGAGACGCTGATCCGTCAGGTGGTCGTCGGTCTGATCTCACTCATCAACCAGTCCGGACTGGTCGCCATCTACGTGGCTTTTCTTCTCGTGGACCAGACCTTCTTTCCGGCGAAGCTGCAGATCCTCTTCCCGGACCCCGACCGCCGGACAGCCGCAGCGGCGCTTTTCGCCGATCTCGGCAGCCAGATCGGAGCCTATCTGTGGCTCATGACCAAGGTCAGCGCCGCGACGGCGGCTCTCAGCTTCGTGCCGATGGCTACGTTGGGACTTGAGAGCCCGATTTTCTGGGCCAGCCTCGTGTTCGTTCTGAATTTCATTCCCACTATCGGCTCGATCCTCGGCACCCTCCTGCCGGCAGCCTTTGCGCTGGTCCAGTTTGAGGACGTCGGGTCAGCGGCGCTCCTCATGTTTGTCCTCGGCGCAATTCAATTCTCAATCGGCAGCGTCGTGCTGCCGCGCCTTGCGGGCGACAGGCTGAATCTCAGTCTCACTGTGACGGTCCTCTGCCTGTTCGTGTGGGGGGGACTCTGGGGCGTGACCGGCATGTTCCTCGCAGTGCCGCTCACTGCTGTGCTCCTCCTGATCGCGGCGCGATTCGATAGGCTGCGTCCGCTTGCAGTCCTGCTTTCGAAAACTGGCGTTCTCGTCGCAGCGAACGGCCAGGCGACTTCTCCGCCAACGGCGGCGGAAGGAGGCGCCGGCGGTCACCATGGAAAGAAACATTCCCCATAAATGTTCGGAAATGCTCAAGATGTCTGCACTCCTTATTCTGCTTGTGCTGTCGACCAGCGCACTCTTCCTCGCTTGGCTCATTGATCGCCTGCCGAGAACGTTGGCACGTCAAAGCGGACAGCGAAGGCTCTCAGAAAAGTGGGCGAAGGGCTTCTGGATCGGAGCAGCATTTGCACTCGGCCTCCCATTCCCGACGACCCAGGCCGTGGCTCAGGATTCACAGATCTGCTCCGGTTACGCTCGCGATTACGCACAGCGCAACACGAGAGGACGGGCCGCCGCCGGCGCCGCTCGGGGCGCTATCGGTGGTGCTCTGATCGGCGGTATTGCAAACGACAGGCGTGGCGCGCGACGTGGAGCTGGGATCGGTGGAGCCACCGGCGCTGTTATCGGTGGCGTCAGTCAATCCCAGGACTTCACAGTCCTCTACAACCAAGCCTACGCACGCTGCATGAGGCGGTAGAGCGAGGCTTCAGACATAGATGGAGGGCCACTTGGCAAAGCTACTCACATCCGTTGCAGCGGCATTGTTGACTTTAATCGTACCACTCCAGCCTCTGCATGCCGAGATGTTGGAGGTCGAGGTTTCCTTTGTGAAAGCCGACACGAACGGGGATTTGTACCTGAGCAAATCCGAGTTCCTGACCTTCGCAATAATGCAATTTGATATGACTGACGGAAACGGGGACGGCATAATACAGAAGGAAGAAGTGGGTGAATTGGCGTCCGGCGAAGAATTCAAGGACAACGACTCCGACGGCGATGGCGCTCTGTCTCTTGATGAGGTCGTGACCGAAAAGCTTCGAGACTTCAATCATGCGGACGCCAACAGGGATGGAAAATTGAGTCTGATTGAAGTTCTTGAAACCTACCAGCGACAAGCCTCGGCGGAACCCGAAGACGGCCAAAATCGACCAATGGAAACGCCGGCAGACAGCGGGCGGTGACGAAATCAAGAAGAGCGCGATTTCAAGACACCTTCGTTGCCCGAGAGACCACGATTAGGAACTTTTTTTGTGGTGCCTCGCCTCATTCGCAAAGGCAGAGCCGGCCAGTAGCCCGCCATCGAGCGTCAGGTCCGCGCCTGTCATGTAGCGTGCCGTGTCAGAAGCCAGCAGCACTGCCAGCGCTGCCACTTCGGAAGCCTCGCCGAAGCGGCGCAGCGGCGTGTCCGCGACGACCTCGGCCATGCGCGTCGCGCGGTCAGGGCCATCGCCCAGCATCGGCTCCCACATCGGCGTGAGGATCGCGGCGGGCGAGATCGAATTGCAGCGGATGTTTAGGTCGCGCTCGGCGCAGTACAGAGCCACGCTGCGCGTGTGGTTCAGGACCGCGGCCTTCGAGGCGGCATACGCAGCAGCAGCCGGAATGCCGACATGACCCGAGCGCGAGGCGATATTGACGATTGATCCGCCGTTGGCTCGCTTCATGGCGCGGATGGCCATCTGACAGCCAAGGACGACGCCTTCGAGATTGGTAGCTAGCACGGAGCGCCAATTGGCAAGCGCGACCGTTTCCACATCCTGACTGGCGCCGTCCTCAAGTCCGGTGATGCCAGCGTTGTTCACAAGTACATCCAGCCGCCCGTTAAAGGCGAGGATGGCCTGCTCGGCGGCAAGCCAATCGTCCGCGTTGCGCACGTCCAACGCGTGAGGGCGTGCGTTAGTGCCAATCCGAGCTGCGAGCTGCTCCGCGGCGTCCGCCTCCACGTCGCTGACCCAGACCTGTGCGCCCTCGGCGGCAAAGGCCTCTGCAATTGCGGCGCCGATCCCACGCCCGGCGCCTGTCACCAGTGCGATTTTTCCGTCCAGTCGCATGCCTTATCCTTTCTTTATACTGTCATGCGTAGCGCACAGATTCCCGCGATAATGAGGACGATTGCAAGCTTGATACCGGCCGACGCGGCCATGCCCGAGCATCGGCCGCCGGCGACCGCGTTACGCGCGAAAGCGGCGAAGTCGAGCCTGGGCATCATCAGCGCGGGCAGGACGACGGCAAGTGTCGCTGGAGCTTGAAGGGTCCAGAAGCCTGTCATGGTACGGCCCCCATCGATCGGCGCGGCGCGTTGGATACAAGATTCCAGACGTCCTGCCGCGCCAGGCTCTCGACTCTGTCGGGCGACCTCCTACTTCTGGCTCACTGGGCGATTTGTCCCGTCTCCTTGCTACAGACGAACCAGACGTTCAGCGGGACATGCGGGAAGACGCTGCGTTGGATGTTCGTAAGGCCAGCATGAGAAGGCATTTCTTCCGCCGTTTCCCTGCCCCACATGGTGCCGAGACCTTCGCCACCCTGGCCGAGCGATATCGGTGTGCAATGGGCACATGAGATCGCGTAGAGCAACGGTGCCATCGGGAAATCGCGGTTGTTCTCCAGACGCGCCGAGCCGCCGATGTCTTGCACGAGGTAGCGGCCACCTGGCCTCAGCGCCCGGTGCAACCGGTCGACCAGTCCCTGCGGGCTCTTTTGATCGTGGATGGCGTCGAACGACAAGACGAGATCGTAGGCGTCCGTCTCGTCAAGATTGGTGAGATCGCGCACTTCGAAGTGGATGTTCGGCAAAACACTCGCAGATGCTGCGGCTCGGCCTCGTGGCGAATGCTCCGCGCAGGAGAAGCACGGGGCAGGCGATGCGTCCGACACTTTCGAGCGGCGTGTCATCCATAATCAAGGCATGAAAGTCCAACGGTACCTTTGGCAACCACTTGACGATTGCATGACGAACATCGGCACGCATCGATATCCATGAGCCCTCGCCATTCCAGTAGTCGACAAACGTATGTGCAGCTTGCTGATAAGCGCCACTGACAATGCCTTCTCCGACGGCCCTTGTGAGCGCTTCGATCTCTGCCAGATGTCCAAGCCGGCCTGGGCCTGCCTGACGCAGAAGATGACATGCTGATGGCTCATAGAGCGTCAAGCTCGCCACACACTCGGGGCGGTCGGCCGCGACTCTGAGTGCGACACCGCAGCCGTATGGGTGACCTACAAGGTGCACTGGATGATCGAGCTCATTGACAATTTCAATGATGCTTTGTGCCTCGTCGATGAGCCTAAAGGCGTGCGAGCCGCACCAGCCGCCGGAATATCCGGCGCCGATAAGGTCGGGAACAATGACGCGGAAGCGCGGACCGAGAGCGGGCGCAAGCGAACGCCACTGGCGTCCCTCAGCGCCGGAGCAATGAAGCGCAATAACAGGCCGGTCGTTCTGCATCACGGACCGGGCGATGTTGCCGGTGGCCATATCAGGCCACCGATCACCAAATTTCTGATTCGTGATGGTATTCTCAGAAACAAACCGCCATAGACGGGTGCGTGCTACGCCTGCGGTCCTGCGACGTATCCAGAAGCACCGAGTCGATCTCACTGCGGTCGAGATCGATGTCCTTCAGCATGTGGTCATCGAGGGCCATGAGCTGAGCCTTGGCGGCACGGTGTTCGCGATGGGCTCTGTATGCGTGCCACAGCCGCAGTACGCCGCGCCCTAGGTCGCTGGCGCACTGGCTCAATTGGTTTGGGATGTCCTTCAGGTGCGGGCTGGCAGCTTCGCTCTTCACAAACAGTGTGTTGCTTATCGTCGTGTTCCTCGATTGGTGTTTCTCCGATTGCGGCAGAGGTCGTTCGGTGAGGAGGCCGCCCGCTCGAGTCCCGAGCCGGCGGCGCTCGTCCATCGGTTGTGTTTGATCAGGCCGAAGTTCGTTGGATGACGACCGGCACAGGCCGGCAGACGGTGTTGCAGACGGGTGAATGCTGCTGGGCATAGGCCAGCAGGGCGTCGAGCTCCTCGTCGGAGCAATCGGCTTTCACCTTCAGCTTGATGTCGATCTGCTCGTAGCCTGCTGGGACGCTGTCATCGAGGCCGAGGAGACCTTGAAGGTCGATGTTCCCCTTGAGCTCAGTCGACAGCTCCTTGATCGTGATACCGCGTGCCATGGCATGAAGGACGAAGGTCGTTGTCACGCATCCTGCAAGCGCGTGCAGCAGGAACTCGACCGGATTGGCGCCCTCATTGTTGCCGAGCAGCACCGGTGGCTCGCCGTTGGTGAACACGAACGCCGCCGTGCGCGACGAGTCCTCCTGGCCCGCACCATAGAAGTCCCGGATCGTAGAGCGGTTCTCGCCGCCGTTGATCCAGGTGTTGCGCGCCCGAAACTGGAACTTGGCAAGGCTCTTGTCGGCTTTCAGAGCGGCGATCGTATCGACAGCGGCCTGAACATTGAGACCGTTGAGGTAAGTCGCTTCCTCGGCGACAGCAAGCTGAGCGGTCATGGTCGTTCTCCTTCCGTTGGGTTTGCGATCTGCCGGCTTCAGCGGGTTGCTAGGGTGCGCCGGCGAGGTACAAACTACGGTTGGAGGAGCTGCAGCATCAGAGTGGGTTTTGCCAGAAACGATCCGTTCGTGCCAACATCGGTTTCGCCATGAACATTCGCGCCCCATCGCCCATCGACGCCGTTATCCTTGCCCTGCCCGAGACAGCCGGCTCTGCGCTGTACGGCATGGTGGACGTCTTGGCGGCAACGGGGACGCTCTGGCGGGAACTGGTCGGCGACGATCCGGGCCATCGCCTTATAGATCCCCGCATTGTTGCGCCGAAGAAGCGCTCATTCCGGTGCGGTAACGGCATTCCCGTGAGCCCCGACCTCAGCCTCGAGGAGACGAAGCGCCCCGAGATCGTGATCTTGCCGGAGCTTTGGCTTGCTCCGACCGACGACATGGGCGATCGCTACCCAGAGGTGAAAGACTGGATACGGCGCTGCTATCGCCAAGGCAGCACGATCTACACGGCCTGCTCCGGCTCGATTCTGCTCGCCTCCACAGGGCTCCTCGACGGGCGCGAGGCCACCTCGCATTGGGGCTATCAGGATCTGTTCCGCACATGCTTTCCCGCCGTTCGCTTCAACCCGGAGCCCAACCTCGTCATCGCGGATGCGGCCGGCCGG
>JTFN01002445.1_pt1 | contig 12189 bp, 7 predicted proteins | sample 235401 | NCBI WGS metagenome assembly JTFN01 (sample SAMN03067589, study PRJNA260952) | activated sludge metagenome | biome: Sludge; feature: Wastewater; isolation source: CETP activated sludge from augmented bioreactor treating industrial... | place: India:Gujarat | collected 2013-04 | reverse complement strand
TCAAGGTTGATGTATCACAAAATAGGCTCGAAGCATACAATTTAACATTAACAGATGTTGCAGCTGCTCTCGATAATCAAAATTATCAAATTGGTTCTGGCGATATGCAACAGGGGAAAACTAATTATATTATTCGTACCGATGAAGAATTTTCTGATGTAGAAGAAATTGCAAATGTTGTTATAAAAGATAATGTTCTCTTAAAAGATTTAGCAAATGTGCATCTTGGATATGAAGATGAAGAAACTCGGGTATATATAAATAGTAAAGCTGGAGTTAATATTTCTATAACAAAAGAGTCTGATGCAAATAGTATAGAAGTTTCGAATGAAGTTAATGCAGCACTTGATTCAATTAATGCACAATTACCTGATGGGGTTAATCTTGTTATTCTTTCAGACGATTCTGATCAAATTTCTGCTATTATGAATCAAACCTATTTAGCACTTGTCGAAGGAATATTACTTTCAATAATTATTTTATTTCTTTTTTTACGAACATGGTCAAGTACTCTCATTATAGCGATGTCTATTCCTATTTCAATATTTATTACTATTTTATTTATGTATTTTATGGGGCTGACATTAAACTTAATGACGTTAACCGGGCTTATTCTTGGGCTTGGTATGGTTGTTGATTGTTCAATTGTTGTGCAAGAAAATATTTTTAAATTTAGAGAGAGAGGCACTAAGTTAAAAGCATCTGCAATTTTAGGTACGCGAGAAATGATGATGTCTATTAGTGGTTCTACGCTTACCACTATTTGTGTTTTTATTCCAATTATTCTTTTTTCAGACCAACTTGAAGGTTTTGGAACTATGTTGGAAGCTCTTTCATATACTATTGTAATTGCTTTGATAGTTTCTTTGCTTGTAGCGTTAACGTTTGTTCCTACCATGTCGTCTAATTATCTTAAAGTATATACAAGAAAGCAAAAGCCTTTAAAAAATAAAAAACTTGCAAAAATAGATACTGTTTTTGAAAAAGGTTTTGCAAAACTTGATAAAAAGTACGAAAAAAATCTTAATCTTTTATTCGATTATCGCTGGCAAGTGTTATTGCTCGTTGCTTTAATTTTTGTGTTATCAATGATAAAATTTGGGAATATGGGTATGAATCTTGCCCCGACTATGAGTGATGATTCTTTAACAATTTCATTAGAACTTCCAACTGGAACCCCGTTAGATGAGACTGAGCATGATACTATGCAACTAGTAAAAATATTTGAAGATATTGGTGGGTATACTAATATGCTGGTAACTGTCGGTGAATCAAGTCATTTTTCGAGTAGTACATATACAAATAAATCTTCTATAGAAGTTGTTTTACCAGATGCTCAAGATCAGACAGTTACTGTTGCGCAAATGAAAACTATCTTGCGAGAGCACTTTAATGACTTTGCTGGAGCGACTTTGGAATTTACTTCGCATGGTCCTGGAATGGGAAATGATGATCCTATAGATATTCTAATAAAATCTGATGATCTTGATGCTGCAAATGATTTTGCAGAAGAATTAAAAGAATTAATAGAAGAAAAATTACCAGGAATAACCGAACCTACGACAGATATGGATGATGGACTTCCAGAGTTAGAGATTAGTATTGATCGTGATAGAGCGTATAATCTAGGGCTTGATATGTATACTGTGGCAACAGAAATCGCTGCAGGTTTTGATGGTACAACGGCAACCGAGTATCGTCAAAATGGTGATGAGATAGATGTCCAGGTTATATTACAAGAAAAAGACAGAAGTTCTACTCCCGATTTAAATAAAATATTTGTTACAAATGATGACGGCACTAGAATTGCTGTTTCTAATGTGGCAAGTTTTGTAAAAACTACTGGGCCTACTTCAATTAGTCGAGAAGATAAAACCAATGTTGTTCATGTTACCGGTGGACTTGTTGATGGCTATGCTTCTACAGAAGCTCAAGCCGATATACAAAATTTATTAGATAACGAAGTAGTTTTTCCAGATGGAATTACGTATTCTCTTAGTGGAGACGCAGAGGATATAGGTACAATGGGAGAAACTATTCTTATTATTGCAATTATTGCATTATTGTTGGTTTTTGGTATTATTGCAGCTCAGTTTGAGTCTTTAAAAGATCCTTTTATAATCTTTTTTACCATACCTCTAATGCTTATTGGTGTAGTATGGTTTTATACGCTTACCGGCTATACTTTTAGTATGATGTCGGCTGTTGGATTGGTTGTTCTTGTAGGACTTGTTGTTAATAGTGGTATTGTTTTGGTTGATTATACTAAATTGCTATTAAAAAGAGGTTATAAGTTACGAGAGGCTTGTATCGAAGCAGCTGGTAGTAGATTACGGCCTATTTTAATGTCCGCATCTACAACTATTTTAGGTATGTTACCATTGGCATTTTTTGGTGGTGCAGGTACAGAACAAGTACAGCCAATAGCACAAACAATTATTGGAGGCCTTTTGGTTAGTACCTTGATGACTTTGTTTGTAACACCACTTCTTTTTGCAACATTAAATAAAAGGAAATATCAATGATTAGAATAGAAATAATTGCAAATAATACTGTAGAAGAAGATATTCAAGAAGCACTAAATAAAATTGAACCAGGCTTTTACTATACTAGATTTAATAATGTTCATGGACGGGGAAGTTCTTCTCCTCGTATGGGAGATGCAGTTTGGCCAGAAGAAAACTTTGTATATGTTATTTATACAGATAATGAAAAAGCAAAGTTGTTTATCGAAGCTATTCGGCAAATAAAGATGAAATTTACACAGGAAGGCATCAAAGTTTATGCTATTCCTTTTGAGGATTCTGTAGAATTGTAATCTATCGGGTTCCGACTTGTAGATGGGTGGGAGAATGCTTTTTCTCACCCATCTAATCTAAAGAAAAAAGAGCGTATTTTATTATGTTTTTTTTCATTAAAATTATGTAAGAAGCCCTTGTTTTAGTTGGTTTACAAGATCTGAAAAGGTCTTACATGCTTCTTGTACCGGTTCGGGTGAACTCATATCAACTCCAGCAATTTTAAGAGACTCAATTGGGTATCGAGATCCACCGGATTTTAGAAAGTTAAAATAATCGTTCCTTTCTGTTTTTCCCCCCTCTGTTACTCGTTTAGCGAGTGCAAGAGAGGCTGAAATGCCTGTTGCATATTTATATACATAAAAAGCGTTATAAAAATGAGGAATCCGAAGCCCTTCGAGATTACTCGTTGTTTCAAAATGCATCTGGGGACCAAAATATTGGGCAAGTAAATCTCCATAAATAGCGCGACAAGAGTCTGTTGTAAGTGGTTTGCCATTTTCGACACTTTGATGAGTTTTTAATTCGTATTCAGCAAACATAGTTTGACGGTAAAGAGTTGCTAAAATATCACTTACTCTCATATTGATAAGATATATTTTTTCATCTTTGTTACTTGCATTTTTTAACATATACTGGAATAGAAGCTGTTCGTTAAACGTAGAGGCTACTTCTGCTTCAAAAATGGTGTAGTTGTAATGCATTATTGGATTATTATGTGCCGAATACCATGAATGCATAGAGTGGCCACCTTCATGAGCCAAGGTAAATACATCACGAATATTGTTTTCGTTATAATTTGTTAAAATATAAGGATATCCTTTAGAGCATCCACAAGAAAAAGCGCCACTTCTTTTACCCTTGTTCTCATATTTATCTACCCATCCATTTTTTAAACCTTTACATAATATATCTGTGTATTCTGTTCCTAAAGGACTTAAAGCTTCTCTAATAATTTCTACAGCATCATCAAAAGAAGTGTGTTTTTGAATGTCTTTTACAAGAGGGGTATATACATCATAATGGCGTAAGTCTGGAACTTTTAGAGTCTCTTTCATTATTTTATAATAGTCATGAAGAGGTGAGAAATTTGCATGAATTGTATTAACAAGATTTTCATATACATTTTCTGGTACATTATCTTTATAAAGAGCCCTTTCTAAGGCGTTTTTATAGCCACGAGCTCGAGCTTTATAAACATCCTGATTTACTGAGCCGGCATACAAAGCAGCAATAGTATTTTTATGTTTATCATATGTATGATAAAATTTTGTATATGCCTCTTTTCTAATTTTTCTGTCTGGGTTTTGCATAAATAGCGACCAAGTAGAATTCGTAAGAGGTTTTTCTCCTTCAGGGGTAGTCACATTGTCAAAAGTAAAATCAACATTTGTAAGTTGCTCAAACGACTTTGATGGTGTTTCCATACTTTCTGTTTGAAGGGCAAAAAGGCGTTCTTCTTTTTCACTAAGGGTGTAAGGTTTCATATGCAACATTTTTTTTAAATAGATGCGATATTCTGTATAATCCTCACGTTCTAAGCGTTTTTCCATTTCTTTTGTATCAATTGTTAAAATTTCTGGTTCAAAAAAACTTATCTTAGCTTCTGCTTCTGATGCCGCCATCATAAAACGGCCCATTCCTTCTTGTGCTTTTGAATCACTTTGGTCCCCGGCAGTTTTTAAGAATGCGTAATTACCGGCTACATCAAAAATTTCTGTTAATTCTTTTATAAGGTTAAGGGCTTGCAACATTGTTTCTGCACTGGTGGCAAGTTTTCCTTTGTATGCGAGTACTTTTTCTGATAAAGGAATTATAGTAGCAAGTGCTTTTTCCCATTCAGCATCAGATGTATAAAGTGTTGTTAAATCCCATTTATCTTTTGCAGGAACTTCGTCCCGTGTTCTTATAGTTTCTTGTTGTTTCATGATAGTAAGTATACCAATCTTAGATAAGAATGAAAAGGAGTTTAAAAGTTCTTGTAAATGTGCTACTGTTTTAGCTATGAAACTTAAATTACGTTTATTCCTTGCAGTTTTTTTTGCTGGGATGTTATTGACTTCTTGTTCAAATATTATGGGGTATGGAGTTTTATTATGGTCTCTCCCAGAAAAAAATTTATCAGATGGTGCTATTGTACCTGTTTATATTCTTTCTAATATAAATAATGTGTATGTTATTGGAATTCCTGGAACTGATGAGAAAATAGAGATTCCTTTATGGCAAATTACATCTCCCGAGTCTAAGAAAAAAGCTATACAAAAACAAGCTGTCTATGCAGAATATCAGCATAAATATGCAAAGGTTATGTATGATGGACTTCCAATACGTGAGGATGTTGTGAATACATCAAATCAAGTATATCGGTTGCGCCGTGATGAAATAATAAAAGTTCTTTATAAAGGAGAAGGGCAATCTCCTATGACTGGAGGGCAACCACTTCCTGGAGATTGGTTTAAAGTACTTGCTTCTGATGGTACTTCTGGTTGGTGTTTTTCATATAATCTAAAGATTTTTGATGAGCGAGAACAGGATGTTGCAGTAGAGCAAGTTCAAAAAGAGGACGATACTGTTTTGCAATCTGTTCTTGCAAAACGGTGGTGGCCAGAAAACTATGCTCCACTTATAAAAGCTGACACAATCAATTTAGAAATCATTAAACAAGAATATGGGTTCATTACTGGAGCTGTATCTGGAATAACTCGATTGAATATGCCAGACCCTGCGTTAAACGTATCCGCACCATTTGTCGGTGTTACAAATGTAAATGCTAACGTGTATAAATTTACAGATTCTCCTTTTACAATGACTATTCGAAATGAAAATGTAATTGTAATACAATATACAAATGAAAAGGGGATGCCAACTTCGTATACCCTTGTTGCTTTTTCAGATAGTGTTGATAACATAATTGCAAAAGAACTAGCTCGCCGTCAGTCTGTGTATAACACTATTGTAGGCTTTGGTCCTGAATTTAGAAGTAGTAATTATGGGATTCTTAATTTCTTAGATGATAATAAATTTACGTGGAATGGTTATTCTAAACTGGTAACATCAAAAATTATTCCTTCAGGAACAAATGGACAGGGGTCTATTGCTGTAAAATACTTTATTAGCAAAAATATAGGAGTTACATTTGATGGTGTTCTTACGTTTTCTTTTGATAAATCTAATAAAGAAGTAAACTTTTTATATAAAATAGAAGCTGATGGATTGCGATTAGAATCTTTATCTTCATATCAGATAAAAACAGGGTTTGTTGAATCTCGTGATACAAATCCTTTGGTTATGTTTTTTGCAAAATCTGTAACAGATAATGTGAATACACAAAATTCTGCAAAATCAACCGATGAGGCTGGTAATTAATGGGATTTGTTCAGTTTTCTAAAGTTTCTCTAGCTTTTGGTGACCGAGACATATTAAAAGACGTGTCTGTTAATTTAGCCCCAGGCTCTCGTGCAGCTCTCGCCGGTATTAATGGGTGTGGCAAGTCAACTCTTATGAAAGTATTTGCTGGTATTCAAGAAGCCGATAGTGGAGATCTTGCTGTTGAAAAAGGAACTAGAATTGTTTATTTACCTCAGTCAGGAATTGTTCATCATGGAAGAACGTTAAGAGAGGAAACAGATACTGCATTTGCTTACGGTTATAAGATGAATCAAAAAGCCGAAGAAATTGGAGATCGCCTAAAAGATACTACACTTGATGAAAAAACTCAGCAACATTTAATAGAGGAACATTCTGTTCTTTTGACTTTTTTGGAGGAATCAGGTTGGCATAGACGTTCGGTTCTTGCTGAACAAACTCTTATAGGGTTAGGTTTTACAAAAAAAGATTTAGATCGAAATTGTGAAGAATTTTCTGGTGGGTGGCAAATGCGTATTGCACTTGCAAAAGCACTATTGCAAAGTCCAGATATTCTTTTGCTTGATGAGCCTACAAACTATTTGGATATCGAAGCCCGCGGGTGGTTAGAACAGTTCCTAAATGACTTTCAAGGTGGTTTTTTGCTTGTAAGTCATGATCGATATTTTCTTGATGTTACTGTAAACGAAGTTTATGAACTTTTTAATGGGGAATTGCATCGATATCCTGGAAATTATAGTCATTATGAACAAGTGAGAGAGCAAGAATTAGAATCTCTCATGCATCGCTACGAGTTACAACAAATAGAAATAAAAAAACTCGAAGATTTTGTAAATCGTTTTCGTTATAAAGCAACAAAGTCTGCCCAAGCGATGGAACGACAAAAGCAACTCGATAAAATTGAACGTATAGAGATTCCTGAATCACTTAAAAAAATCCATTTTTCTTTTCCTCCAGCTCCTCATTCTGGAAAGTTAGTGATGACAACGGTTGGGCTTGGAAAAACCTATATAGCAGAGGACGGTCGTCAAAACGAAGTTATTAAAGATTTAAATATTGTTGTAGAAAAAGGTGATAGAATGGTTGTTGCTGGTCGTAATGGGGCTGGTAAATCTACGTTATTGCGTATTTTAGCAGATATCGATCACGATTATACAGGCTCAATAAAACCGGGGGCAGGTGTTAAAATTGGCTATTTTAGTCAAGATAATGCAGAAACAATGACCGGGGATATTTCTATTCTAGAAAAAATAGAACAAAATGCCCCTTTGGAACTTATTCCTCGGGTGCGTGATATGCTTGGAGCTTTTTTGTTTCGAGGCGATGATGTTCATAAATCACTGAATGTGCTTTCTGGTGGAGAGAAAAGTCGTGTGGCTTTATTACTACTTTTATTGCGACCTGTAAACTTACTTATATTAGATGAACCTACAAATCATTTAGACATGCATTCAAAAGATGTGCTTTTAGAAGCTCTTGAAAGCTATGGTGGAACAGTTATTTTTGTATCTCATGATCGTGATTTTATGGATAGTTTGGCGACTCGCGTACTCGAATTAAAACCAGGGCAAAGCCGAGAGTTTGTTGGTAATTATGAATATTATATGCAACGTCTCGAAGCCGAAGCTAATGGAGAAATTGCAGCCCCTGATATTGGTTCTTCAAATGGTGGTAATTTTACAAATTCTTCTGGGGTAAAGAAAAATTTGCAAGCGGTAGAGAGTGACAAATCAAAAGGGGCTCTTAGCTACGAAGAAGAAAAACGACAAAAGGCAGAACGTCAAAAACTAGAGAGAGAACAGAATCGTTTAATGGAAGCTATAGCACATGCAGAAGATAAAAAAGCTGAACAGGAAACGTTACTTGCAACTCCAGCTGTATATTCTGATGGTGCAAAATGTACAAAAGTACAAAAACTTATTGATGATTATGAAAAACAGATAAATGAGATGACAGAAAAATGGGAAGAAATAAGCGAAGAACTTGAAGTCTAATGTTTCTTAAGCTATACTCTCATTCATGAATGCTATAATGACTGTTGTCGGTTCCGATCAAGTTGGAATCATTGCTAATGTTAGCCAGGCTCTTTCTGGCTGCGAAATTAATATTGTTGATATTAGTCAGACAATTTTGTCTGGTAATTTTGTTATGATGATGATGATAGATTTGTCTAAAGCGAATCTTCCGCTTGATCAATTACGTGAAAAAATGAACGAGCTTGGTGATGCTTTAAGTGTTGATATCAATATAATGAATGAGCGTGTTTTTTCTGCTATGCATCGTATTTAAGTTACAAAATTATGTCTTTTTAGTTAAATTTATCACTTTGTTTGAGGTTAAAAAATGTTATTTACTCCATTAGAAATTCAAGAAACAGTTAATATGTTTATGAAGCACAAACTTGATGTTCGTGCTATTACAATGGGAATTTCTTTACGTGATTGTGCCTGTGAATCAGGCAAAAAAAGTCGTCAAAAAATGTACGATAAGATTATGCGGTATGTAGAAAATCTTGTTCCGGTAGGACGGCAAATAGAAACTGAATTTGGAGTTCCTATCATAAACAAGCGAGTTGCAGTAACTCCTATTTCTATGGTTGCAGAAGCTAGTGGAGAAGAGAGCTATGTTGAATGGGCAATCACTCTTGATAAAATTGCAAAAGAGTTAGAAATAGATTTTATTGGTGGTTTTTCAGCTCTTGTTCAAAAAGGCATAACTCCAGGTGATAAAATTTTAATGGATTCAATCCCAGAAGCTATGGCAGTAACAGATCGTGTTTGTGCTTCTATAAATTGTGGAACGACAAAAAATGGTATTAACATGAACGCTGTTAAATATATGGGTGAGATTGTTAAAAAAACTGCAGAACGAACGGCTAATAAAGACGGTCTAGGTTGTGCAAAATTAGTTGCACTCTGTAACGCGCCAGAAGATAATCCCTTTATGGCTGGTGCTTTCCATGGACCTGGAGAAGGAGATGCTGTTTTAAGTGTTGGTGTCTCTGGTCCTGGGGTTGTAGCAGCTGCTTGTGAAGAATATAAAGGTAAATCTATAGATGAACTAGCCGATGGAATTAAAAAAACTGCTTTTAAAATTACTCGTGTTGGAGAATTGGTAGGCCGAGAAGCGGCAAAACGTCTTGGAGTCAATTTTGGTATTTTAGATCTTTCTCTTGCTCCAACTCCTGCTGTCGGTGATAGCGTTGCTGAAATTTTAGAAAATATGGGACTTGAAAGTGCTGGAGGCCCTGGTACAACGGCTTGTCTAGCTATGCTTACTGATATGGTAAAAAAAGGTGGCGTTATGGCAAGCACTTCTGTAGGAGGTCTTTCTGGTGCATTTATTCCAGTCTCTGAAGATGCGGGCTTTATAAATGCCGTAAAATGTGGTTCTATAAATCTCGAAAAATTAGAAGCAATGACTTGTGTATGTTCTGTTGGACTTGATATGATTGCAATTCCTGGAGATACTCCTGCAACAAGCATTAGTGGGATTATGGCCGATGAGTTTGCTATTGGCATGGTAAATAATAAGACAACCGCTGTTCGCGTTATCCCTGTTCCTGGAAAAGCTGCCGGTGATTGGGTTGAATTTGGAGGCTTGTTAGGTGGTTGTCCCATAATGAATGTTAATCGTTTTTCATGTGCCGAGTTTATTAACCGTGGGGGGCGTATTCCTGCTCCTATTCATAGTTTTAGGAACTAATGGATAAAAAATTCTTAAAGACTCTTGCTATTATAGCAGTTCCTATTACATTACAAAATTTATTGCAAACGCTTGTTAATCTTGTTGATAATGTAATGATAGGGCAACTTGGTGCGGTTCAAATTGGTGCCGTTGGTCTTGGAAATCAAGTTTTCTTTGTTCTTAATTTAATTCTCTTTGGAATTTCTTCTGGTGGTGGAGTCTTTATTGCGCAGTTTTGGGGCAAAAAGGATTTAAAAGGTATACATAAAACAGTAGGCCTTATGCTTACTGGAGCAATTATTGTGGGTCTAGTTTTTGCTCTTTTGTCACTGTTTTTACCGGGATGGCTTTTGTCCTTATATACAAATGATCTGCAAGTTATTACTTCTGGTATTGGTTATCTTCGTATTTCATCTGTCGGATTTTTAATTTTTGCAATTTCGTTTCCTTTAGAAATGGTACTTCGTTCAAGTGAAGAAGTAAAAATACCATTATATGCAACAATTTTATCTCTTATAACAAATATTGTTTTTGATTATGTGTTTATTTTTCTTTTTAGATGGGGTGTAAAAGGAGCTGCCTTTGCTACTGTTTTAGCCCGTCTTGTTGAAGGCCTTTATGTATATGGTATTGCATATAAGAGAAAATTACCTCAAATAGCAAAATTGTCCGAATATTTAAGTTTTCAAAGAAGCTTTGTTGCAAGGTTTTTTAAAATTGCTTTTCCTGTTGTAATAAATGAATCATTATGGGGTTTGGGTATTACTATAGAAAACGGAATCTATGCTCATGTTGGTACAGATGCTCTTGCAGCCTTTAATATTACTTCTACTGTGCAAATGCTTGTGTGGGTAATATTTATTGGTATTGGGAATGCTGCATCTGTAATTCTTGGCAATGTCATAGGTTCTGGAGACAATAAAAAAGCTCATGAATATGCATTCAAACTAGTGCGAACTATGGTGTTACTGGCGCTTGCAACCGGTTGGCTCTTAATTCCAATCTCAAAATTATTGCCTCTCTTATATAATGTAGATCCGTATATTTTGGACCAAGCACGTCTTATGCTAATGGTTATTGTTTTTGTATATCCTTTTAGAGCTTTTAACATGTGCATGGTTGTTGGAGTCATGCGCTCTGGTGGCGACACCGTGTATGGTGGCATTGCTGATATAGGTGGACTTTGGGGATGTGGACTTGTTTGTGGTACATTGGCTGCTTTTGTTTTACATCTTGAACCATGGCTTATTTTTGCAGCTTTTAGCATGGAAGATTCTCTTAAATTTATTATGGGTGTTATTCGTCTTAAAAGTGGAAAATGGTTGCACAATGTGGTTGATAACGAAGCAAGTTAACAATAACCCTTTTTTTTCTTTGCTATAATCTGTTATAATCACAGTATGAATATTACAACATCTTCACACACTCTTTCTGGTTCTATTACTGTTCCAGGTTCTAAAAGTCACACAATTCGAGCTCTTATTTTAGCTGCAATGGCAGAGGGTACTTCAAAAATACATAATCCGTTACCAAGTGCGGATTGTCAAAGTGCAGCAAATGCAATCCCTTTGATGGGTGCTCATGTTAATTTTGGTGACACTACTTGGACTGTGCGCGGAGCAGGCAAAAATATTCATTTACCTGAAAATGTTGTAAATGTAAATAATTCAGGATCAACCTTATATTTTTTGACACCTGTTGCAGCTTGTTTTAAAGGCTGGAGTGTGTTTACTGGTGATGACTCTATTTGCAAGCGTCCCGTAGCACATATGACAGATATGCTCGAGCAACTAGGAGCCCAGACACAGATAACACGTCCTGGTTGCAATGCTCCGCCTCTTTTAGTTCGTGGACCAATAAAAGCTGGGCATGTAACTACAGATGGACGTCTTTCGCAATATATAACAGGTATGATGATGGCAGCAACTCTTTTAGAGGGAACTACTAGTTTTACACTTACAGATCCAAAAGAAACTCCATATCTTACAATGACAAAAATGTGGCTCAATCGTGTTGGGGTACCTGTTCAAATGAGTGAAGATTTTACAAAAATTAGTGTAACGGGGCCACAACAAATAAAAGCTTTTGATACAATAATTCCTTCTGATTGGGAAGCTGTAGCATTTCCGCTTATTGCAGCTTTAATAAGTAAAAATTCTAAGATTACCATAGAAAACATAGATGTTTCTGGTTCGCAAGGCGATGATGCAATTGTTGAAATATTACAAGGCGTTGGGGCTGATATTAGACTTGATAAAGAAAAACAAACACTTACTGTTTTGGGCTCTAAAACGTTAAAGGGAGATTCAACTATTAAAATGGGTGGATTTCCAGATGC
>JTFN01000115.1_pt1 | contig 12216 bp, 10 predicted proteins | sample 235401 | NCBI WGS metagenome assembly JTFN01 (sample SAMN03067589, study PRJNA260952) | activated sludge metagenome | biome: Sludge; feature: Wastewater; isolation source: CETP activated sludge from augmented bioreactor treating industrial... | place: India:Gujarat | collected 2013-04 | reverse complement strand
CAGCACAGAAAGGTTTCTATGCCATTTATACAGCGGAAAATTGTATGACAAAGCAAATTCGAAAAACAGAACAAAAGCGCTTGAAGAATTTGAATATGCAATGAAAAACACAAGCAAACCAAATCTATATGATTATGCACTATGGTACTATCTAACAACTACAAAAAAAAATTCTACCAGGAGTGCTCTTAATACAACATTAGAGTTTGCTTCTTCTTGGAATGATTCTTTGTATTTCGATGATTTTCTTGATGAATTAGGTGAATCAATGCTTGCAACCAGAGCTTGGGATACATATTATTCAACTTATAAGTTTTTAATGCCTTATGCATCAGATTATTCAAAATCAAAATATGCATATATTGCTGGGCGTTTATTACAAGAAAATTTGGCTGATAATAGTGAAACAAATACCCCAAAGGCTATAAAAACTGCGTTTAAGACAGCATGGGAAGCTCCTGATGGCAAACTTTATTACCGTTTAATGGCTGCTAATAAACTTAAAATGTCAACAACAGAAATTATCCAGAACCTTACAGAAAAAGACAAAGACTGGACAATCGAAAAAGATAGTAAAACACAAAAAAATATAAAAATTTTTTTGGCAGAGCATGATTACCAAAATGCATACACAACCTATATAGCAAATAAATTTCATGTATCTACAGAACTGGCGTTAGAACTCGGAGATGAATTAGCAAACACAACGAGCAAAGATCTAAATTGGTATCCAGAAGCATTACGAACCTATGTCGCCGCAATATATGCTGCAGATGAACCTGTTACAAAAGAACAATTTGCAAAAATATATCCACAATACTACAGTACTTTTGTCCATGAATACTCAACTAAATACAATTTTCCAGAATATTACATGTATGCACTTATTCGAAGTGAAAGTTTTTTTAATGCAAAAGTAGTCTCATATGCGAATGCTGTTGGACTTACTCAATTAATGGCAGGAACAGCTGCAGATATGGCACGAAAATTAAAAATAAGCGAATATGATACAACAAAACCAGATGATAATATCTTACTAGGAACCCATTACATCCAAGAATTATACACTCGTTTGGATGATTCCTATATTCAAGCCTTTTTTTCTTATAATGGGGGCATAACCAGAGTTCGTCGATGGAGAAAAGAAAACCCAGACTTACCTCTAGATTTATTTTTAGAAGTTGTCCCTATTGCACAAACTCGAGAGTATGGAAGAAAAATTGCAACAGCTGCAGCTATGTATGGAACACTTTATTACGGCAAAAGTACAAATGAAGTGCTAAATGAAATTTTCGAAAAATAATTACTTTGTATCTGCAACCCAAATTCCTTTCCAATCTGCAGCTTCGTTTTTTTTACTATCAGATACAGTATCACAACCAAAATAAGCAATTAAATCCTGACATTTTGAAACATATTTTGAAGCTGCTGGATCAGTTGTAATAGACTCAAAATACTGAATAGCCTTTCCAAGTTCCCCTTTATAAAAAGCTTCTCTGCCTTTATCAAAAATTGCAAATTCAACTTCATGAGCTTTAAAATTAGACTGAAGCATCGGCTCAAACACTGTTACTGCTTGTTTTTTGCCAACAACTGCAACTCTGGCTAATTCTCTAAATGCAAAATTTGCCCCGCAATCAATTGCAGCTTTTCGTAACGCATCTGAACACATTGTATAAGTACCAAACTGTTTGTTTAATCCTTCAAGACGTGCAGCAAGATTTACAGAATCTCCGAGCATTGTATAATCAAAACGCTTATCTGAACCCAAATTACCAACAACTGCAAATCCTGTATTTAAACCAATTCTCTGCTTTAAAACCCCACCTGCACGTTTTTCTAAATCTGCACGTAATTCTGCAAGTCGACTTTGACATCGCATAGCTGACTCAAGAGCTCGGCGGGCATGATCACTTTCATCTGTAGGAGCATTCCAAAATGCAATAACTGCATCGCCCTCATACTTATCTATTGTCCCACCACTAGCGAGAATTATATCTGACATTTCTGTAAGATAATTATTTAATAAAGAAGTTAAATCACCTGGATCTAACCGCTCAGAAATACTCGTAAACCCTTGTATATCCGAAAAATATATACTTATTTCTCTGCGTTCACCACCAAGTTTTAGCATTTCTGGATTATCAATTAATCTTTCAATTACAGCAGGACTTAAATATTGACTAAAAGCATTTTTTATATAGCGACGCTGAGATCCTTCTGCCTGAAAAGTAACAACGAATCCAATTGCAAAAGTTCCAGCACAAAAAAAACTTGTAGAAAAAGGAATCCAAATGCCTGGGATAAACAAAGCATATATGCCAATTATAATAACAACAAAATTTGCAAGAACCCAAAATAACTTCCCAAGAATATGTTTAGAAATTAAAATCGGTAATACACCTAGTATTGCGCTAATAAGAAAAAGTAATAGCAAAACACCTAGCGAAACTTTTTTTATTTCACTCTTATCTTCCACTGTGTTTAATAAACTTAAATGCACACCGACTCCTGGGTATACTTGAGAGACAGGAGTACTACAAATATCATAAAGCCCTGGCCCATAAAACCCAAAAAATACATCTGTACCGGCAAATAATTCTGGCTCTAAAAGGTTTTCAAATTTACCAGTTTTGTCAAAGTTTTGTGTAATCCCTTCTTCTTGACAATCTTTAACCATCTGATAACTCTGCAAAATTTCCTTGGCACTATACGGAATGTAATCATCTGCAGAAGCAGTATATCTTAACTGTATCGTTTCGTTATTTCTTGCTGATTGTTCAATCTGTGACACTGTAAGAATATTTCTATCTTTTTTAGAATCCGAATTTATATAAAAAGAGGCAATTCCTAGTGTAGGATAAACTGTATTTTCATGCACAACTCCATAACTACTGCGACGTATAATATCATCATTGTCCTTTGAACTTTGGACATTAGCAAGAACAGCCACAGAACTTTTTATTGGATCCACTGGGAAAACAGGATCTACAGGTAATCCATTTTTTTCTAAAAAATGAACTGCAACTATAGTTTTACCATATGCACGATTTGCTTTTGCAAAGGCCTCATCATCACTTGCACCATAAATAGATGGCTCTGTATATAAAACATCAAAAGCGACAGAATTTGCTTTTGCAACGTTAAAAAAATTTACTATATCTCCGTAAGCAGCTCTTGGCCAAGGCCAGCTCCAACCTTTTTCTTCTTTTGCCCAGTTAAGACTGTCCTGATCGAGCATGATAAACACAATATTATCATTTGCTTTGTAAAAATGTGCTGTTTTTTTCATTCTATCATCATATGATTTATTTTCTATAAAAGAAAAAACTCCTACAAAATAGAAAAGTAAAATAACAAAGAACCCTATGCTTGCGGCGATTAACACTCTTAATTTTGTTTTTTTAGAAGTTGAGATTGTGCTCATTTAATATCCTATAGTGCTGTTGCTATTTTAAAACGCAGTATTTGCTCTTTAGTCATCGAAACTTCTGAAAATTCATTTTCATTTTTCGCCAATTTTTTTTCAACTTTTTTGACTTTTTCTAAACGACTACTTGGAGTAGGATGTGTTTTACCAAAACCTGCAGTAGAATTGCCAATTGTTCTGTCAAGTTGAACAAGCATTTTATTAATTGCATACGGATTATAACCAGCTAAATATAACAGTTTAACAGCGTTTTCATCTGCTTCATATTCAGTTTCTTTTGAATAGCCACTATCAACCATAGTAGAAACAACTTCATCGACAGCATCTCCAAATCCATTTACTAATTGTTTTAAATCATCATTGTCCCCTGCTAGTAGGACAGCAGAAGCTGTCGAGACAACAGCGCTAGTTGCCCGGCTTGATTTTATAGCTTTTAGTGCATGTTTTAATTGAATATGTGAAATTTCATGCGCTAAAACTGCCGCCAATTCTTCTTCAGAATCTACAGCATTAATTAACCCAGAAGTTACAAGGATATGCCCACCAGGAGTCGCAAAAGCATTTAAGTTATCGCTATCGATTATGGCTACATGATACCCATTATAAATTTCTGGCTGAGGAGAATTAATTACTAAAGACATACAAATTTCATTCAAATAAGCTTCCATTGTATGATTTCTAACAAGTGTATACCTAGATAAGATTTGACCTGCAACAGCCCGACCCGTGTAATATTCCTGTGAAGGAGTAATAACTTCTGCAGTTTTTACTATCTTTTTACCAGCATCTGCAGCCTGAAAAGCAAGATCTGAATCTACAAGACCTGAACTAGAAGCAATCAACGCAGCTGCATCAATAAGTCCATCAGAAGAAGCACATGATGAAAAAAACAGTGTCAGTATTCCACAGACACATATTGCAGAAAAGATTTTTTTCATTCGTCAATTCCTTTTAAATTTCCATTTATAAGAAACGTATACAAATCTGTATCGTCCACAGAAATTTGTTCTATTTCATCCACTTTATTATAATCGACGGAATTTTGTTCTCCATACGCATTCTCAATTTCTTCTGTAAAACCTTTTCCTGCAAGAGACAGTTCCTGTGCATCTGCACTTACGCGAGTAGAATTAGTAGTCGTAATTTTTTTTGTAGTTAAACTTGCAGATGGAATCCACCCAGAAACAGAGTCATCTACTACGAGAGATACTTTGTTCCACTTGCCTTTTTCGGATAAAACAAGCACTTCATCACCATAAAATAAAGTATCCGTTACTTTCGAAAACCATCCAGTATTTTCTTTTACTTTAGTTTTTTCTACAGAAACCCAGCGTTTATCTGGTGATGCTGCTAAAAGAACATTCAAAGTATTTAAAAAAAATATAAAAAGTATAATCTTTTTTTTCATACAACTCCTCTTTTCTCTTTCGCCTTTTATGTTTTATAGTATAGAGCATATAACTATACTTTTCAATTTTTCTGTACATTCACCCCCTATTCCTGTTACTATATGCACATGAATTCACAATCTGCAAAAAAATTCACAAGTAAAATGACATTTAGGCAAAAAATTACAGTTTTTATTTCTTATTTTAAACCACATAGAAAAATTTTCTTTTTAGACATGCTCTGTGCAACGTTTATAGCACTAGTAGATTTGTATTTTCCTTCTTTTACTCGCTATACCCTAAATAATATAATTCCTCAAAAAAACATGAAATTATTTTTATTTGTTGTACTAATTATGGTAGGATTATACCTTATAAGAACAGGTGCTACATTCTTTGTTACCTATTTAGGACATACTTTTGGGGTCGATGTCGAAAAGGATATGCGCCGAGATATATTTAAACATGTTCTAAAACAGCCTTTTAGCTTTTTTGATGAAAACCGCACTGGAAAGCTAATGTCACGCATGACAACAGATTTATTTGACATTACCGAACTTGCTCATCATGGACCAGAAGATTTATTTATTTCTATATTAACGCTTATCGGTTCATTTATTTTAATGTTTCACATGAGATGGGAATTAGCAGTAATTGTGTTTTTGTTTATTCCTATTATGATCATTCAAACTTCTCATTCTAGAAAAAAACTTTCAGAAAATTCACGTAAAATAAAAACTGAAATGGCAGAAATAAATGCTACTATTGAATCTAGTATCTCAGGATCACGAGTTACAAAAATTTTTACTAACGAAACATTCGAAGAGAAGAAATTTGCAAAAAATAATAATGATTATTTTGGTGCAAAAAAGATTTATTATCATGCAATGGCTTTTTTTACCAGCAATATGCAATTTTTAATTCAAATTTTAGATGTTGTTGTTATCGGAGTCGGTGGATGGTTAATTATGGCTCGTGGCATGTCTGTTACCGATTTACTTACAGCAACTCTTTACCTTTCTGTTTTTAGACCGCCAATTCGCCGCTTAATGAACTTTGTTGAACAATATACAAAAGGCATGGCTGGATTTGACCGTTTTTTAGAAATAATGAACCATGATGAGCAAACTCTTGTAAGCAAAAATGCAGTTGCAATAAACACTGCACGAGGACATATAGTCTATAAAGATGTTCAATTTGCTTATAACAATGGCATCACAGTTCTAGATAATATAAATTTGGTTATTTCTCCAGGACAATCTATTGCATTTGTAGGATCTTCGGGAAGTGGAAAGACAACGTTATGCAATTTACTGCCTCGGTATTACGATATTCAAAAAGGATCAATTACGCTAGATGGAAGAGATGTTCGTGATATAACCTTAGATTCTTTACGAAAACAGATTGGTCTTGTGCAACAAGATGTATTCCTGTTTGCAGGAACAATAAAAGAAAATATTGCATATGGCCGATTAGACGCCACCGATGAAGAAATTATTGAAGCCGCAAAACAGGCAGAAATCCACAAAGATATACTAGCCATGCCTAATGGTTATGACACAATTGTAGGAGAGAGAGGTATTAAACTAAGTGGAGGCCAAAAACAAAGAGTTAGTATTGCTCGTATTTTCTTAAAAAATCCACCAATATTAATTTTGGATGAAGCAACCTCGGCTCTTGATAGTGCCACAGAAATAAAAATTCAAGCTTCATTTGATAAATTGGCAAAAGGACGTACTTCTATGGTAATTGCTCATCGCCTATCGACAATTAAAAATGCAGACAAAATTGTAGTAATTGATAATAAAGGCATTGCAGAAGCTGGAACTCATGATGAGCTCATGGCAAAAAATGGTATGTATAAAAAACTACATGATGCACAATTTAAATTTCAAGGATAATTAATATTCAACTAAGATATATAACTAGTAGGGATACAACTAAATCTATCCCTACAGTTATTTAATGTTACATAAATGAAATAGCTAATACAAATGCACCAAGTACAATACGATACCACCCAAAGACTGTAAAGTCATGTTTTTTAATGTAGCCCATTAAAAACTTAATCGCAATTATAGATACAAAAAATGATATAACCATGCCAACTAGTAAAGTCACTGCTTCCATTGATGTAAAAGCCAATCCAAATTTGGCAATTTTTAAGATACTTGCACCAAGCATTGTAGGAACAGCCAAAAAGAAAGTAAATTCAGCAGCAGCAGTTCGAGACGCTCCAAGCAATAAGCCACCAATAATTGTAGCTCCAGAACGTGAAGTTCCAGGAATCATAGCCAAGACCTGAAACATTCCAATAAAGAACGCTATTTTCCAGCTAAGATCACCAAGCTCGTTATATTTAGGAGTACGTCTTTTATTCCATGATTCAATTACAATAAATAAAACACCATAAAAAATAAGCATAATAGAAATGACGACTGGATTATAAAAATTTTGTTCGAGCCAATCATCTAACCAAAGACCAAAAACAACACTTGGAATTAATGCAACTAAAATTTTAAGCCACATCATTATGATATCAATTTTTATATAGGCTCCTTTTTTAGGAACAGATTCTTTAGTTTTTATACCAAACGGCCACATTCTACCCCAATACATGACAACAACAGCTAATATTGCACCAAACTGAATAACAACAAAAAACATTTCTTTAAATTCAGGAGTCATTTTTAAAGGCATAATGGCATCTAATAATAATAAATGCCCCGTGCTACTAATAGGCAACCATTCGGTAATACCTTCTACAATTCCAATAATAATTACTTTTAATATCTCAATCATAAAGAAATAATATAGAATTTTACAAATTATGTCTGTATCGTATTGTTATTTTTAAATTTGTAACTTTATCACTAGACCGCAAAATTATATTTTAGTATATTTATTGCACATAGGAGACTTATATGGCAGATAAAGACTTAAAAACCCGTGTAATAGAAGCACTCGATCAAGTTCGACCATCACTTCAAGCTGATGGTGGTGACATTGAATTTATATCTCTCGAAGAAGATGGAACTGTAGTTGTACAACTTCAAGGCGCATGTGGTTCTTGTCCAATGGCGACAATGACACTTAAAGATGGAGTTGAAACATACTTAAAACAAAACATCCCAGAAGTAAAAGAAGTAGTACAAGCACAATAGCTTGCGATAAATATCATTTTATTGTACGTTACGTCAGAGGTATTACGTAATGTCACAAAGTAAACAAAAAATCCCAACAGAGGTAGAGCAAAATCTTTTTTTACCTGTTTCTGCTCAAGATTTAAAAGATAGAGGTATTAACCAACTTGATTTTGTCTTTATCTCTGGGGATGCCTACGTAGATCACCCTTCATTTGCTGCCGCTATATTAGGACGGCATCTCGAAGCCCATGGCTATTCAGTTGGAGTTATAGCGCAACCTAATTGGAAAGATGTAGAAGCTTTTAAGATACTAGGGAGACCTCGTCTTGCTTTTTTAGTTTCTGCAGGGGCTATGGATTCTATGGTATCTAACTATACTGCAAACAATAAACCCCGATCCAGCGATGTTTATGCTCATGGCGGAGAACCCGGACATCGACCAGATAGAGCCCTTATTACCTATGTTACAAAAGTAAAACAAGCATACAAAGGAATCCCTGTATTAATTGGCGGAATTGAAGCAAGTATGCGCCGGACAGCCCATTATGATTTATGGAGTAATACTGTTCGTCGTTCTATTTTACTTGATAGTAAAGCCGACCTACTTATGTACGGTATGGGAGAGCATTCGATATTAGAATGTGCTGAAAGACTAGAAGCCTATAGCTATCTTGAACCAAGTGAAGCTGCAAAAGGCATTGACTTTAGCGGAATTAGAGGCACTTGTTGGCGAACTGGAAAAAAGGCCGAGCTGCCAACAATTAGTACAAATGCAATAGGAAAAACGCAAGCCCCTATTATTCTTCCTACTTACGAAGAAATAAGTGAACGCGATAAAACCTCAAATACTCCAACCGAAAATGGCAAAATTGCCTTTGCAAAATCCTTTAAAATACAAGAACAAAACACCGATGCAATGAGTGCTCATATACTTATCGAACAATCAGAAAGCCGATATGTTATACAAGAACCACCAGCATTTCCGCTCTCTACTGCAGAATTTGATGCAGTAATGGAACTGCCATATACACGCCGATGGCATCCTATGTATGACAGTCCTGCTAAAAACGGCAAAACAGGAGTGCCCGCACTTTCTGAAGTCCTTTTTTCACTAGTAAGTTCTAGAGGTTGTTTTGGTGCATGTAGTTTTTGTGCTATTACCTTTCACCAAGGACGTAGAATTCAATCAAGAAGCCACGAATCTCTTATTCGTGAAGCAACCTTATTAACTCATCATCCTGATTTTAAAGGCTACATTCATGATGTAGGCGGTCCAACCGCTAACTTTCGTAATGATGCCTGTGAAAAACAAAAAAAATGTGGAGCCTGTACTGATAAAGAATGTTTAGGAGTTCATCCTTGTTCAAATTTAAAAGTTGATCAAAGTGACTATATAGCGCTTTTACGAAAATTACGTGCAATTCCAGGGGTTAAAAAAGTTTTTATTAGAAGTGGAATTAGGTTTGACTACCTTATGCTCGACAAAGACAAAACCTTTTTAGAAGAATTATGCAAATACCATATTTCTGGGCAACTAAAAGTCGCTCCAGAACACGCAAGCAATCATGTTTTAGAACTAATGCGTAAAAGTACTCATAGTGTGTATGAACAATTTTCAGAAGAATACGCAAAAATGAATAAAAAACTTGGTCTTAAGCAATATTTAGTTCCGTATTATATAGCATCACATCCAGGATGCACGATAGAAGACGCAATTGAACTAGCTCTATATCTAAAAAAAACACATTTTATTCCAGACCAAGTGCAAGACTTTTATGCAACACCAGGAAGCCTTTCTACAGCAATGTATTACAGCGAACTTAATCCAAGCACGATGGAACCGCTTTATGTTGCAAAAGGAGCACACGAGCGTCATATACAGCGAGCCCTTTTACAATTTAATCGCCCCGAAAATCATAAATTGGTACGAGAAGCACTCGAAATAGCAGGAAGGATGGATTTAATAAATGAACTTAGATAAAAAAAATATAAATTAACGGGTAAGTTACTGTTTTAGTACATTTTAACAATTGACGATATCTCATATTTTGAGTATCTTTACCGGACACTGTGCTTTCCAAGCTCGGTGAAATATACGCAAGGAGTTAGCACATGGCAATAAAAAAGAATTCGATTGTAAGCATTGAATACACATTAAAGGACAAAGACGGAACAGTTTTAGATACATCAGAAGGGAAAATGCCTTTAGAATATATGCATGGACAAGGGATGTTAATACCAGGTCTTGAAAAGGAACTTGAAGGAAAAGAACAAGACGCTAAACTTTCTGTAGAAATTGCACCTGCTGATGCATATGGTGAATATTCAGAAGAATTACTATTTGACGTTCCACGAACACAATTTGCCCCAGATGCAGAAATTAAAGTTGGTATGCAATTTGAAGCAGGCGGAGCACAAGGAACTCAAATTGTAACTATTAAAGAAGTTGGTGAAGAAACAGTTAAAATTGATGCAAACCATGCACTTGCTGGAAAAACACTTTTCTTTGATGTACTTGTAAAATCTGTACGTGATGCAACAGAAGAAGAAATTAATATGGTAAACAAATCTACTAGCTGTAGCTGTGGCGACGGTTGTGGCAGTGACGGTGGTTGTGGTTGCGACAGCGGCTGCAGTTGCGGAGAATAATAAATCTACCAGGTCTATTTAAAAGCGTCCAACAGCCGTTGGGCGTTTTCTTTTTTTGGTGAATCATCTACACAAACCAAAACATCTGCAATTTGCTCATATTTTCTAGTTCTTTCGATATAAAACGAATGAAAAGCTCTTCTGATTTCCGCTTCTGAATACTTTGTTGCACCGTTATTTTTAATTGATTTCACGATATATGGAGGATAGGAACCTCGTTTTTTTGAATTTTCTATTATTCGATTACACGCTATATTTTCTGGAACAGAAAGGTAACAAAGACTCACATTAGAATTTTTTAAAACCGTCACAGCACGAGAATTATTGCACAATCCCCCGCCCGTAGCAACAACAGCGCAAAAATTATCATTATTAACCATATGACTACTGTCATCTTTATGAGATAAGGTATTTAAAACTTTTTCACACGCCGCTAATTCTACAGACTGAAAAACAGAAACACCTTTTTCCCTATACAAATCCCTACACGACATATTGCTTATATCTTCTATGACATCATCTACATCTATAAACGTACAATTTAATTGTTCTGCCACAATCTTACCTACAGAAGATTTGCCAGAATGTTTTATTCCAACTAAAACAAGAAACTTTACACTCTTTTTCGTATTCATATTGCTAGTATAAAGAGCATCGGCTAGAATGTCATCATGCACTTATTTATATCTATTGCACTTTGCTTTATACCTTTAATAGTTATAATCTTAATAGCAAGTCTTCTAATAAAAGAATTATCTAAAAAATCTGTATTCGCAGGCATTCTAGCCGGATTTGGAGCAATTATTCCAATTTCTATAGCACAATATTTTTTAGAACCACTTAACTCTTTTTTGGGGAACTCACTCACATCGGTTTTTATTACAGCTTTACTTTTTAACGGACTAATAGAAGAAGCAATTAAAATGCTTTTTATCTTTTTTATTCCTGGGAAAAATAAACGTAAAAGCACTTTTTTTGCAGTAGCACTTATTGCAGGGTGTACGTTTGGATGTTTTGAGGCGGTCGTCTATCTTATTGCGGGATCTACAAATATAAGCACACGATTATTTACAGCAGTATTGTTGCATACTTTTTGTGCAGGCTTATCTGGAATTTATATTTGGACATTAAAAAATACAAAAGCAATGCTATCTCCTTTTTTATTAGCGGTTGTCCTTCACGGAATTTATAATTTTTTTGCAGGTTTTACAAATGATTTTTGGTGGTTCTCTGTCATTACAATAGTATTTGCAATAATGCAATGTAGAATTTATTACACAAAAATCGATGAATCTACCATACAAAACTAATAAAAATATACAGTCTAAAAAAAATATAGTTAACAAACAACAGCCTTTTCAAAACTTTTCCTTTTTTTTCTATCATTCTCCAATCGTCCCCCTTGACATTAATTTTCTTATCATGTATTCTACATGAACATTACGGCGCAGGATAGAGCAGTTGGCAGCTCGTCGGGCTCATAACCCGGAGGTCGTAGGTTCAAGTCCTACTCCTGCTAAATTAAAAGACAACCTTTTTGGTTGTCTTTTTTTATGCCCAATTTAGACTTGAACGTGAAACTCCGCCGAGCAATCGCGAGGAT
>JTFN01001119.1_pt1 | contig 12242 bp, 12 predicted proteins | sample 235401 | NCBI WGS metagenome assembly JTFN01 (sample SAMN03067589, study PRJNA260952) | activated sludge metagenome | biome: Sludge; feature: Wastewater; isolation source: CETP activated sludge from augmented bioreactor treating industrial... | place: India:Gujarat | collected 2013-04 | reverse complement strand
ATCCATGAAACGCGCCCCTCGCAGCCTTCAACACCATGTTTTATATAGGAAATATAATGGTCAGGACAGCGAAATCAGCGCCTTACTTGGGGAATGTGGGTTATCAATCAACCGGGCTGATCGGTGTCACAGGTTTGGCACTGCTGCTCGCCCTGGGTCCCGTGCCGGCGCACGCCCAGGACAAGCCTGCGCCGGCAGACATCGAAAAGCACAAGACGACACCGGGCGGTAAGTACCAGCCGTCCCTCGATGTGCTTGGAGAAGACAAGCTCGAGGCTCCGGGCGCCAAGCCGGGTGTCCCATCTTTGACCGCAGAAGAGTTCGCTCAGGCCAACAAGATCTACTTTGAGCGTTGTGCGGGCTGCCATGGCGTGTTGCGCAAGGGTGCTACCGGCAAGGCTCTGACGCCGGACCTGACGCGCAAGAACGGCTTTGAGTATTTGCGCGACTTCATTACCTACGGTTCGCCGGCCGGCATGCCCAACTGGGGTACGTCGGGCGATCTGTCGAAGGAGCAGATCGAACTGATGGCGAAATATCTGCTCAATGAGCCGGTGTCGCCGCCGGAATTCGGCATGGAGCAGGTCAAGGCAACCTGGAAGCTGCTGGTTCCTGTCGACAAACGGCCGAAGGAGAAGCAGAACAAGATCGACATAGACAACCTGTTCTCCGTCACGCTGCGCGATTCCGGTGAAGTCGCGCTGATCGACGGCAAGTCGAAACAGATCGCAACGATCATCAAGACGGGATACGCGGTGCATATCTCGCGCATCTCTGCGTCTGGCCGTTATCTTTTCACGATCGGCCGCGATGCCAAGGTCGACCTGATCGACCTCTACATGGACCCGCCGACCAAGGTTGCCGAGATCAAGGTCGGCTCTGAGGCGCGCTCCGTCGAAACCTCCAAGGCCAAGGGCTGGGAGGACAAGTATGCGATCGCTGGTGCCTACTGGCCACCGCAATACGTCATCATGGACGGCGACACGCTGGAGCCGCTCAAGATCGTCTCGACCCGCGGCATGGTCTACGACACGCAGGAATACCATCCCGAGCCGCGTGTCGCCTCGATCGTCGCCTCGCACTACAAGCCGGAGTTCGTGGTGAACGTGAAGGAGACCGGGCAGATCCTGCTGGTCAACTACTCTGACATCAAGAACCTGAACGTGACCACGATCGAAGCTGAGCGCTTCCTTCATGACGGCGGTTTCGACAGCACGAAGCGCTACTTCCTGGTAGCCGCCAACGCGCGCAATCGCATTGCGATCGTCGATACCAAGGAAAGCAAGCTCGTCGGCGTCATCGACTCCGGCGGCGCGACACCGCACCCAGGCCGTGGTGCCAACATTAACCATCCCAAGTTCGGTCCGGTCTGGGTAACGAGCCACCTCGGCGACGAGATGGTCTCCTTCATCGGCACCGATCCCGAAGGGCACAAGGAAAGCGCCTGGAAGGTCGTGCAGAATGTGAAGGGACAGGGTGGCGGATCGCTGTTCGTCAAGAGCCATCCCAAGTCGCAGCATCTTTACGTGGACACGCCATTGAATCCAGAAGCCGAGACGTCATCCTCGGTTGCTGTCTTCAAGATTGCAGAACTCACTCAGGAGAAGCCGAAGTATACCGTGCTTCCGATCGGTGAATGGTCTGGCATCGCAGAAGGCCAGCGCCGCGTGGTTCAAGGCGAGTTCAACCGCGAAGGTGACGAGATCTGGTTCTCGGTCTGGAACGGCAAGGATCAGGAATCGGCCATCGTCGTCGTCGATGACAAGACGCTGGAGAAGAAGGCGGTGATCAAGGACAAGCGCCTGATTACACCGACTGGCAAGTTCAACGTCTTCAATACGCGCAATGACGTCTACTGAGATCCGGACGCATTGATGCTTGAGGCCGGCGGTCGTCCTCGCCGATCCGCCGGCCTCATACTCTACCCATGTTGTTGGATCCATGATTCTGGACGGGCAGGTACGGTCATGACGCAGCAAATCTCAAGGCCTTGTTCGGATCCTGGACACACATTCGTACAATTGGTCGGCGCCGGTCCGGGCGACCCAGGTCTCCTGACCATCAAGGCGTTGCGGGCCATCGAGGCCGCCGATGTCGTCGTCTACGACCGCCTCGTCTCCGATGAGATTCTGGCCCTCATCCCCGCGTCTGCTCGCACCATGGATGTTGGGAAGGCGCCAGGCTTTCACCCGGTCCCGCAGGACGACATCAACGCGCTGTTGATCGCCCTCGCCCGCAACGGTGGTCGCATCGTTCGCCTGAAAGGCGGCGACCCGTTCATGTTCGGGCGCGGTGGCGAGGAAGCCATCGCCCTGGCAAGCGCGCAAATTCCATTCGAGGTCATCCCGGGCATCACGTCTGCGCAAGGCTGCGCGGCCGCCATGAAGGTGCCACTGACCCATCGCGACCTGGCAACCGGTGTCAGGTTTCTCACCGGCCACCGCCGCGCCGGCGAACATCTGGACTTCGACTGGCTGGGGCTGGCCGATCCGGGCACGACGCTGGTCGTCTACATGGGATTGGCGAATATCGATGAGATCGCCGTCCGGTTGATTCTCCACGGCCGCGACCCCGGAACACCTGTGCTGGCCGTTTCTCGTGCCACCCGCTGCAACGAGGTGCGGCTGTCCAGCACGCTGTCGCGGATCGCAGCCGATGCGAAGCTGGCCCGGCTCGAAGCGCCGACGCTGTTCATCATCGGCGAGGTGGCGGCAATCGCTGCGGTCATGCAGCGCTCTGCGTCGTTCTGCGAAGGTCTCGACCTCCATGAGGATGCCTGTGTCGCTGCGGAATAGGATAGCGTCGCTGTCGCTGGCCTTGCTGGCACTTCTCGCTGCCATCCCAGGGGCCGCGGCCGTTGATCCTGCACGCGAAGCTGAGCTGACGGATCTGGTGCGCCAGGATTGCGGCTCGTGTCATGGCATGACGCTCAAGGGCGGGCTCGGCAAGCCGCTGCAACCGCAGGACCTGGAGGCGCTGGACGTCGAAAGCATCGCATCGATCATCCTTGAAGGGATTCCCGGCCAGCCGATGCCTCCGTGGAAAGGCTTGATCAGCGACGCGGACGCCGCCTGGATCGCACGCAAGCTCAAGGAAGGATTTCCGCAATGAGCACAGTGAGGCGGCGCGAAGTTCTCACAACGATACTGGCGGCAGGCGCCGCCACGGCGGTTCCGCGCACGCGGGCATCAGCTGAGGTATCCACCGACAAGCAACCCTGTGCGACCGGCGCTCTTGGCGTGATCGTCGAGCGCGCGACAGGATCGGTTCTGATCGTTGACTGGAGCGCGCGCGAAATCGTCGGCCGCGTCGAAGGTCTGGGCGACCTGTCCCATGCCTCGCTCGTCTACGCGCGCAACGAGCGGTTCGCCTATCTCTTCGGCCGCGACGGCGGCCTGAGCAAGATCGACATCCTGGAGGCGCGGGTAGACCGCCGCATCATCCAGGCTGGCAACGCCATCGGCGGCGCTATCTCTGACGACGGACGCTTGGTCGCGGTTTCGAACTACGAGCCCGGCGGGGTGCGCGTGTTCGATGCCGATACGCTCGAGCCGCTGTGCGAGATCGCCGCCGACACCGGTGCTGAAAAGCGCTCCAAGACCGTCGGCCTTGTCGATGCGCCCGGGCGCCGCTTCGTCTACACGCTTTATGATGCCGGCGAGATCTGGATAGCCGACTTTGCCGACTGGTCGGGAGGCCCGCCGCGTGTCACACGCTTTTCTGGCGTCGGCCGCCTTCCCTATGACGCATCGATCACGACGGATGGCCGCCACTATATCGCCGGGCTGTTCGGCGAAGACGGCCTCGTGCATCTCGATATGTGGGACGACAATCCGGCGCCGCGCCGGATCATGGACGGATATGGACGCGGACAGGAGCAGTTGCCCGTCTACAAGATGCCGCATCTGGAAGGCTGGGGCGAGGTGGCAGGCCGCTTCCTATTGCCCGCCGTCGGCCGCCACGAACTGCTGGCGATCGATTCCACCACATTCGGGGAGCGCGGGCGGGTTGTGACGCACGGCCAGCCGATCTTCGCCGTGGTCCAGCCCGGCAGCCCCCGCGTCTGGGTCAACTTCGCCCATCCTCTCAACGACACCGTCCAGGTGATCGATGCCCGCACCATGCAGGTGGTGCAAGCGTTGAAACCCGGACCGGCCGTCCTCCACATGGAATTCACCCCGCGCGGCGACGAGGCCTGGATCTCGGTGCGTGATGCCGACCGCATCGACATTCACGACACGCGCACCCTCAAGAAGGTGGCATCCCTTCCCGCACGCAAGCCTTCTGGCATCTTTTTCACCGCACGCGCTCACAGGATCGGTCAATGACGACAGCCTGGACCACTGCAGCAAGCCCCGACAACGCACTGCCCGCCCACCTTCTGGCGGTCCTTGACGGCTGGCAGCGTGGCTTTCCGCTGGTGCCACGTCCCTTCGCCGCAATTGCGCGCGCCAACGGACTCGACGAGCGCGACCTCCTGACAGACCTGTCGGCTCTGCTCCACAGCGGCATCCTGGGCCGTGTCGGCGCCACCATCAGGCCGAACACGGTCGGTGTCAGCATGCTGGCTGCGATGGAGGTGCCGCCCGAACGGCTCGATGAGGTCGCCCGCATCGTCAATGCCGAGCCCGGTGTCAATCACAACTATGAGCGCGAGCATGCCATCAATCTCTGGTTCGTGATCTCTGCTGCGAACGCATCTGAACTGGCGGCTTCGCTCAGTCGGATCCGCACAGCCTCCGGACTGGACATCATCGAGTTGCCGCTGGAGCGTTCCTACTTCATCGACCTGGGGTTCTCGCTGCAAGGCGCCGACGCCCTGAGAAGCGTCCATCCGGACAACATGGGCTCAACGGCTGGTCGCGCCACACCGTCCCACGTCGATCTGGATGAAACCGACCGGCGCATTCTGAGCGCCATCGAACAAGGACTGATGCTCGTGCCCCGCCCCTATCATGCGCTTGGCCAGCAGACCGGCATGAGCGAGGGCCAAGCGATTGCCCGCATCGAACGCCTGATCGCAGTCGGCGTCATTACCCGCTTCGGACTGATCGTGCGACATCGGCGCCTCGGCTATCGCGCCAACGCGATGGTCGTCTTCGACATCGAGGATACGCACGTCGACGAGGTCGGTGCGCGCTTTGCGCGCCAGCCGTTTGTCACGCTGTGCTATCGCCGCCCGCGTCATGGGCTCCGCTGGCCCTACAACCTGTTCTGCATGATCCATGGCCGCGACCGTGCCCGTGTTCTGGAACAGGTTGAGAGTTTGACCGGACTTGGCGTCCAGGCAAGGCGCCATGCGATCCTCTTCTCGCGCCGTTGCTATCTCCAGCGAGGCACCCGCACCGCTTCCTCGTCCCTGCCCGCCCAGGAGGCCGCGCAATGATCGACGCCGTGGACAAAGCCATCATCAATTATCTTCAGGACGGCTTTCCGATCTGTGCCGAACCTTACAAGGAGGCCGGTGCCGCGCTTGGCCTGTCGGCGCAGGCGCTGATGGAGCGTATCGAGGCACTTCTGGAGGCTCGTGCCCTCACGCGCTTCGGCCCGATGTTCAACGCTGACGAGATGGGCGGCGCGTTCTGTCTGTGCGCGATGGAAGTTCCCCCGGACCAATTCGAGACGGTCGCTGCCGCGGTCAACGCATTCGACGAGGTTGCGCACAATTACGAGCGCCGCCACCGACTCAACATGTGGTTCGTGTTGGCGACCGAAACGATCGATGAGATTGACCTGGTCGCCGGCCGCATCACCCAGGCGACAGGGCTTGAGGTGTTCATGTTCCCCAAGCTGGAGGAGTACTTCGTCGGCTTCCGGGTGGCGGCATGACGCACACGCTCGACACGCACGACCGCGCCATCATCGCTGCGACCCAGGCAGGCCTGCCGTTGGTCGAGCGGCCCTACGCCGAAGTCGCGCGCCAGACAGGCTTGAGCGAGGACGACGTCCTGGCCCGCATCGCCCGCCTGCAGCAGAACGGCATCATCCGCCGCATCGGGATCGTCCCCAACCACTACGCTCTGGGCCTCACCCACAACGCCATGACGGTGTGGGACGTGGACGACGAGGCAGTCGCCCGCATCGGCCCGGTGATTGGCGCGCTGCCGTTCGTCACGCATTGCTACCGCCGGCCCCGCCGCCTTCCTGTATGGCCCTACAACCTGTTCGCAATGGTGCATGGCCGCTCGGCGAAGGAAGTCGAGGAAAAGACCGCGAATATTGCCGAACTGCTGGGCAACGCGTGCCGCGGCCGGGACGTATTGATGTCCACCCGTATCCTCAAGAAGACAGGCATGCGCATCAAGCCGGCAGCGCCCGACGCCGATGCCGCGTTGAATTCCCGAAAGGTGCCATGAGATGTTTCGTTTGACGCAACTGCTCGAAGAACTCGTTCACCCAACCCCGGCAGGCCCGCGGCGCGATCCGCCGGGCCCCGTGGTGATTTGGAATCTCATTCGCCGCTGCAATCTGAAGTGCAAGCACTGCTACTCGATTTCCGCTGATGTCGATTTCCCCGGCGAACTCGACACGACACAGATCTTTGCCGTGATGGACGACCTGAAGGCGTTCCGTGTGCCGGTGCTGATCCTGTCAGGCGGCGAGCCGCTCTTGCGTCCCGACATCTTCGATATTGCGCATCGCGCCAAGGACATGGGCTTTTATGTGGGACTGTCCAGCAATGGTGCCCTGATCGATGAGAGCAACATCGCTCGCATCCGCGATGTCGGCTTCGACTATGTCGGCATTTCGCTCGACGGGATCGGTGCCGTCCACGACGCATTCCGTGGCAAGACCGGTTCGTTCGACGCCTCCTTGCGCGGCGTGCGCATGTGCCGCGACGAAGGCATCAAGGTCGGCCTGCGTTTCACCATGACCATGGACAACCATCGACAACTGGATGAACTCCTCGATCTGGCCGAAGCGGAAGGTGTCGACAAGTTCTATCTGTCTCATCTCAACTATGCAGGGCGTGGCAACAAGAATCGCGGTGATGACGCGGCTCTCGAGATCACGCGCCGCAAGATGGAGGCACTGTTCGAGCGTGCCTGGGGCTATGTCGAGCGCGGGCAGCCGATGGAAATCGTCACCGGCAACAACGACGCCGATGGCGCATTCCTCCATCAATGGGTCGAACGCCGCTTCCCCGACAAGGCGGCGCACATGCGCGCCAAGCTTGTGCAATGGGGCGGTAACGCGTCCGGTGTCAACGTCGCCAACATCGACAACACCGGCGAAGTTCATCCCGACACGTTCTGGTGGAGCTACTCGCTGGGCAACGTCAAGAGCCGTCCGTTCTCGAAGATCTGGATGGACGTGTCCGACCCGTTGATGCGCGGACTGAAGGCGCGCCCGCGCCAGATCGGCGGGCGCTGCGGCGTCTGCCGCTATTTCGACATTTGCGGTGGCAACACGCGCGTGCGCGCCTTGCAGTTGACGGGTGATCCCTGGGCAGAGGACCCGGCGTGCTACCTCACCGATGAGGAGATCGGCGTCTCAGAACCGGCGCCACGCGTCAAGGTCACGCCCTTCAGAGGAGTGCGCCATGAACAGCCGCACCGCATCTAGCACGCTCGTGCGCGTCGGCGCGCTGTCGCTCGCTATTCTGGTAGCGCTCTTGCCGGCAACTGCAGCACAAGCCGAGCCGGAGGCGGCGGCTCTTTACGCCACGCATTGCGCCGCCTGCCACGGCGCGGACCGGCTCGGCGGGACTGGCCCGGCGCTGATCCCGGAATCGCTCGCACGCTTGAAGCAGCCGGCGGCGGCCAAGACGATTGCCAATGGACGTGCGGCAACACAGATGCCCGGCTTCTCTCAAACGCTCGGGCAAGCCGAGCGCGATGCGCTGCTCGCCTATATCTACGAGCCCTTGAAGGAGGTGCCGCGATGGACCCAGGCCGACATGGCCGCCTCGCGCATTTTTCATGGCACGCCGGAGAAGCTCGAAAAGCCCATCTTCGAAGCCGATCCGCTCAACCTTTTCGTCGTGGTCGAAACCGGCGATCACCATGTCACCATTCTCGATGGCGACACATTCACGCCGATCCACAGGTTTCCATCACGCTTTGCCCTGCATGGCGGGCCGAAGTTCACGAGTGATGGACGCTTCGTCTTCTTCGCCTCGCGCGACGGCTGGGTGACCAAGTACGATCTTTGGACACTCAAGGTGGTGGCCGAAATAAGAGCCGGCATCAACACGCGCAACATCGCCATCTCGCACGATGCGCGCCATGTTGCTGTAGCCAACTATCTGCCACACACGCTGGTGATCCTTTCCGCCGACGATCTGAGCGTTGAGCGCATTTTTGAAGTCGCTGACAAGAAGGGCGCCACGTCCCGCGTGAGCGCCGTCTATCAGGCGCCGGCCCGCAAATCGTTCATTGCCGCGCTGAAGGACGTTCCCGAGATCTGGGAGATCGCGACCGATCCCAACGCGCCTCCCCAGTACGAGAGTTTCGTCCATAGCCACGAGAAAGGCATGGTCGAAGCTCTGCCATCCTCGAGCGGCTTTTTCGCGCTGCGCCGCATCGAGGTGGAGGAACCGCTCGACGATTTCTTCTTCGACCAGCCGTATCGGCACCTGCTGGGATCGGCACGCGATGGCAAGAGCGCGGTCGTCGTCAACCTGAACGTGGGCCGCCCCATCGCACGCGTTGATCTGCCGGGGCTGCCACATCTGGGTGCCGGCATCACCTTCGACTTTCAAGGCCAGCGCGTGATGGCGACGCCGCACCTGCGCCAGGGAAAGATCAGCGTCATTCGCCTCTCCGACTGGCAGATCGTCAAGCAGATCGACACGCCAGGTCCCGGCTTCTTCATGCGTAGCCACGAGGACTCGCGCTATGCGTGGACCGACGTGATGATGTCGAAGGACCGCGATACGATACAGATCATCGACAAGTCGACGCTCGAGATCGCTCGCAAGCTGCAGCCCTCACCCGGCAAGACCGCAGCTCACGTCGAGTTCGACCGCTACGGCAAGCATGCGCTGGTTTCCGTGTGGGAGGACGAGGGTGCGCTGGTCGTTTACGACGCTCAGACCTTTAAGGAGGTCAAGCGTCTGCCGATGCGCAAGCCGTCGGGGAAGTACAACGTCTACAACAAGATCACGTTTTCCGAAGGGACGAGCCACTGACGAGTGCGGTGTTCCGGTGACGGGAGGGCGCGCCGCCGGCAGACCGGCGGCACATCACGCGTACTCGTCGTCGCCCGTTTCTTCGATGAACTGCGAGATCTTGCGCACGTCCTCGATCTGCACACTGTCTCGGTCCACCGTGATGCCGATCGGCTTCAGCTTGGTCAGTGCCCGCGAAAGGCTTTCCGGTTTCATGCCGAGGCGGTTGGCGATCAGGGCCTTTTCGTAGGGCAGGTTGATCTTGCAGGGGCCGGTATTGCACGGACACAGGCGCAGCAGGAAATCCGCCAGCCGCTGCGGGCCGGTCATGCGTTTCATCTGTTCGATCTGCTCGATCAGCGCCTTGAGGTGATGCGATGAGGACGCGAGCATGGCCAGAGCGATATCTGGCTTGTCATGAATGACATTGCGCAGCGTCTCCCCGTTGATCCGCACCAGCCGGCATGCGGTCACTGTCTCCGCGCTGACGGGATAGCGCCCGCCCATGAAGATGACGGCCTCGGCAAAGGTTTCTCCGCGACGGAAGGTAGCGACCACGGTCTCCTGGCCTTCCGGTGTCGTGCGGTAGATTTTTACCCATCCGTCGAGGACGACATAGAAGCAGGTCGCAGGCGTACCTTGCTCGAACAAGAGTACGCCGCGATCGTAGACCTTGGCGCCGAGCCCGCCCAGGATCCGGTCGGCGGACTCGCGCGGGATCGCCCCGAACAACGGCGTTGAGCGCACGATATTCCAGTCATGCTGGTCCATTTCGCACCATCTAACGGCAAAGACTGCGAATACTGCAAAGAAAGTCCTTTAGACTAGCTCCCTCCGGCATCGTCAAGCCCACCAGCCCGACCGCCGTTAGAAGCCGGGAGTTCGCATCGAACACCATCCGTTGTGTGATGATGGCTGTCCGGGGACGCGTCTGCGGCCTTCGCGCGATAGGGTGCCGAGCAGGGAAGGGGTGGGTGCGCAGTGCAGCAAAGGCCACATTCCTGATCTGCCAGCCTGACCTGAATCTGGTCGCCACCGCAAAGCGCAACGCGGAGAATCTGCTTGCGCCGCGCCGCGGGTTCAAGCGATATTTCCAGTCGAACATATCGATGTCAGGGTTAACGCAATTGGGCCAATGGTAATGAGGAACACCGTCATCATGCGCACCCGCGTCATGCTGGCGCTCACGTCGTTCGCCGGAGCGCTTGTTGCCATCGCTGCTCTGCCTCAGGCGCGCGCACTCGCCGCCGATGACGTCGTCGTATTTGCCGCCGCGAGCCTCAAGACCGCATTGGATGACGTTTCAGTCGCCTGGAAAAAACAGACCGGTGGCGTTGTGAAGGTGTCACTTGCAGGCAGTTCGCAACTCGCAAAGCAGATCCAGCAGGGCGCACCTGCCGATGTTTTCATTTCTGCGAATGTCGAGTGGATGGACGTTCTGGCAAGTGAAAAGCTGGTCGATACGGCGTCGCGGCGCATTCTGTTGCGCAACCGTCTCGTGCTCGTCGCCCATGGCGCAACGGACAGGCAAGTCGAGATCGTCGAGGGCATGGACCTCGCCGGTCTCCTGGGCGATGGCCGGCTTGCCATGGCAATGGTCGATTCCGTCCCGGCCGGCATCTACGGCAAGGCGGCGCTGACCTCGCTCGGACTGTGGGACAAGATCGCTCCGAAGGTGGCCCAGGCCGATAACGTGCGCGCTGCACTCGCGCTCGTATCTCGCGGCGAGGCGCCCTACGGCATCGTCTATGCGACCGATGCGGCCGCCTCCGACAATGTCACTGTCGTCGCCACGTTTCCCGAGGCGACCCACCCGCCGATTGTCTATCCCGCAGCACTTGTCACAGACAGCATCCGCAAGGATGCCGCGCGCCGCTTTCTCGATTTCTTGTCCTCCACCAAGGCGAGAACTATGTTCGAGCGCCAGGGTTTCAAGGTGATCGAACCGGCGGTGGCCAACTGAAATGGGGCGCTGAAGACATATGGCGGAATGGCTTTCGCCCGCGGAGTGGACGGCCCTGGCGTTGTCGTTGCGCGTTGCCTTCTGGGCGACACTCCTCTCCCTGCCCTTCGGCATCCTCGTCGCACTGGCCCTGGCGCGTGGCCGCTTCTGGGGCCGGCAGGCTCTCAATGGCCTCGTGCACATGCCGCTGATCCTGCCGCCAGTGGTCACAGGCTATCTGCTGTTGATCGTCTTCGGGCGCCGCGGCCCCGTCGGCAGCCTGCTGCATGACTGGTTCGGCATCGTCCTCGCCTTCAAGTGGACCGGCGCGGTCCTCGCCGCCGCCGTCATGGCGTTTCCACTGATGGTACGCGCCATCAGGCTGGCCATCGAAGCGGTCGATCCTCGTCTGGAACAGGCGGCCGCCACGCTTGGCGCCAATCGGATCTGGACCTTCGTGTTCGTGACCTTGCCGCTGATCCTGCCGGGCATCATCGCAGGCGCCATCATTGCCTTTGCCAAGGCGATGGGCGAGTTCGGCGCCACGATCACCTTCGTCTCCAATATTCCCGGCGAAACGCAGACGCTGCCATCGGCGATCTACGCCTTCCTGCAAGTGCCCGGCGGTGATGCATCCGCCATGCGCCTTGTCGTCGTCTCGCTCGTCGTCGCAGTCGGAGCGCTGTTGTTTTCCGAACTGCTCGCCACGCGGGTTGCGCGGAGGATTGCCCACAGATGACACTTTCCGTCGCGCTCAGGCATGGCTTCCCCGCGTTCCAGTTGGACATCGCGTTTGACGCACCAGCCGGCGTGACGGCGCTGTTCGGCCGCTCGGGCGCCGGTAAGACCACCGTCATCAACGCTGTCGCCGGGCTGCTCGCCCCTTCCGAAGGCCGCATCGCCATCGGCGATGACGTCCTGCTCGATACTGCCACGCGTCGCAATGTGCCGATCCACCGCCGCCGCGTCGGCTACGTCTTCCAGGATGCTCGCCTTTTTCCGCATCTCACCGTGCGACAGAACCTCATGTTCGGTGGCTGGTTCGCGCGTGCACGACCTCGCGCGGCCGAACTCGACCGGGTGGTCGATCTGCTTGGCATCGCCGCGCTCCTGCAGCGCCGGCCTGGCAACCTGTCGGGGGGCGAGAAGCAGCGCGTCGCAATCGGACGGGCTTTGCTGAGTGCACCG
>JTFN01018350.1_pt1 | contig 12255 bp, 21 predicted proteins | sample 235401 | NCBI WGS metagenome assembly JTFN01 (sample SAMN03067589, study PRJNA260952) | activated sludge metagenome | biome: Sludge; feature: Wastewater; isolation source: CETP activated sludge from augmented bioreactor treating industrial... | place: India:Gujarat | collected 2013-04 | reverse complement strand
GGCTCGGGCCTTCTCAGCGGCTTGGCGGGCAATCTCCGCCTCACGGTCTTTCTGCTCCTGCTCGGCCTGCTTGCGTCGTAGCTCAGCCAGTTCTGCCTGCTCAGCTTCGTACTTCTGGCGGTCAGTCAGGGCTGTGTTCAGGATTTCTAGCGCTTTGGCCTTCACGCGGTGTGCCTCCGCTTCGAATTCCTCCCAGGCCTCGTCCACGACCACAGACTCAACCGCAGCCAGGCGTTGCCGGAGACTGTCAGCGTCCATGCCGCCAACATCCGTTGCACGGTCCGCGATGTTGGCCAGGTTCGCCCTGTGCTGCCCCACGCGGCGATCTTCCGCTTCCTCCCATTCCGTCAACGGCTTGCGAACCTCGTCGCGCAGCGAGTCCATCTTGGCGTTCCAGTCCCGGCGCTGTGCGTCGATCTGTTTCGGCACTTCTTTGTATTTCGCCGACAGTGCGGCGCCCATCTTTTCAACAGCCGTCTTTGTACGCGTTACCTTGTAGGCGTCAGCGGCGCAGGCTTCACGGTCCTTGCGTATCTTCATGTCGTACACCGTGCCGCTGACCTTCTCGCGCACCTGCTCTACATAGTGATCCAAGCCGCCAGGTGTGGTGAATGTTGCCAGCGCTGTGTCTTCCGATGGCAGCTCAATCAGTTCTGTGGATTCGGTCATGTCATGCTCCAGCGGCACGAGCTATTAGCGCCGAGCCGTAAAAAATAGCGCCGCAAAAGGCGGCGATAATGGCGATGCCTATAAGAATGGATGGGAACCATCCCCAAGGTGGGGTGCTGCTATTTGGTGCGTAGCATCCCTGGCCATCGAACGGGTTACGGCGGCGAGTGCGGGGGAAGCCGGGGTTTTGGTCTGTCATGGCTGCCTCCAGATACTGAGAACACCCTCAATCCCGAGTGCGATAAAGAAAGCAGCGCAGCAAAAGAACACCGCAAAGATGAAGAACTCGATCAGCACGGCAGCGCCTCCAGTTCTTGCTGGGTCATGCAGTTATGCGTGGTGTCTGCCCAGTCGCCGATGATTCGCTCACGCTCGGCGCGCAGGGCAGGGCGCAGGCTTTCATCATCAAGCGCAGCAAGCAGCTTGGCTGAATAGTCGAAACCCGCTGAACTGGATGCCAGCAGTGCATTCTCCATTTCCTCAATCAGCCCTATGCGGCTTACCTTTTGAGGAATCGATTGCAGGGTCCAGGCGATGTTTACGTACAGTGTTTTGCCGTACAGGCAGTTGCGGATCTGCTCCGCGATATAGGCGCGGCGGCGCTCCGCCAGCTCGTAAGCGCGTACCTCGCGCTCTGCGATAGCGTTCATGGTTAGCTCCGGGGGATTGCGCCGCGTCCGGCGCCATTGAAAGGGAAGAGGGTTAGCCTGCGTCTGCCGCCGTCACTGCATCTGCGCAAATGCAGGTGTTGGCGGGTTCCGGGGTTCTATTCCCTCTAGTCGCAGCACTTCCGCCGCCCATGGGGTGGGCGGTTTTGATATTGAAATAGTTGAGGGAGTGGGAATGCTGCGGCTGGAGGGTGCCCGCTCTCACCATGCGGGCCATGGACCTGTGCGCCTACAGGCTGGCGTTGCTGATTATTGGATAACGCGAATATTCATTCAGCATCCCGTCGCACGGGGTAATGGTGGCCGGGTACTACCCGTATGCCAGCGGCGGGGAGGCCAGCGGCACATCATCCCCGTTATTCCTGGCTGGCCGGATTACTCGATCCGGTGCCTGCTGGTTTACTGCTCACCATCACATAGGCGGGCTGGGCTTGATACCAGCTGGTCTACCGCTCCTAAGGCGGCGCTTCCCCGACATCGCTTTGTGTTACGCGATAGCGTGCGTGTCCATCCACGCCGCCGTCTATGTGATGCCCCTGTCCTGGCGCAGGGGAGGCAGATCACTATCTGCTGCCAGTTCGGCTACCCAGGTCGGCCCGCCGCGGGCCCGAGGAGATCCGGCTATGCCGGCCCGCCTGGGCGGGTGATTAAGAGCTGGTTGCTTTGGCGATGCGCTGCGCGGCCGCAAGCGTGCGTTCAAAGCTGCGAAATCGGCATAGCCTCCCATGTTGTTCAGAGCGTGCGACGCCAAACCAGCCCCCAATTTCATTGGTGCGGTAGACGATGAGCGACCCCGGCGGAATGCGAACCCCTAGCCCCTGACGCAGAGCGCCAATTTTTTCGGCGGCGCGTGCGGCTAGATCGTCACCGACGCATGCCATACCGCCACTGTTTTGCACGTAGATGGTTTCCATCCCTATCTCCTATGTCATCCGTCAGCACCCTGAGAGCCAGGGCGCTGGTGGATGCGGCCCCTGTGCGGGGCCGGCGCCGGGATTCCAACCGGCAGTGACCGTTTCTACTCTTGGCCGTCTACGCCTCACCCTCTTTCTCCGTGAACCGCGCTTGGCGGACTGGAAACGGCAGGGATACCGCGCAGAGCCACAACCATGCTTGTGGGTGCTATTGAGCCGGACGAACACCCCGCATAGGTGAGGTGAGCAACATCGGCAGGTGTGTTTTTAAAGAGCCTCCGCCTAAGCGGGCGCAGCCTTTGCTGCTGGCGCTCTCTGTACCGTTACTTACCGTGGCTTTGCCTAAAGGTGTTCTGCGGTTTTGGTGAAGCGTTGGAATGAAGTATAGAAACTCTTTACTTAAAAGTCAACTAAATCTATACCGAAAGAATAGAAAAAGTAGACCGACCATAGAGGAAGGGCTACTGGTTAAGCTTTATCGGAGGGAGGTGAAGCGAGCGTGCGCGGATTCGGCAAGTTCAAGTGTTGTTAGAAATATGTTCTGTCGATCAGCTTGGCTGATGTGGTCGAATAGGCCGGGGGCAGCGGCCCAGGCGCGTAACAGTGAAATGCTTTGAAGGAGTGACTCCATTCCAGCGTCGTACTCAGCGAATTGCAGCGCATTTTCTTTGCGCTGCGATGCCGGTGGCTTGTCGGTATTACTCGTCATATCGCAATGCTCTTCTCTTACAAGTGGGCGTTTTAGATACGCGCTCTGATTCGTGGGAGCTACGTGGAGCGCATCAATATGGCGGGGCAGGGGGATAGTTATACTGTATATCTATACAGTATTTTGGGTCAAGGTAGTGCGGCTAACTTCTGGGCCTGTCCTTGGCGGCTTGGTTGGTCCGTGTAAGCCCCCCGCCGGCCTGCTCTGGTACGATCGCTTTATGCGCAAGCACTGGGAGAATGGAATGAGGAAGGCTGTTGTAAGTACTTGGTTAGTCATTGCTGGGCTGTTGGCGGCATGTGGGGAACAGGAGGCTTCTGCGAGTAACCAGGCAAGCGAAGCAGAGATTCATGCAATTACTGCGAAACTTGCCACGATGGTAGCTAACGAGAATGCAAATGCATGTTTTCAGCAAAACCGTTTGGCACTTCGAGGTTATGAAAGCAAGTTGGCTGGTGTGGGGCTAAATCAACTTTTGGCAACTCTGCCTGCGGATGTAGATGCTGAGAACGTGGACTTGATTAAGCTTGGATATAAAATCAGCGGACCGACCGATGATGTTTTGAATGACCTGTTTATGCAGTGCCTTAAAAGTGGCAGCGAGGAACATTAAACGATGCGAGTTTTTCTCGGGTCGTTATCTATTAGGCCCTGTGATGCGCCAGCCAATATAAATTAGTCGCTCAAGTACCGCCTTACCTTAATCTGGTACGATTTCGTCTTTATTCGTTACTTGGGAGAGGGGAGTGAAAAAGATTCTGGCTGCAGTGGCAATCGCTGCGCTTGTGGGCTGTGCCTCGACAGGAGTTCAGGTGAAAGACGAGCACCTGAATGAAATGAAAGTAGGCGAGACAACCCAGGCTGATGTGTTATCGCGCTTTGGAAAACCAACAACATCGATGCGAAACTCTGATGGCACTCGTACGTTAATGTATGTCTATGCTGAGTCGCGTACCCGGGCATCTACGTTTATCCCATTCGTTGGGGCTTTTGTCGGTGGGGTGGACACGAACTCAACCAGCGTAATGTTCCGCTTTGACAAAGAGGGCAAGTTGATTGACTACACCAGCGCCGAGAGCGAAATGGGCACGGCCACCGGGATCGCAGTGGATGCTGAGCCAGTTGAGAACCAGCCCCGCAAACAGTAGGCTGTTAGAGCCAGCCAGGCACAAAAGAAGAAGGGCAGGAATAACGCCCAACAAAAAAGCCCCGTGTGAGGGGCTTCGTCGTATAGGCTCGTTACGTGAGCTGACGTATCAGAACGGAAGGCCGGGGAATCGGTCTTTTAGCTGTCGGATAAGTTTTTGCCGGGTCGACACCACTTGCTTTGTATAGGTTTGATGGCTTTCGACTGTTCGGCGAGCGGGCTCGCGCAACGGAGAAGTGTGTAGTGGGCTGCGACTAGCCTGGTTAAGTTTTTCGTAGATAGTAATACCTTCTGTATGGCTTCAAATTACCGCTGTAGCCTGGAAATGGAGGTTTTTCTAAGCAATGATGTGGCGTGGAATTTAAAGGGTAGTGAGATAGCGAGATAGCTACCTTTGAATGAGACCAACCTCATTGTACCAGTATGGGCTTTTCGCCCCTTTAAGCGTAGAAGTGCTTTGTAACGCTTCCTGGGACATGGGGGCGTCAGGGCCTGGTCTGTAAGTCCAACAAAAAAGCCCCGGGAGGGGCTTTGTTTATTGCTCTAGACTGTGATATTAAGGATGAAAATTAAAATTCCCTGGTCCGTGCCTGCTCAGTAAATCATAAAGATTCATAACAGGTATGTCAAAAGCATGTGCTGCATCCGGGAGCTTTATAGATTTTAAACTTGCCGGGGAGGGGGTTTCATTTGTGACGATCGTAAACGGCTCTGTATTTTGCAGGGCATAGGCAACTAGCCAAGCATCGGCGGCGTTTGGGTTCAGAAATTTTTCAATGGCCCCTTGTTTGTAATTCTTGCTAGTCGCCCACGTTGTCAGCCTTGCCCATTGAGGGAGACAGCCTTTAGTTGGGAGGAAAAAATTGGGCTGGTTTTGATCAATATGTTTTGACCATGCATGGAGGTGGTCATCTGCATCACCAGCGATCAACTCTCTATAGACAATATCGATGCTATATATTTTGTCCGCAAGATGACCGTCCTCCACCCACTGCCAGAACCCTTGGCAAAAATCAGGTCTGTAATGAAGGTTTTTCGCAGCTATCAAGGTGTCGGAATCAAGAAGATATCGCATTGTTATTTTTGTACACCTTCATAACATTAACTGGAGGGACCTGAAGCAGCCTCCCTGCTTCTTTGAAAGATAGGGCTCCTGTAGCCGCTAAATTACTTACTGTTTTTGTTAAGGTTCTGCTGTTTCTTACATTTAAAGAGGCGTAGAAATTTCCGCCCGAAGAGGTTCTTGGGTTCTTCGCTTCACTATATCGGCTTTTTTCAAGGTATTTGTCACGAGAAATCAGCTCGAGATCTAGAGCTCTTCTTGCCACCACAAGCATACTTACTCGAAAAAACGACTGAGCTTCAAATAGCTTGTCGTCAGCATTTCGATGAGTGGAGTTTTCCCAAATCGTTGCAAAATCCGCCTCCGGGACGAGAGCTTCTGCTGCTATCTTATTACAAAAAGCCTCTTCTCTATTAGTACTATTCCCCGATGCATCGGAAACTCCAGAATCGCCTCTAAGCAAATGCGCTAGTTCATGTAAAAGTGTGAATATCCAAGCAGCGGGAGCATCTCTTCCATTGATAAATATTGCTGGCGCTATCGGGTCGCAAATAGTGAATCCTCTAAACTCCCTAACATTCAGAGGGCGACGGGTGTTGTTTCCTACTATGCCATTTTTTAAAACAAGCACACCGAGATCTTCAATCTTTTGCGCTAGAAAGGAATAGTAAGCATTGTAGTCTCCCGACGTTGGTCTTTCCTCCATAGATAGCTTTTCACGAATAGCTAAAGCAATCTTTTTATGGTTCGAGATGGTGCGATATTTACCAATAAATGGTAGTGGTTCTGCCCCTTCCCTTAGCAAGTAGTCTTTGTACCACTCTTGCTTGTACTGAGTGTCATGGTAAATATCAAAAAAATCTTTGCTTATTGGGTCAGATGTTTGAGCCGTTCTGAAGTCAATCAAAGGAACCTTAGGTTGCTCTGGCGGTTCGTCAAGGAACAGCTCATAGAATTTTATTTTTGCAACCTGAGAAGCTCTATGGATTTGAGCCTCAGAAAAAGAGCCTTCAATGATTTTATCTGCATCACGACGAGAAATTTGAGTTGCAAATACATCCAAAGGCAGCCCAGCTTGTTGGGCCGCCCAGTAAACTAATTCTGGTTGTATTTGTACTCGTGTCATGAAAGGGGTCTTTGCTCGTTAGTCCTGTACACATGAGGGTAGCAGTGGGAGTGCCGAGTGTGAAGCCTAAAAATTGCTAGTTGCTGAGAAGTGACAGGTTCGTATTATCCTTGACTGCTGTTTTTTTATGCAGTCTATTGTGCTCCATGTCAGCCAAATGGCTCCTTGTCTCTTCCTGCTCAGTCCTTCTTACGTACAGCCTCCCTGGGCTGGGTCACGTTTCCAGTCATTCACTTGCTCTCGTCTTTCTTCACGTCCAGGCCGAGCTGGGCGGCGGATAGGAGGATGGCAGCCTCGAGGCCAGCTTGATCATGGGAGGCGAGGCCCTCAACCTTGTCTTTACTTACTTTCCTGAATGGCCATGCGGACTCCGTAACTATCGGCGCATCAAGCCCAGGCAGCGGCATCTCGAACCCTGTGATTTGGACAATCTTGATTAGGTTTCCAAAAGACGGCTCATGCCGTCCGACTTCCCAAGCTGAGATATTTGCTTTTGTAAGGCCGAGCTGCTCCGCGAGCTGATCTTGAGTCAGCTCTTTGTACTGCCTTGCGGCTTTGATCCATTCATTTAGCTTCATGTGGCCGAGTGTAGAGAAAATCTGTACATGCATGGTCTATTTAATATTGACTGTAAGGTATAGAAATCCTATACTTTGCTTATGAAAACCACAGAACCTATCCATCCTCTTCAGGTTGCGGCCCAGAAATTTGGGTCGGAGGCGGCCTTGGCCCGTGCAATTGGAGTGACGCGCGGCGCTATGAACCAGTGGAAAAACCCGGGTCGCGAAGTGCCTGCAAAACACGCACCTCTTATTGAGTCCTTGACTGGTGTCTCTTGCGAACGACTCTGCCCATCAGTGAACTGGGCTGTGGTCCGAGGTTCAGGAAACACAAGCTATGCGGAGAGCGCCAATGTGTGATCCAGAAAAGCGAGAGCCGATACCCATCAGCCCCACAGATATTTAGTGAAGGGTAGAGGCCCCTGCCTCGCCTAAGCCGTGAAATTCATTCCATAGCAGCCTGTCCAGCACGCCCTCTACATGGGCCTCTGTTGGGTATTCAAACATTTGCCTGGCCAGCTCTTCGGCACGATCCAGCAGCTCCAGGCGCTCTAAGTCAATTTCTTCTTCCATGCCGGTAGTGTCCGGCGCATTCAGATTCTTATCCATACGTAGTTCCCGAGGATTGCAAAGGTCTCAGGGGCTACTTTACGAAAGCAGGACGGATCAATCATGCGAAACGAGTCGCACAAATCCAAGCTGAAGACGTTGCTGCACTACGTCGATCAATGGCGCGCACGCGTGGGGAGCCGGGAGGCGGTGGCACTGGCCATTGTGGAAACCCATCAACGCCACGGACTGGAGTCCAGCAGCAAAATCCGTTTCGAGACAGCCGGTGACACATTCACGTTGGCCAAGAATGCAGCTGATCGGATCTTCCGCTGGCTCGACGATCAGACGAAAGACAACAACTACATGCCGGCGAACTTCGAGCAGTCCATTCTCCTGGCCATGCCCGAAGACCTGCGCTACGCCTATGTGAACGAAATGCTTCGTCCGCTGGGCTTCTCCGCGCGCAAGTTCATTTTCTGCTTCGGGCAAGAGTTCGATGTGGTGGACCGCGTGAAGGCGATCAACAAGGAAGGCTCGGAAGCCATGGCGGCGGTGCTGAATCTTTCCCAGGACAGCAGCTTGGACGCAATGGAAGCCGCACACAAGGAGCTGTCTGAATCCATCGGTACGCAGCGCGCGGCTCGCTCGGCATTGGAAGAGCAGATCGCCCAGCGTAAGCATGTGGGGGCCTGACATGCGTTTGATCTATCGGGAGTTCACGCTTCGGGATGGACTGAGTTGGAACAACCTTGTGGCATTGGTGCGGGCGAATGCGCGTGCAGCGATCGAAAACGATAAGCCGCTCAAGGTCATCGTCACCCAAGCGGAAGCGAAACGTCGCAGCGTCCAGAATCGCTACTACTGGGCCGCGGTGATTACTCCGATCGCTGAGCAGGCCTGGGTAGGCGGGCACCAGTTCAGCAAAGAGTCCTGGCACGAACTGTATGGGCGCTTATTCGGTGTTTGCGAAGACATCACGTTGCCCGATGGTGAGGTGGTTACCCGCCGGCTGTCCACCACCGATATGACGGTCTCGCAGTTTTCGGAGTACTGCGAGCGTGTTCAGGCTCATGCCGCCCAAGAGTATGGAGTGGAGTTCTCATGAGAGCCAGGAACAGTACCCTGCGTGCCGGCGGACCGCTGCGCACTTATAAGCCGATGAAAGCTACGGCCTGGAAGAAGCGGGCGCCCAAGAAGCGACCAGGTCGGCACGACGCCAAGCTGCGTAATGCCGTGCGTGGCCACCCCTGTTATTTGCAGATTCCCGGACTGTGTCGCAGCTATCCCGATGACCCGACTGTGGTCCCGTGCCATCCCAACTGGCTGGAGTACGACAAGGCAGGCGGACTGAAAGCCCCTGATTTTTATACCGTCCCTGGCTGCCACGCCTGCCACGCAGAGCTGGACCAAGGACGGCGATTTACTCGCGATGAAAAGAAAACGATCTGGGAGCGTGCCTTTGAGGCGTGGCGACCAGTGCGGGATAAGGAGTTTATATGAGCGTCAAGGTAATGACGGCCGTATTTGAACGGTACCCGGTCGGTGGCGGTGAGATGATTCTCGCCCTGGCGCTGGCCGATCATGCAGATGACGATGGATGCAAGGTGTTCCCGTCCATTGAGCATCTGATGATCAAGACTCGGCAATCGCGCCGCACTGTCCAGTATCAGTTACGCAGGATGGAAGAGTCTGGCTGGCTGATTCTGGTCAATAGCGGTCATGGTGGACGGGGGCAGTCTCGCGAGTATCGAATCAACCTTGATTGGATTAAAGGTGGCGAACTGCCGGGCCAAGAAAACGGTGCAGAAATTGCACCCATTTCTGATGAGAAAAACGGTGCAGATTTTGCGCCCATTAATTCACCTGAAAAGGGTGCAATTCAAGACATAAAGGGCGCATCTGACGACACAAAGGGTGCAAACGACGACATGAAAGGGTGCAACGGGTTGCACCCGCATATAACCACCATAGAACCATCAAGTAACCGTCATAAACCATCAAAGGCTGGCGCCCTGGTTTTGCCCGATTGGCTGGATTCTGATGCGTGGTCGATGTGGGATGAATTCCGGAAAGAAAAATCCGGTAAGGCTTGGACGGAGGCAGCCAAGCGGCTTTCCCTGCGAACACTCGGCAAGCTACATGCCGCTGGGCAGGATCCCATAGCCGCCATCGAGCAGAGCATTGAGCGTGGTTGGACGGGGCTCTTTGGCATCAAGGAAAGCAACACCGGACAAGGGCCATCAGCGCAGTCCGGAGGCTTGAATCGCCAAGAGGCCCTAGAAGCCCGAAACCGAGAAATTGCCCGTCTAGCCGCTTTGGAGTCCTGAGATGCACGACACTGAAAAACAGCAGTTTTTTGGCCTTATGGCCGACGTCTATGCCTTCTACCACAGGGACACATCACGCTTTGCGTTGAACGTCTGGTGGGAAGCCATGAAACCCTTTGATTACCCAGCCGTGAACGAAGCCATAAACCGGCATTGCGTGAACCCGGACAACGGCCAGTATGTGCCGAAGCCTTCGGACATTGTGAAGCTGTTGCGTGGCTCGACTCAGGATAGCGCCTTGGTGGCCTGGGCCAAAGTGGATAAAGCCGTGCGCACCGTCGGCACCTACCGCAGCGTGACATTTGACGATCCGATCATTCTGCTGGTCCTGCAGGATATGGGCGGCTGGATCGCACTGGGGACGAAGAAAGAGGACGAGTGGCCGTTTGTGGCGCGTGAGTTCGAGAACCGCTACCGCGGCTATGCCACACGGCCCAGCCTGGAGTATCCCCGTTGGTTGCCCGGCATTGCTGAAGCGCAGAACAGCCAAGCCGGTCAACCGGTAGAGCCACCAGTGCTGATCGGTGATGCCATGCGCGCCAAGCTAGTGCTGCAGAACGGCTCCGATACCCAGCGCATCGGACTCCAGCAGCTCAGCGACAGAGAAATGCAGGAGGCATTGGCCCCCAGCTCACCGCGGAGGCTGCAGGCATGAAGCGCAAGTACGGAAACCGCAAGGTCACGCTGGACGGTCACAGCTTTGACTCGAAACGGGAGGCCGGCCGATATGGCGAGCTCAAGCTGCTGGAGCGTACAGGACAGATCACCGACCTGGAGCTGCAGCCGCGTTTCGAGCTGATCCCCAAGCAGCGCCGTGACGATGGAAAGCCGGAAAGAGCGTGTGAGTACGTGGCCGACTTCCGGTACACGGACACTCGAACCGGCCAGACCGTAATTGAGGACGCCAAGGGCATGCGCACGCGGGACTACATCGTGAAGCGCAAGCTCATGCTCCAGGTTCATGGCATTTCTGTGCGGGAGGTTTGATATGTCATACCCAAGCTGGATGTACCAGGACCCGTCGAAGCACGTGGACTTTGTGCGCAGGAAGCGACAAGAGCATCAGGAGCGCCAGCCAGAAGCGAAACAGGCACGGGCGCGGGAAGGACTCAAAGCGTTATTCGGGGAGGGCAGCCATGCAAAAACTGAGCGGCGATGACTTACTTTGGAACTGGGCCCGCTGGTGCTGGTCGGGCGAGACGGTCGGGAATATGGAGCGGTATGTGCCATGGGAGGACGACTTCCGCCCGATCAACCAAGACCACGCCCAGGCAGTGGATGCCCTGTACCAGCGCTTGCCGCGTTATCAGGCCATGGTAGTGCAGGCTGAGTACACGCGGAAGAACTCGCACTTTGGCAATTTGTCGGCGTCTGAGCGTCTGGTAGTAGCGCGCCGATGGATTCGCCAGATTACTGGAGCCATCTTGCGGGACGAGGATTACAAACGCCACCTGGAAGTATTCAGGGCCAAGGTAGAAAAGGAGGTATTGCTGTGAAGTATGCGTCGGAGGTGATTGATCTGCTGGCGGCGTATCCGGGGCGTCAGTTTAAGGTCCGACATGTTGTCAGATATGTGGCGCCGAGCTCCACCCCCAAGCAGCGAGCCTCAATTCGAGTGGGAATCCAACGGGTATTGAATGCGCTTGAGGACTCTGGGCAGATAGAAAGTTCAAGAGGGCGGGTTGCAAACGGCGCAGACGCTGAGTATTGGTGGAAAACCGCAACATCAAGTCCTTGCCGACCGCAACAGGAACCGCAACAATACAGGCAGCACAACTGTGCCTATAGGTTTTGAACAGGCCCGCCCATCGGAAGATCGGCGGGCCTGTTCGTTTCAAGATTTTTTACCATTAATGCAATTCGAACCAACTTGCGAAGACTATTTGTCTCGTTTTGTGTTTCTCACCTAGCTGTTTGTCGTTATGGGAAAATTATTCTTCTGGATACTGCACATAGAGAGAGACATGCAGTCCGAATGGCGTTAATTGACTTCGGTGTTGCGGCGGAGTTTTTTGGTTCATAAAAATACCTATATATTTTGAACCCGTCTTTGTGCTGCTTCATAACCTGTGCTATGTCGAATGGTTTTATTTCTCCCCCAATATTTGCTTCGTACGTCACAGTGTGTGTTTTTAACCTCTCTTGCGCTTCAGCGCTAAGGTCATTGAAGAGCGCAAGTAAGTCGTGACCATGAGGGGTTTTTCCTTCCTTGGTCAAGAGTGCTTTTAGAAAGAGCTCCGCCGCAAGACAGTAGTTTGTCATCAAGCAGACTGTCTCAGGCGGGGTTCGTTTCTGAGTGTTTCTGGATTCTGATATTGCATTGATTAGCATTTCCATAGAGTCATGGAACGCTTTAGCTGCATTAAATATTTTTTTCTCTGACGGAAATTCTTGCTCTGTCATGTCCAACTACCCTCGGTTATTTGAAGTGATTAGGAGCAATGCTTCTTGTTGCCGACTAAATGACCTCGTATGAGGCTCGAGAGACAGACTTTACTCGCTAACTAAATTAGTAGCTAA